>Ga0206677_10003216_pt1 | contig 13887 bp, 9 predicted proteins | sample M130m12015metaG_FD_155475 | JGI IMG/M metagenome (GOLD analysis project Ga0206677, IMG submission 155475) | Ammonia-oxidizing marine archaeal communities from Monterey Bay, California, United States - M1 30m 12015 | ecosystem: Environmental > Aquatic > Marine > Intertidal zone | place: USA... | reverse complement strand
ACGGCGATGTGTTCATTCTAAATTGGAAACAATCCAAGGATTCTGATGGGGATGGTTACGGCGACAATTCAGGGCCCGACTGCTGCGCAACACCCCTTGATCCAAACAATCCAACCGGCGACTTGTTCCCATTCAACCCCTCCCAATACGCCGATTATGATGGTGATGGGTGGGGTGATAACGACTCAGATACCGTGACAGGGGATGCTTGCCCTTGGGACTGGGGTGCTTCGTGGCGAGACCGCAATGGTTGCTTAGATACTGACCTCGACGGGTCATCGGACCCCTCGGACATCGGAGGCTTCTATGAATGGAATGAATCTATGGGCGCTGATATGTGGCCACTTGATCCAACACAATGGACAGATTCCGATGGTGACGGCTACGGTGATAACAACTCTCAAGGGGCGACAGACCCTGATATGTTCCCTGACAACATTGCAGCAGCAGAAGATAACGACAGCGATGGATACCCTGACCGCTGGACTTCGTTTTATGATCTTTCAGATGAAGATTTGACCAACAATGGTGCTGGATTGGAACTCGATGGATGCCCTGGTGTTTGGGGTAATTCCACCAACCCTGTGTTTGGATGCCCTGATGCCGATGGTGACGGATGGGAGGATTCCTCGGATGCATTCCCTCTTGAACCGACTCAATGGCTCGACTTCGACGGTGATGGATTTGGGGACAACCCTGATGGCTACCAAGCGGATGAATGCACCACCATTGCTGGCGTGCTCGAAGGCACAGTGCCAAACGGTGGTGAAACCGGTATTGGATGTCGATTTATCGATGACACCGACGACGATGGTGACTTTGTCTCAAATGAACAAGACACATGTCCGAACACCGGGGCTGGTCTTGCCGTCAATCAAGCAGGATGCGCTGAAAACCAACTCGATGAGGATCAAGACGGTGTGATGAATGACATGGACCAATGTCCACAAACCGAGTACGAAGATGTCGTCGATGCAATTGGGTGCAGTCAAGCCCAGCGTGAAACTGATTCCGATGGTGATGGTGTGTTCGACCCTGTTGATTTGTGCCCGCTCACTGTAGAAACCGAAGTCGACGCAAATGGATGTTCAACTGCACAATTAGACAGTGATGATGATGGTGTAAGCGACGCAGACGACGCTTGCCCAAGCACTCCGGCAGGATTCCCTGTTGACGTTACCGGGTGCACCGATGAAACAGCATTGGAACAGGACCTTGATGGCGATGGCTACAAGGGGACATACACCTACAGTCTAAACGCAACTTCTGGTCTTCGTGAAAACCAAACAGGGGATGCATTCCCGACTGATGCAACACAGTGGTTTGACCAAGATGGTGACGGTTATGGCGACAATCAAGAGGGTGAAAACGCAGACCAGTGCCCAACTGAAAATGGCACCTCGTACATCGATTTCCTTGGTTGTTTGGACGATGGTGATGGGTACCGTGATTTGTTCGAACCAACAGGCCTTGCAGGAAACCCAACCCAATGGGAAGATTATGATCGAGATGGCTACGGGGACAACGCTTCAGGGACGAACCCTGACCTTTGTCCAGAAACCGAAGCAGCGTACAAGACCTTAGTCGATCAAAATGGTTGCGATCCAACACAAAGCGATGCTGACGGCGATGGTGTTGCGGATTACTTTGACAATTGTCCCGATGAGCCTTCTGGTGCTGGAGGCTATGATGATGGATGCCCAGTTCCCGTAGCCAGCGACGATGACACCTCGTCTGAATTGTTAGGCCTCTCACCGATCAACGCCGCTTTAGCAGGTGTTGGCGCATTGATTGGCGTTGTCGTGCTCCTTGTCGTTATCCGTCGCTTGTTCAGAAGCGATGAATTCGATTACGATGATGATGAAGATGAGGACTGGGATGATGATGATGGCGATTATGGTTCATTTGCCTCTTCTTTCCCGTCAACTCGCGCGTCTCCACAACAAAGCAAACCTCAACCAAAGCCAGCCCCGACAGGCGGACCAAAGGGGCGAGGGCCGACCGAAAGAGCGCCGGGTAAAGCCAGCGGTGGCCCACCTGGACGAGGACCCACCTCCGGACCACCTCAATCCAAAGCGCCCACAGGTCCACCACGGAATCGCCCCGGCCCGAGCAAGGTGCCCGCAACGAAGGTGGCCTCGAAGGTCGCCGTCGAGGAAGCGCCAGATGAAGACGGCGCAGCAAAGGTTCGCAAAGCAAGAATCAAAATCGACCTCAGTATCTTCGAGGATTGGCAAGCTGAAGACCGTGAATCCGCAGCTGATTGGGTACGAACAGCCATTGATGATGATGAACAGGAGCGAAGCATTCTCATGCAATTACAGGAAACAGGTTGGTCAGCACCTCAATCACGTGCCATCTATGATCTCGGAAGGAGTCGATGAATCCATGAGGTTTCACCAAACGAAGGATGGCATCATCCTCAAAAACCATACACAGGTGGGCAAGGCGTAGGCGGTTGAATCATGGTTGATGAATTGCCCGGAGAATCGATGCCCGATGGGATCGAAGTTGACGATGCTGCTGCCTATTTCGGCATCACTGAGTCTTCTGACATGGTTCATACGTTGATGGCTATGGATCGCCTCGAAGCCATGGAGAAATTCTTCGAAGTTCTCTCTGACATTGTCCTGCTTCCCGGAGAGTTTGATTTCAACGCAGCAAGCGAGCGAATTCAGTGTGAGGGTGGGGAAATTTACTACCTTGTTGCTGGCCACTTGGGCATCATGACCATGCCAGATTCTCTGTCGCATTATCTTGGAACTCCGGATTCAGCAGGCGACAGTTCCGGCAACACACCATCGCTCAGCGAGGAGGAGTTAGCAAAACTCACAACCCTTGCAGATCCGATGAAACTTCTGAAACTGTTAGCCGTTGCTTATGCGACCGGAGGCAAAGGGGAAGTCACTCGATACCTCACGACAGTTGAATCGTTTTTAGCCCAACCAGAGGCGAACAAAGCATCCCTGCTAACGGTGGCAGAAGAACTTGAGGCTGCCCTCGATGTTGCGGGCCACGCACTTCCAGTCCCTACATTGGCAAGCGGTGTTGCAGCCTCGGCAAGCGTCCCAATGGCTCCAACGCCTTCGGCACCTGCACCTGCGCCAGTACCAAAACCTGCGGTGAATGAACCAAGCATCCCGCTTCCAACAGCATCAAAACCAGTGCCTTTGCCAACCGCAGTCGCTACAGAGTCGCCGACTGCAAAGGTGGAATTGCCGCCAATGGTCAATGAACCAGTTGTGGAACCAACTGTAGACACAACGAATGAAAAGCAAGTCGCTAAGGCAACTCAGGACGCCTTCGCTGGCGCATTTGATATCGGCCTCAAAGAGGAGACCACCGAAGTGCCAGCCTCACCACCTGCCCCAGAGCCAGTTTCAGTAGAACTCCCAGAACCAATGGTTCCAGTTGCATCAGTGCCAGTGCAAGAGGTTCTTCCAGAACCTGTTCAAGAACCCGCAACCTCGGAGCCAGCAGTTTCCCCGTTAGAAATGCCAGTTACTGAAGAGGAACTGTTCACCAGCGCAGCAGAACACTTCATCGCAGCAGACACTGATGGCAGCGAGCAATTATCGGTTGAAGAGTTAGCCGTTGCGACCGGTACGACCCTTGAAGAAGCAACCGTTTTGCATGCAGAAGCTGACACGGATGGGGACGGAAGCGTCTCTCTGTCTGAGTTCATGTCTTCACCTGCAGCTGGTAAAGCAGCGGGCCTTCCTCGCCCTGTGGCTCCAGTCCGAAAGCCGTTGACTCAACCTGTTCAACAACAGCAAGAACCTCAACAGCCTCAACAACAATCACAACAGCAGCAACAGGGTTGGAATCAGCAACAACAGCAACAGGGTTGGAACCAGCAACATCAGCAGCAACAGGCTTGGAATCAGCAACAGCAGCAACAAGGCTGGAATCAACAACAACCCACGCATCAATGGAATCAAGCCCACCCAACAATGCCTTCAGTTCAACCAACCATTCGATCTGGTGTGATGTGTCGTGGATGTGGCATTGGGCTCGACCCATACTGGCGGTTCTGTCCGATTTGTGGAACCCAAAACGCAGTCCAATAATCACAACTGGAGCAAAAACTGCCCTTTGTCAAGAACATGGGTGTCGTCAAACCAGAGGCTTGCTTCTTTGAGAACACCTGGGATATGAATGCCAACAGACGAAGAGCCACCGAGTGCAGTGTTGTCTCCAACAGCAAAATAGCAGGTGCCTAATCGCTTTTCATCTTCGAGAACATTCCCGAATAAACGAGCGTGCGGATTCATTCCGAACCCAAACTCTGCCACAGTCCACACATTTTCTCGATCTTTCACACGCAATCGTCCGGCCGCTTCGCCAAACTCTTGGCGAATCGAGGCAGCAATTGTTCCACCTGTCACATCGACAACCATGCCGGCTTCGATGGTCAGGGTGACGGGCTCATCAACCAAATTGGATTCCCATGAACCGTCAATAACGACGGTTCCATTCATGGTTCCCTCCCGCGGCATGATGAATGCTTTTCCTGCTGGAAGGTTTGTGAGCATCCTGGGCCGATTGCAGATCCCATTGTCATCAAGCTTCCACTCACGCCAGTTCACCTCGAAGGTGACATCGGTCCCTTGTTCTGATTTGACATTGAGGATTCGCCTGCGACGAAGGTGAGGTTGGAGTGCACCAATTCGTTTCTTCACCTCGGTGAAATCAGCCGACATTCCACCTCGGCAAAACATTTCATTGGTCATGCCGGGCATTGTAGCCACCCGTGCCCCATCTTTTTGTGCTTGACGGACGGCTCGAGTGTGCGTCAATGAATAGCGAGTTGGCGCGATAACAACCTGCTGCTGGCGCATTAGATTCGCCACCGGACTCGGAGGCTCTTCACCATGGTGCCTTGCTTTTGGCATAACGATAAGCAGCACACGATCGGAACGTTCGTTGGCGGCCTCATGCAACGCTTGACCGATGTCTCCCGTGGTTGGGTCGCAAACGATCAGAACATTTTCACCGCGGCGGATGTCCATGCATGTTTCGACCACCATCTTCGCACTTCCCTTTAATTGCTCACTGAGATCTTCGGAACTCAGTTTGTCAAAAGGGATTTCGTTATCGGGGACAACGGCCATGAGTGGTTCAGCCTCAGTTTGTCCATCTGATTCGAGATTGATGCCTTCGAGTTCGGCTACAGCCAACTCGATTTCATGGTCTTCTTGGACGGCCAATTTGTCATCGTCCTTACCGAACGTTTTGGCCATAGACATCGTAAGGAGCCTCGTATCTTGAAGGTGTGGCCGTCATGTCCCCGCATCTCGGCCTTACGACCTGTGATTTCGACATACGAGCGTTCATGTGCCACGCCCCGATGGTCAACCATGAGCGCCTACGAAGCCTTCATCACCGCCGTGAAAGACATCCATCGATTGCAAGCCTTGCAAGGTCACCTCGGGTGGGACAGGGAAACAATCATGCCCGAAAAGGGAGCTGCCGCTCGAGCAGATATGCTCGCATGGTTAGCAAAAGAAGCACATTCACGGTTAATTCACCCTGACCTTGGACAAATGATTGCTCAACTCGAGGCAGAATCAGGTTTGGACGAGGACCAACAGGCCAACGTCCGAGAGATGCGCCGTGCTCATGACAAGGCGGTCAAGCTCCCTGAACAGTTTGTAGCGAATTACGCTCGTGCCAAATCAGAAGCAATGATGGCTTGGCAAGATGCTCGGGCTGTTTCGGACTTCGCAGCATTTGAACCACACCTCGAACGCTTGGTTTCGATGACTAAAGAAAAAATCTCATACCTCGAGGTAGAAGGTACTCCGTATGATGCGTTGTTGGATGAGTTCGAAGTAGGCATGAAGGTGTCAGACTACGATCCACTCTTTGCGGGCCTCCGTCAACGACTCGTCCCCCTCTTAGATCGCATCATGGCGGCAAAGGAATCGTCACCCGACCCTCCATGGCCGGAGGGTCTCGAATTTCCAATCGAGCAACAAACGGCCTTTTGCACAAAGGTCTCTGAAGCAATGGGCTTTGATTTCAAGGCCGGGCGAATGGATGCATCCACTCACCCTTTCTCTGCTGGACTTTGGCCAGGGGACACACGATTCACCACTCGATATGATCTGAGTGAGCCGTTCTCTTGCCTCTATGGCGTGATGCACGAAACCGGTCATGCCCTGTATGAACAAGGGCTCGATGCTGATCATTCATACACACCCCGTGGTGCGGCAGTTTCCCTTGGAGTGCATGAGTCACAAAGTCGGTTTTGGGAGAATCAAATTGGCCGCACTCCTGCCTTTTGGAAGGTCGCCCTTCCTTGGTACAAAGAGTGCTTCCCTTCTGCGCCGGAATGGGACCCGGCAACCTTGAATCGAATTGCGAACAAAGTGTCAACCGGCTACATTCGGGTTGAAGCGGACGAGGTGACCTACAACCTCCATGTCATGCTCAGGTATGAAATTGAGAAGCAGTTGTTCAATGGTGAGTTGACTGTCAAAGAATTGCCAAATGCTTGGAACACCATGTTCCAAGAGTGGTTTGGTGAAGAAGTTCCAAACGATCGCCTCGGATGTTTGCAAGACATTCACTGGTCCATGGGCGCATTTGGGTATTTCCCAACCTACACCCTCGGGAATTTGTATGCTGCACAACTTCTCGAATCAATGGCTGAAGAACTCGGTGACATCGATGCCCTCGTTGAATCTGGAGACTGGTCGCCGCTTCTCGAATGGTTGAGGCCAAGAATCCATGCAGAAGGAAGCAAAATGTCACCTGCTGATTTGATTGAAAAAGCGACAGGTGCTCCACCAAGCCCCGAGCCTTTCCTACGCTATGTGGAAGAGAAGTATGGCCGAATTTACGGCCTTTGATCTTACTCTTCTTCGCCCAGCATTGCGTTCATTCTGTTCGTCAAATCATTGATGGCATCCATCAGATCGTTCGTTCTGTCGTCTTCATGGCCAGTGCCAAAGGAGATGCCGAGCAGCGTCACCATTCCCCCAGAAAGCATCAGCAACGACGGGACGTAGACGTCAGCCGCACTCATGGCACCGTCAGCGGCTTCAAGCCACCCCATTGTAGCACCAATGATGAACAGCACAACGCCGACAATTACCTGTTGATATCCTTCTCCAATATTTTCTTCTAGCCAACTCATGTAGATTCCTCAATCCGGAATCAAATATCTTGCCATATAATGTTATCCGGCAAGATTGGATATTAATTCGCATTTACAATTAAATCCAAGGAGCCATTTCAATCGCTTCACCAGCTTCACCCGGTTTCACCAATAGTTTCCCTTTTTGACCCGTTTCAGGCGTTCTTTCGAACACTGGCACGCCGCCGACAACGGTTACCATCGGCCATCCGACAAGGGTTCGGCCTCTGTACGGATTCCAACCAACTCGTGTCCACGAATTTTCATCAGTCACTTCGGCTTCATGCTTCATGTCGACCAAGACAAGATCTCCGTCATAGCCTTGCTGAAGCGCACCTTTGTTCGTCATGTTGTAGCAATCCGCTACATTCGCAGACATCCACTTGACGACATCTTCGATGGTGCATCGGCCATCCTTGGCATGGGTGAGCATGGCAGGGAGTGAAGTTTCAACACCTGGCATACCACTCGGTGCAGCAGGGAACCCTTTCGCCTTTGCCTCCAGCGTGTGGGGTGCGTGATCTGTGGCGATGCATTGCACCGTACCATCGTGAATTCTACGCCATAGGATGTCCATGTCTGCTTGGTACCGTATTGGTGGGTTCATCTTTAGTCGCACCCCCTCACGTTCAACATCCATTTCATTGAATGTCAAATGTTGAGGCAGAACCTCAGTAGTGATGACTCCTTTTCCTACCGCTTGACTTGGCAACGAGGTCCGACCTTCCAACCAATCAGCTTCGAGTCCGGAGGTAAGGTGCAGAATGTGGAGCCTATGTTGGTGTCGCTCCGCAAGTTCTACCGCAATTTTAGTGGCAAGAAGTGCGGTCACATCGTCTCGCCATTCAGCATGAGCGGCCATGTCGGTGCGATGTTCAAACGAGGGGTAACGTTCGTTGAGTCGGTCTTCATCTTCAGCGTGAACCGCAATCAGCCCACCAATTCCGCCAAAGATTCTGTCGAGTGCTTCACGCTCGTTGACCAGCAATGTTCCAGTTGAGGACCCCATGAACACCTTTGTTCCACAGATGCCAGGAATCGCTCGTGGTGCGTCAATGGTCCCAACGACCTCCTGAAGTTCTGCGAGGTTCGTGGGTGTAGCGCCAATGAAGAAGCCGTAGTTGTTGACGCATGTGGCAGCAGCACTGTCGAGTTTCATTTGCATACCCTTCATGTCTGTAATGGCTGGTTTGTTATTTGGCATGTCCAAAAACGAGGTAATGCCTCCACTTACTGCGGCAGCCGAACCACTTCCGAGGTCTTCCTTTTCCGGTTGGCCTGGTTCTCTGAAATGCACTTGCGGATCAATGGCGCCGGGAAGAAGATGCAACCCCGTCCCATCGATGACCTGTTCGTCATGGTTTGGCTCAAGACCGCCTCCAATCTTGATTTCAGAGATGGTTCCATTTTCGGTTCGTAGGTCGCCCAGAACGGTCTTGTCAGGTAAGATCATCGTTGCGTTCAGAACGAGCAAGTTTCCGTTGTTCTTTTGGTCCATGTGCCTTCCTTGGGAATCTACTCAATGAACTCTTGCTTGGGTTTTGCGTTCACCTACGACGAGCAGAGGCAGGCCTGAATGCGTTGCAGACATCATCCACAGTATCGATGTAAGGGCCACCAATCAAATCCACACAATATGGAACGGCTCGCCAAATTTCATCGATGGTCTCCCTGATCGATTTAGGACGTCCAGGAAGGTTGAAAATTACGCAAGAACCTCTGGTTCCTCCGAGTTGCCTCGAGAGAATGGCAGTTGGGACATACTTCAGGGATATGGCCCGCATCTGTTCGCCAAACCCGGGAAGGATTCGCTCAAGAACTGCCTCTGTCGCTTCCGGTGTTACATCCCGAGGCGTGGGGCCTGTACCGCCTGTTGTGACAATGACATCACATCCAATCTCATCGGCGAGTTCAATCAGGGCATCTTCAATGGCTGTCTGAACATCTGGTACGCACCTATAGTGCACGATGCAAGGGCTTGCAATGGCTTCGTTGAGGAAAGCCAGAATTGCTGGCCCACCTTGGTCTTCGTAGGTTCCATCACTGGCCCGATCGCTGACGGTCACGATACCAATGAGCGATACCTCGCCGACATGCCCTTCTCTGCCAGTCGTCTGGGTGATGGCGTCCATTGGAATCCTCATCCCTGCTCGCCGTATTTGGCTTGGATGTTCGCATGGAAATTGTCCAGGAGGGTGTCTTCGAAAAGCTCAGTCTGGCGGCGCATCTTGGTTGAACGAATGTGCAGGAATGCAGCGCCAACGAAGACGATGATGATCAGTGGAATAACTGCCTCAAGTTTGTATTGGTGCATGAATTTCACAATCCCTTCTGCAGTGTATGCCCATGTGACAGAAGCGATTGAACCACCGATGAAGGTGGCAGAGAGGACGCGGGTGAAGTTCATTCTCGAAAGCAATCCGAGCATTGCACCAACCAGCACACCTGATGCCATGAAAGGAATCCAAACGAAGACAATCAAACCCCAGAAGCCCCATTTATTGATCATCTCACGCTTTTCGTTGGCCATGTACTCGACCGTCGAGAGTGTATCGCCAAGCAGTTTGGTCTGGAGCATCTTTCCACCAAGGCCGTCTTGGCGAGCAACGGCCACGATTCGCTCGTCGCTCTTCGAGGCACGCTCCACACGCCCAGCGCCGGATCGGTCAGCCAAGGTCGAGACTTGGTTTCGTCCTTTGACGATGAGGTCTTGAGACCCCAATAAGTCGGCGTTTCGCTTGGATATGAATCGATGAAGCTCGGTTTGAACTTCGTCCCTCGTTTTCTTGAACCTGAAGAACGCAAACCGTTGAGTTGGCCGATAAATAACGGAGACGAAGATGACTCGGTCATCACTGGTGACGACAGCACCTTTCATTGCAAGGTCGCTTCGACGGGCGAAGAACAGTTCGAGGCTTTCTCGGACTTCATCTTCGACACGTGAGAGGGTGTGAAGTTCAGAGAAGAACGATGAATAGTTCTGAGTTTCTTCAGTTTCCTCTTCTGCAGAGGTACCAATTCCTACGCCGGAATCAAAGTCAATCCCTTGATTGACACCAATCGTTCGTACCGTCAATTGAACGGGTTTGAAGACACGGAAAATCGCAAACTCGTCGAGAATTTCCCGAAGCACTTCAGCACGCACGTCCTTGCTGTCTGATAGCGTGGATTCAGTGTTCTTGTATGGAACCATGATGTCAATGGATAATTCTCGGGGTTCGAGTTTGTACAACTCCCAATCGACATCGATTGACAACCGGCTTGCAGTTTTTGTTAGAATCTCTTCCACAAGACGGCCAATGTGTGCTCTGGAGAGAATGTCGTCGCTTTCTTGGTGGTAGATTTTGTACATCAACGGGTAAATCACCAGCAAGGTGATCGCTGACAGTGAGAGGGATGTGAAAGCCATCCACCATGCAGGGATGCCGGCAGAGCCTCCGGAGAGCATGGCCGTTTCTCGGCCACCACCAAGTTCGGCACCGATGAGAATGTAGCCCCAGTCTCCCAAATCTTGGACACTCCAGCAAGAGCGGGCACCTGTGTCGGTGACTCGAATGTCCTGCTTCGTTTCGTCGTTAACAAACGGTAGGAAGGCAAGGGTTTGCTTTGATTCAGAGATTTCGAACTCAATGGTTTTGTCAATTTGCTCACCGCCTTCAACGATGCTTGCACCCGTGAGGTTGGACTGATTGTACACTGAAATTTCGAATGTAATCGAATAGTGGCCTTCAGTTAAGTCGCTGTAGTCGGCTTGGTAATTCGAACGACCTGTTTCCGAGCCTCCCTTGAACTTGACCGTCGAAACCGTCGAGTTTGCTTTTGACCACCATTCTTGGCCTTCATCGGTTGATGTGATTTCGAAGGCGAGTGATGCAAACCCTTCAGGGAGGTTGTGCCCAGCAAGTGAGAATACATGCAGGTCTTCGTTGGGGAACATGTGAATCCATGGTTCCTCTGTGATCTCTTCACATTCGCCACCAATATCGAGGAAGGTATTGGAAGCGGCGTGATCGAGTGCCGTTGATTCACCAAGCATCCCTGAAGACATGGCGAAAATCATCAGGGCGTATACTCCACCGTAAACGATGCCGCCAAAGAGGACGAAATTCTCTTTCTTGGCTAAGAAACTGCGGCCTGAGCCACCGGTTCTTCGGGTTCGAATCACTTCGAGTTCCTTGCTGAGTTTATCCTTCCGAGTTTCATGCTCGGTGCCCTCAGGCGGTGCTGGATTCTCATCATCCTTCCCGCCCATACCCACAAGAAGAGGTTCTTGCAAATGAACCCAACGATGGGAACTCGATTCAAACTGGCTTTTCCCGTGTTAAGAGCCATCGTTTTGCAGACAGCTTTCGCTCATGGTGTGTTGAGGTGGGTCAGGCCGGACTTGAACCAGCGACCTCGGCATCTTCAGTGCCGCGCTCTCCCAACTAAGCTACTGACCCGTGCAACTTGGCGATGACCCCTGCCATATCAAGGCTTCCGCCCGAACAGTATGCCTCACTCGATGCCATCGAGAATGGCGACTTGAGCATCAAAGAGCGTCTCAAGTCCACCATCGGCTCGTGCCAATAGGGCAACGAGTTCTTCACCAGAAAAGGTTGATTCTTCACCTGTGCCTTGAATTTCGACGTACTTTCCATCGGCAGTTTTGACGACATTCATGTCGACATCTGCGTTTGAGTCAAGGACGTAATCAAGGTCGAGGTACACTTCTCCATCGATCAGACCGACTGAAATAGCAGCCAAGTCGTGTGGGATGACAGCGTTTTCATGGTTGGTTCGCTCTGTGTCTGAAAGGGACGGAGCAGTCCATCCGTTGCGTCGTTCGTCTTCGGTTGGCCGCATGTCCATTGGAAGGCATTCGCCTCGAGCGATGAGTCGGCGAACAGCAAGTCGGAGGGCGATGTTTGCAGCGGTAATCGATGCACATCGGGTGCCTCCATCGGCGTTTAGCACGTCACAGTCGACGTTGAGGGCCACTGGTCCAAGTGCTTCGAGATCGACAGCAGCACGGAGTGAACGAGCAACCAAGCGCTCGATTTCTTGAGTGCGACCTTTTGCACCACGGCGTTCTCTTCGGAACCTTGAATCGGTCGAACCTGGCAAGAGTGAGTACTCAGCGTGAACCCACCCTTTAGTGGAATCTCGAGGGAACCATCCTGGCAATCGAGCTTCCTTTGTGCAGCAAGCAAGGATAACGGTGTCACCTTGGCGGTAGAGGATTGAAGCGAGTGCGTTTGGAGTGAAATCGATTTCCACCTCAATGTGTCGCATTTCGTTCGCTTCTCGGTCCGTTGTGAATCCAGTCTTGAATTTCGCCATGCACCCGCCAGCACCTTCACATCATCAAGGCTTCTCTTGAAATTTGGCTGATATGGAGGCGCGCACATTGAAGAATAAAGTCCCTTTAGGGCGGTCATGCCTCAGCCTAAGGTTGCTATCTGTGCCGTTGCCCGAACGCCAATTGGCAAATTCATGGGCGCTCTTTCAGGCTTTACAGCGGTTGAACTTGGTGTTCTTGCTGTTGAGGAAGTCTGCCGTCGTGCAGGTCTCGACCCGTCTTCGGGTGTTATTGACGAGGTCATTTTTGGTCAAGTGCTCCAAGCAGGAGCGGGTCAAAATCCTGCCCGCCAAGTCGCACTCGGGGCGCACCTGCCATACACCACACCTTGCGTCACCATCAACAAAGTCTGTGGCAGTTCACTCAAAGCAGCGATGATGGCTTCGAACAGCATCCGTGCGGGCGAATACAAAGCAATCATCGCAGGTGGTATGGAAAGCATGTCCAATGCCCCTCACCTGCTCAAGAATCACCGAAAAGGTTCGAAAATGGGCGACTCAACCCTTGTCGACTCCATGATTCACGATGGACTCTGGGACGGCTACAACGATGTTCATATGGGCACCACAGGCGAAACCATTGCCGAGGAATGCAACATCACTCGTGAGACATCTGATGCCTACGCCGCACGAAGTCAACAACGGGCTTCAACCGCTCAAGCAAACGGTTGGTTTGACTGGGAAATGTTCCCGGTTGAGATCCCACAACGCCGTGGCGACCCGGTTCACTTCCATTCTGATGAGGGCGTTCGTTCAAACACCACTGCAGAATCGCTGGCAAATCTTCGTCCAGTGTTCAAGAAAGACGGGCAAGTAACCGCAGGCAACGCCAGCACTCTCAATGACGGGGCGAGCGCCGTTCTTCTCGCTGATGCGGAGTTTGCTCAACAACAAGGTTGGGAGGTTCTTGGCTATGTCGAAGATTACTGCACAAGCGGTGTTGAACCCGCTCGAGTCATGAGCGCACCAATCACCGCTGTGGAGATGCTCCTTGAGCGGAATCAACTCAGTGTCCTTGATGTTGATGTGTACGAACACAACGAAGCCTTTGCCTCCGCTTCATGTTCGGTGGCCCAAGAATTGAACATTCCAGAAGATCGCTTCAACCTCCATGGTGGAGCAGTGAGCCTTGGACATCCTCTCGGAGCCAGTGGCACACGTTGCTTGATCACCATGCTCGGTGTCATGCGTCGCCTTGAATCATCGAGCGGAATTGTGACCCTTTGCCTCGGCGGCGGGAATGCAGTTGCCATGCTTGTTCGGCGCGCTTGAATACCAATTGAGCCACAGGAATGGACGATTATTCCTACTGTGGGTTTCAAATAGGGTCGGACGGCGGGATGGAACGGGGTGCGTGTATGGTGTCGTTCAGTGACTTGGGTATCGAACCAGTATTGGTGAAT
>Ga0206677_10003210_pt1 | contig 13899 bp, 13 predicted proteins | sample M130m12015metaG_FD_155475 | JGI IMG/M metagenome (GOLD analysis project Ga0206677, IMG submission 155475) | Ammonia-oxidizing marine archaeal communities from Monterey Bay, California, United States - M1 30m 12015 | ecosystem: Environmental > Aquatic > Marine > Intertidal zone | place: USA... | reverse complement strand
TTAAAAGAGTTAGCGCTAAAAATAGATTCATTTGACTTCAATCGGCCTTGGGGTGGTTTTTTTGTAATAGAAGAAAAAGACGCTCAAAAATTCGCTAACACGTATTTCAATAAACTTGACGTCCAGTCTTTAAAAATTTCAGGCAAGCTAAGCCCTAAAGTTTTATTGGTAAAACCAGAATCAAGATTGTCGTGGCAGTACCATCACAGAAGAGCTGAAACTTGGCGTATAGTAAAAGGCGAAGTGGGAATTGTTAGAAGTTTTAACGACACGGAAAGTGCTGTTGTAAATTACAAAGAGGGAGATTTGATAACACTTCAAAAAGAGGAAAGACACCGCTTGGTTGGCCTCAAGGATTGGGCAATAATTGCGGAATTTTGGCAACATACCGACCCATCGAATCCCTCGAACGAAGATGACATTGTAAGGGTGCAAGACGATTATTCGAGGAAGTAGACATAGTTTATATTTATGGAAAAAACAGCAAAAATATACATAGCAGGACATAAAGGGATGGTGGGTTCTGCTGTTTGGAGAGCTTTAGAAGCTAGAGGATATTCTAATCTAATCGGTAAATCGAGTAGTGAGCTCGACTTAAGAAACCAACAAGCGGTCAATGATTTCTATAAAAAGAAGAAACCAGACGCTGTAATTGATGCTGCAGCAAAAGTTGGTGGGATTTTAGCTAATAATAATTTTCCATATCAATTTTTGATGGAGAATATGCAAATTCAAAACAATTTAATAGATGGTGCTTTTAAATCTGGAATAGAAAAATTCATATTTTTAGGAAGTTCTTGTATTTACCCCAAGTTCGCACCTCAGCCTTTAAAAGAGGAATATCTACTAACAGATTCCTTAGAACCCACTAATGAATGGTATGCTATTGCCAAAATAACTGGAGTTAAGGCTTGCCAGTCCATTCGAAAACAATTTGATAAAGATTACATAAGTTTGATGCCTACTAATTTGTATGGCTATAATGATAATTTTGATTTAAAATCTTCGCATGTTCTTCCGGCAATGATTCGAAAGTTTCACGAAGCAAAAGAAAACAATCATAGTACAGTTTCACTATGGGGTAGTGGAACTCCTTTGCGTGAGTTTTTATTTGTTGATGATTTAGCTCAGGCGGTTATTTATGCTTTAGAGAACAAACTATCATCACATTTATACAATATTGGCTCTGGCAAAGATGTTACGATTAAAGGACTAGCTGAAACGATCCAAAACATTGTTGGTCATAAAGGTGAAATCAGATGGGACAGTTCCAAGCCCGATGGGACACCTAGAAAATTGATGGATGTGTCAAAAATGAAATCTATAGGTTGGGAATATTCCACAGAATTAGATAGCGGTATTCAGAAAACCTACAATTGGTTTTTAGATAATATCAATAATTTTAAAGAAGTTAAATTATGAAAGTTGCATTAATAACGGGTGTTACAGGGCAAGATGGCTCCTATTTAGCAGAGCTTCTGCTTGACAAAGGATACGAAGTGCATGGGATTAAAAGAAGAGCATCTTCTTTAAATACTTCTAGGATTGATCATATTTACGAAGACCCACATGTTTCAAATCCAAAGTTTAAATTGCATTATGGCGATTTGACTGACTCAATGAATATTACTAAAATCATTAAAGAATGTCAGCCTGACGAGATTTACAATTTAGGTGCGATGTCGCATGTGAAGGTTTCTTTTGATGTTCCAGAGTATGTAGGACAAGTAGATGCTTTGGGCACATTAAGAGTTCTAGAAGCGGTTCGGTTATTAGGTTTAGAAACGAAAACAAGAATTTACCAAGCTTCAACTTCTGAATTGTATGGAGGTATGCCAGAAAATAAAAACGAAAAGGGATTTTATGATGAAAACTCACCCTTTTATCCTCGATCACCCTATGGAGCAGCTAAAATTTACGGATTTTGGATTACTAAAAATTACCGCGAAGCTTACAATATGTTTGCTTGTAACGGGATTTTATTTAATCATGAATCTCCAAGACGAGGCGAAACCTTTGTAACGCGTAAAATTACACGAGCGACTGCTAGAATTGCTTTAGGTTTACAAGAAAAAATTTATTTAGGGAATCTAGACGCTCAAAGAGATTGGGGACATGCTAAAGATTATGTTCGAATGATGTGGATGATACTTCAAGCAGACCAACCTGAAGACTGGGTTATTGCAACAGGTAAAACAACAACGGTAAGAGAATTTGTTAGAATGGCCTTTGAAGATGTTGGGATTAAACTGAAATTTGAAGGGAAGGGTGTCGATGAAAAGGCTTATGTTCTTAAATGCACAAAAAAAGAATATCAATTGGAAACGGGTAAAGAGGTTTTATCCATAGATCCGACTTATTTTAGACCGACTGAGGTAGATTTATTGATTGGAGACCCCACAAAAGCAAAAGAAAAATTAGGCTGGGTACCAGAACATAATTTAGCCTCGTTAGTAAAAGACATGATGCAAGCGGATGTGAATTTGATGCAGAAAGATCAGTATTTGATAGCTGGAGGATATGGGACTTCACTTTCACTTGACTAATAAAAAGAGTTTGAAAAAAAAGAAAGAAATTTATGTTGCATGTTGGCTGGTTATTTAGGTCGAGTATTAATCGCGGTTTAGGAATAAAAATAACCTTACTTTAAAGTAACAGTTGCTGATTTAAATTAATAAAAAATAGAAAGTGGGAAATAAAACAGCTTTAATTACAGGTATTACAGGACAAGATGGAGCTTTTTTAGCTCGTTTTTTAATACAAAAAGAATATGAAGTTATTGGTACTAGTAGAAGCTCTAATGAAAGTAATTTATTTAGACTCGAATATTTAGATATTAAAGATAAAATAATTTTATTAAATATTGATTTAACAAATCAGAAATTAGTTTCAGAATCTATAGAGGAATACAAGCCTGATGAAATATATAACTTAGCGGCACAAAGCTCTGTTGGCCTCTCATTTAAGACCCCATTAGATACCTTTCATTATAATACGATATCGGTTACTAATTTATTAGAAAGCATTAGGGTGACTAATAAAAACATAAAATTCTACCAAGCTTCTAGTAGTGAGATGTTTGGTAATGTTAGTTCAGACAAACTACCTATTAGAGAAACTCTTCATTTTAATCCTGCCAGTCCTTATGGTGTATCAAAGGCTTCTGCTCATTGGTTAACAGTGAATTATAGAGAATCATACAATTTATATGCATGTTGTGGTATTTTGTTTAACCACGAATCATGTCTAAGAGGAGATAATTTTGTTGTTAAGAAAATTATAAATACTGCACTAAAAATTAAATCAGGAGAGGAAGATATATTAACTTTGGGTAACTTAACCATAAGCAGAGACTGGGGCTATGCGCCAAAATACGTAGAAGCAATGTGGAAAATGTTACAGATGGAGCAGCCAGATGATTATGTGATTTGTTCTAGTAATAATGATACACTTCAGGATTTGGTTGTAAAAATATTTGAGAAGCTAGATTTAGATTTAAATAAGCATTTAAGGTTGAATCAAAAATATATGAGGCCTTCAGATTTGAGCATTATGTTCGGTGATAACTCAAAAGCTAGAAAACTACTTGATTGGGATTATGATTTGAATACTAATAATTTAATTGATCTTTTAATAAAAGATGAGTATGATTATAAAATATGGTTAGAAAATAAAAAATAAAATTTATACATATATTTTTTTAAATTTTAATTAAGTATTCAATTAAAAATCAAGTTAAATATAACATTATTAGTAAAAAAAGATTGTCATCATGAGAAGTGCTTTCTTAAATGTTTTCTGGCAATATACTTTGCAGGCTTTAAATATTGTAATCCCTCTTTTAACCTTTAAAGTTATTATTGATAGAATTTCTTTTTCTCAATTTGGTGAGTTAGCCCTTATACTTGTCATAATTAATTATTCTAAAATTTTTATAGATTTTGGTTTTTCAATAAAAGGCCCCGTTCTGTTAAATGAATCCGAAAAAAAAGATAAAAGCTTAATTCAAGTTATATCAAGCATACTATTTTGTAAAATAATTACTTCTTTTTTTATTTTATTGATTCTTTTATTAGTTGCAATATTCATTGATGTACATATAGTAAAGGTGTTTTTGATACTGTTTTTCTTTGCCTTTAATATGAACCACTATTTTAATTATAAGGAGAAATCTAAAATATTAACTTTTATATCTCTTTTTGAGAAATTGACTTTTTTTTGTCTAATTTATTTCATTTTTAATGAACAGAATTATTTCGAGAGTTATCTATTATTCCTCTTAATTTCTGCATCTATTACTGCATTTCTGCACTTATACTTCATTTCAAAGAACGAAAAAAAACATATTTTCAAAATTATTATTCCACAAAATAAATCTAATTTAATCTATTATGCCAGTTCAGGTAGTAATCAACTTTTAATCAATATTGCAAATGGATTATTCACAAATTCTATTATACCTATTGCTACTTATTTCTTTGGCTCTTATCAAGCAGGAATATATGCGAGTGCAGAGAAGTTAATTAAGGCTTGTCAATTATTAGTAAGCCCACTAGTTGGGGGTGTTCAAAAATTTTTCCTTAACAATACTATAAAAAATAAATTACTTTTTATTTTTCTATTTGGAGTGTTTGTTTTTTCAATCTTAAGTTTTGTTGTCTTTTATTATTCAGAAGATCTTAGTCGTTTAATATTAAATAATGAATTAAATTTAGTTTCTAAAATTACTTCAATTTTAAGCATTTCAATATTGACTTCTTTTATGTTTACTTTTTGTAACGTAATATTATTAAATAAAAATAATAATGAAGCACATCTAAAATATTTGTTTTTATTTATTTATTTAATTGGAATAATACTTTTTATTTTTACTGAACAAACTGATTTAATTTATTTTGCGGGGGAAATTTTTATTCTTGAATTAATAATTTTACTATATACAACATATATAGCTGTTAAAAAATCTTTCTTTCCCTTGTGATAAAAAACTTAACATACATTCAATTAATATTTCTAATACTACAACTATTTGTTTTGGAAATTAGTTTTACCATAATTCTTACATTTATTGTGGTTATTTCTTTTTTAATTATGCAATTAAAAATGTTTTCATTCAATGATTTATTTATTCCCAAGCTAAAAGGAGTTCAATTAACCATAGCTTTTATCCTATTTATTGTTTTAGGTTTTTTTACTTTAAATTTTATTGAAAGCAATCAAAATAAGATAATTGTAACAAGCCTTAGTTCATTAAAAAACACACCTAATCTTGGGATTTTTTATAAAGTTGTATCAGTATTGTTACCCGTAACATGTTTAATCATAGTTAATTCGGTCAGTAGTAAACTAATTAAATATCTCATTTCTCTATTATTATTATTTGTGTCAGTTAGATTTTCAATTTTTGTGCTATCTAAGCTTCCACTTATAATTTTCGCACTATATTTTTTGTTAGCACACAAGCCTAACAGGTTTTCTATAATTACTGGAGCTGCTGTTTTTATTTTATTTTTAAATTTAATTTATTTGGGTAGAGGCCAAGCTGATGATTTAGTAACAACCCTTAATTTAATAATTAGAAGAGTTCCATTATTGGAGGAATGTTCAATTATATTAAATTATATATACAATAATGGAGTCTTTGATTATAACTCAGATTATGGCTCAAAAGTGACAAATTTAGTTTTTAATAAAAACTCAGAGTATATTGGAATTGCCCCCAGTCTAATCGGAAGCTTTCTATTAATTTTCAATATTTTAAGTCCATTTTTTTATTTTTTATTTTTATTTGCTGTTTCAAAACTTTTAATCAATTTGTCTAAAATCAATTTATTAGGCAGTTTTACATCCTTATTTCTTTCATTTGAGTTAATTCATACATTTATTGATGGCTTGCCTCATATTTATTATAGTACTCGAAATAGTCTGCTTTTTTGGATCTTAATTTTATTAATAATTTCATCATTCGTAATTGGTAAAGCAAAAATTATATTTCCATTCAATAGGTAGGAATCACATGGTTGATAGTGCTTTTGCACTTCAAAAAAAGGCAATAAAAATTGTTTATAGGACATTTTGGCCATCATTTAAATTTAGAGGTATTAATCATGTTAAATCATTTTTCTTATTAAACTTTTTATTTAAAAAAACAGGGTTTGAAAGTCTTTATTTTAGATTATTCAAGATTTTTGTTACTTCAATCGATTCTAAGTTAGTATTAGATATTAATTTAATAAAATGCTATGAACCTAGTGCTAATATTGTAATAGATATGCCAACTAATTATTTCTTAGTTCAAGATTTTGAATGGCAAGTTGAAGAACAGAAAACAGGAATAAAAATTTCCAGAAGAGAAAACACTTCGTCTAGAATAAGTCAGAGCTATTTAGATAAACACTTTGAGTTATGTAATTCAATAGTAGTACCAAGCACTAGATCTAAGGAATCATTACCAGAAAGGTTTCAAGCTAAAGCTTTGGTTATACCCTTCGCTGAAAAATCTTTACTTAAAAATAAATCGATTCATCACAAAAAATTTAATAAAATATTATGCATTGGATTAGTTTGCCCATCTAAAGGTTATCACTATATGGTCGAAGGTTTTAATATTTTAGATGAAGATTTTGAAATACATTTTTACGGAAAAATCAATGTTAAATATAAAGATTATTTAATCAATTTAGCAGATGATCAAATTAAATTAAACTTTCATGGTAATGTTAAACAAGAATATCTATTTAAAATTATACCCTTACACGATTTATTAGTTTTCCCATCTGTATCAGAGGGATTACCACTTTCGGCAATCCAAGCGTTAAACAGAAAATTGCCAGTTTTTGCAAGTAAAAATTCAAATCTTATTGATGTTTTGCCCGAATTCTGTATCTACGATACTAGGGATCCGTTAGATTTTGCTAAAAGATTTATTGCATTTAAGAACAAAACAAATTATAATTTAAAAACAGATAATTTTACAGAAAATCATATAATTACACAATGGAAAAAAATACTGGAGTCATAACATTTATAACAAGTCTTTCTTGTAACTCTCTAGATGAAGGACACATTATTTATTTTTTTAATTATATTAAAGATTTAAAAAAATATTTTTTAATAAATATACTTTGTGAGCAACATAATGGAAATGCTTTTAAAAACATCGAAAATATTAAGGTTTTTGACTGTCTTACTAAATCTAATAAATTTGGCTTAGCTACATTTTCAAATTTCATTACTATAAAAAAAAAATCAATAGGAATAGTTCATTTTTGGTATGCTCCGAGATTAATGTACTTTCCATTACTTTTTAATAATACAAGTTTTTATTCATTGCCAGATTCATGGTCTTCATACTATGCATCTCAACTTAAAATTAAAAAAAATAGTGCTCTATTTTCCAGATTTATTTATTATAAATTATTTGAAAGCATTATTTCTTTTTCAAAGATTAAAACAATATATGTTTCACATTCAGATGCAAAAAAAAATAATGGATTATTTATTCCTTTCAAAATTAGTAAACACGTAGTTAATAGTAATTCGAAGGAGGGAGTGTTAGTCGGTAGGATGAATTCTATCATTTTAGAGAAGATAATTAAAAATTTAATTTTAAATAATACTAATATTAATTTTACAATTATTTCTAAAGATAATAGGATACATGAAAAGTATAGTTCACATAAAAATATTACTTTCATAAAATGGGTTGAAGATTATGAAAATTTTTCCTCCAAATTCAAAGCACATTTACTTTATGATTTGTGGGGTTCAGGCCAATCAACAAAATTAATAAATTGTCTTAATGTGGGATCTTTAGCAATGGGAAATGAAATGTCTTTTAGAGGATTTCCGAAAAACAATAAGGATTATAAATATACAGGTAAAGATTTTAACCGACTAAATGATTTGTTAGACTTGATAAACAAATATAATAGTGATGAGCTCAACAAAGAAATAATTAAACAGCGAGAATACTTTTTAAATATGACAAAATTTGTAAATACAAAAAAGTTTTTTATGAATATCTATAATTTAAATTAATCAAAAAGTTATAAAATGAAAATTATTCATGTAATAAATTCAATCGATATTTCAACAGGAGGTCCTGCTAGAAGTGTAACACATTTGATTAATAAAGTTATAAAAAAGTCCACAAATATTATTTTCTTAATAACTAATAAAACTATAGATCCAATAATTACTGACTTTACTAATAAAAAAAAATCTATTTTTTTTTTAAACAGAACAAGAGATTTAACAAAAACATTAGATAAGTTAAATGATCTAAAAATAGATTTATTTCATGGTCATGGCATTTGGCAACTATTGGTTCATAAAATGGCTAGATTTGCAAGAAAAAATAATATTCCTTACATTATAACACCCAGAGGAATGCTAGAGCCTTGGTCTTTATCCCAGAAAAAACTCAAAAAAATAATTGCATTATTTTTATTTCAAAAAAAAGATATTGAAAAAGCGGCTGTTATTCATGTTACAGGAGAAATGGAGAGATTACAAATTAGAAATCTTGGTTTTAAAAATCCAATAGCTGTTATACCTAATGGTGTAAATCTAAATGAATATCCATCAACCTATCCAACCAAATCAATCAAGCCCAAAAAAATATTATTCTTATCAAGATTGCACAAAAAAAAGGGAATTGAGAATTTAATTGAAGCATGGAAACTAATTGACATTAAGATAAGAGAATCTTGGGTAATCGAAATTGTAGGCAATGGTGAAGAAGAATATACATCTTCACTAAAAAAAAGTATAAATTATGAAAATTTGAATAAACAAATTGTTATAAGAGATCCTGTTTTCGGCGCTGAAAAAATCAATCTCTTTAGAGAAGCTAATCTTTTTGTATTACCCACCTTTAGTGAAAATTTTGGAGTTGTTGTAGCCGAGGCGCTAGCAAGTTTTACCCCTGTAATTACTACAAAAGGTGCACCTTGGAAAGACTTGGAAAGAACAAATTGTGGTTGGTGGATAGATATTGGGGTAAGCCCATTAAAGGTCGCTTTAGAAGAAGCTATACATATCAGTGACGAAGAATTGATTAATATGGGTAAAAATGGAAGATTATTAATTGAAGAAAAATACAGTATGGAATCTGTTGCAAAAAAAATGATTCTATTATATAATTGGATTATAACAAATAAACAGAAACCAGATTTTATAGAAACTTCATGAAACACATAGATGTATCTAAATATAAAAACCAACTAACCATTAAACATAAGATTAAAAGAATTTTGTGGAGTTTAACTTGGTACTTATTTGCTAAACCATTTCCAAGAAGAACATGTAATTCTTGGAAGCTATTTTTGTTAAGGTTGTTTGGAGCAAAAGTTCATAAAACCGCCGATGTATATTCATCGGTAAAAATTTATGCTCCATGGAATTTGGAAATGGGAGAACATTCCTGTTTAGCCCCAGAAGTTGATTGTTATAATGTAAATAAAATTATCATTGGTGCACATTCTACAGTATCTCAAAAAAGCTACTTGTGTTCAGCATCCCATGACGTAACAAAGAGTGACATTCCATTAATAACGGCACCTATAATCATAAAAGATCAGGCTTGGATTGGTACCAATGTTTTTTTAGGAATGGGAGTAACCATAAATACTGGTGCAGTCATAGGTGCAACGGCATCTGTTTATAAAGATATAGAAGCCTGGACTATTGTAGGGGGGAATCCTGCAAAATTTATTAAAAAAAGAAAAATAAATGAATAATAACATACCTATAACAGTAATTGTTTCAGTTAAAAATGAGGAGTTAAATCTACCAAGTTGTTTAGAAAATCTAAAGGATTTTTCTGAAGTAATTGTGGTGGATTCAATGAGTACTGATAAAACTCCTGAAATTGTTAATAAATTTGGGTTTCAATTAGTGAATTTTAAATGGGATGGTAAATTTCCAAAAAAACGCAATTGGACTTTGGAAAACGTTAACTTAACAAATGACTGGGTTCTATTTTTAGATGCTGATGAATATTTAACAGAGCAGTTTATTAAAGAAGTGTCTAAAAAAATTATACAAAATACGCATAGTGGTTACTGGTTATATTATAACAATTTCTTTATGTCTAAAGAGCAAAAATATGGCTTAAAAATGCGAAAATTGGCTTTATTTAAAAAAGGTGTTGGGCGTTTTGAGCAAATAGCTGAAGACAATTGGAGTCATCTCGATATGGAAATACATGAGCATCCCATTATAAAAGGTAGTGTAGGTAAATTCAAGAGTACTATTTTACACAGGGATTATAAAGGTCTTGAGCATTATATTGCTAGACATAACGCTTATTCCAGCTGGGAAGCAAAGAGATTTATGAGCTTGAAAAAAGATAAAGTCAAAAAACTTACTCTGAGGCAAAAATTCAAATATAGTCTCATACAAACAGGGTTACTACCCTATTTGTATTTTATAGGAACCTACATCTTTAAGGGAGGTGTTTTAGACGGCTTATCAGGTTTTTATTTTGCACGTTTTAAATCAAACTACTTTCTTCAAATTCAAACAAAAATCAAAGAACTAAAACAAACAGAATGAAAAGAATATTAGTAACTGGAGGAGCAGGTTTTGTCGGTTCTCATTTATGTGAACGATTATTAAAAGAAGGGAATGAAGTAATTTGTTTAGACAATTATTTTACAGGAAATAAAAAAAATATTATTCATTTAATGGAAAATCCGTTTTTTGAGATTGTTAGACATGATATTACAGAATCTTATTATGCTGAAGTAGATGAGATATATAATTTAGCTTGCCCTGCATCTCCAATTCATTATCAGTACAATCCAATTAAAACAATTAAAACATCCGTTATGGGTGCTATTAACATTTTAGGTTTAGCTAAACGAGTAAGTGCAAAAGTGTTACAAGCTAGTACAAGTGAAGTGTATGGAGACCCTGATGTTCATCCACAACCAGAGTCTTACTGGGGTAATGTAAATCCAATTGGAATCCGTTCTTGTTATGACGAGGGTAAACGCTGTGCTGAAACTCTTTTTATGGATTATCACAATCAAAATAAAGTTAAAATTAAAATTATTAGAATATTTAATACTTATGGACCTAACATGAATCCTGAAGATGGAAGAGTTGTTTCAAATTTTATTGTACAAGCTTTAAAAGGAGAAAGTATAACAATTTTTGGTGATGGAAATCAAACAAGAAGCTTCCAATATGTTGATGATCTAGTAGAAGGAATGATAAGAATGATGAATTCTAAAGATAATTTTTTAGGACCAGTCAACTTAGGGAATCCAAATGAATTTACGATGCTTGAATTAGCACAGACTATTTTGAGATTAACTAATTCAAAATCTAAATTAATCCATTTAGATTTACCAAAAGATGATCCAAAACAGAGACAGCCTGATATTAGTTTGGCGAAAAAAGAATTAAATGGTTGGGAGCCTAAAACACAATTAGAAGAAGGTTTACAAAAGACCATTGCCTATTTTAAATCTATAATTTAATGGATTTAAAAATTTCTATAATTTCTGTTTGTTATAATAGCTCTAAGACTATTCTTGATACAATAAGAAGTGTTAATAGTCAGTCCTACCCAAATATTGAACATGTTTTTATCGATGGGCTCTCATCAGATAACACCTTAGAAATAATTAGATCAAATTCCAAAAAAAAGAATGTGATTATTTCAGAAAAAGATAGTGGACTTTATGATGCAATTAATAAAGGAATTTTAAATGCTACCGGAGATGTTATTGGACTATTACATTCTGATGATATTTTATATTCATCTGAAATTATCTCAGATTTAATTGCAAAAATTTATGATGAAAATTTAGATGGCGTTTATGGTGATTTACAATATGTAGATAAAAAAAACACTAACAAAATCATTAGATTATGGAAGAGTTGTGAATTTAACTCTAACCTTTTAGGAAAAGGTTGGATGCCAGCGCACCCAACATTAATTTTAAAAAAAGAGGTTTATAGTAAGCATGGAGTTTTTAATAAATCATTTAAAATTGCAGCCGATTATGATTTTATGTTGAGGATACTTAAGGATTCAAATCTTAAATTTGGTTATTTACCTAAAGTAGTAACTAAAATGAGAGTTGGTGGTGCCTCAAACCGTAGTATAAAAAATATTATTAAAAAATCTAAAGAGGATTATCGAGTAATTCGTTCAAACAATATTGGAGGAATTATAACTCTTTTATTAAAAAACACATCTAAAATCAAACAGTTTTTTATTAAAAGTAAATCTTTTTCAATAAAATAAGTAAACAGATAGAATCCTTAAAATTTTCTAATATAAAATCTGAGGATTATTTTATCAATAAATCAAAATAGAACCTTACATGAACCATTTCAAAAATCACCTTTGATTATAGTTCATAATACGAATTAATCCCTAAGATTGGTCGTTATCAGAACAATAAAATCATCTCAAAAAAAATTTATCTGAGTTCAAATGAGTAATACCCTAGTTGATGGATTGCGTGATAAAATACAATTCAGAAGATGGTTATTTAAAAAATAAAAAAATGAAAAAAGTATTAGTAACTGGTGGTATTGGTTATATTGGTTCTCATGTAGTTGTCGAATTACAAAACAGTGGATTTGAAGTAATCATCATAGATGATTTGTCAAATTCATCATTGCATGTATTAGACAGAATTTTTAATATTACAAAAGTTAAACCTTTATTCGAAAAGATTGATTTAAAAGACAAGTATTCTGTTGTTGATTTTTTTAAAAGACATGTTGATATTGATGGTGTGATTCATTTTGCAGCTTCCAAAGCTGTAGGTGAGAGTGTTAGTAATCCGTTAAAATATTACGAGAACAACATAACCTCTTTAGTTTACCTCTTACAAGAAGTAAATAAGTTAGAGTCTCAAAAATTGATATTTAGTTCTTCTTGTACTGTTTATGGTCAGTCTGATGAACTCCCAATTACAGAGAATGCTCTTATTAAAGAAGCAGAATCTCCATATGGTAACACAAAAAAAATTGGAGAACAAATTATTAAAGACACCTGTTCTGCAAGCCTATCATTAAAATCTATTGCACTAAGATATTTCAATCCAATTGGTGCTCATAAATCGGCAAATATTGGCGAATTACCAATCGGAACACCTCAGAATTTAGTTCCATTTATAACTCAAACAGGAATTGGGCTTCGAGAAAAGCTCTCTATTTTTGGAAATGATTATCCAACACCTGACGGTACTTGTATAAGAGACTATATACATGTTGTAGATTTAGCAAAGGCACATGTAATTGCTATTAAAAGATTGCTAGATGAAAAGAATACCGATAATTATGAAGTCTTTAATATTGGTACCGGGAATGGGTATTCTGTCAAAGAGGTGGTAAATACTTTTGAGGAAGTAAGTGGTTTAAAGTTAAATTATTCTTTTGAATCAAGACGACCAGGAGACATTGTATCAGCTTATGCTGATACAACACAGGCAAATTCAGTTCTTGGGTGGAAGTCAGAGTTCAGCTTAAAAGAAGCATTAACATCTGCTTGGGAATGGGAAAAACGATTAAAGGATAATTCAATCTCATGACATATTCTATCTAATCCTAAATCATCTTAGAAAATGGGAGGTAAAATATCTAAAAGATGCGTTGTTAAAAATAAAAAGTATCGATTATCGTAAAGTAGCAATAACTTTGTTTAAGACTGATTTATGATTTTTCTTAAATAACAATACTAAAAAAAATCAGATAATTTTTTTAACTAGATTAATTTTAATTAAATTATATGTTAAACATCTCTATAAATTCCATAATCGTTTTCATTATTGCATTTGCTGTGTCTAGCATTTGTATCCCCTTGGTCATAAAGCTAGCCATAAAAAAACGCCTTCTCGGCGAATATGGTGAAGGCCGGCACGTTCATAA
>Ga0206677_10003205_pt1 | contig 13913 bp, 11 predicted proteins | sample M130m12015metaG_FD_155475 | JGI IMG/M metagenome (GOLD analysis project Ga0206677, IMG submission 155475) | Ammonia-oxidizing marine archaeal communities from Monterey Bay, California, United States - M1 30m 12015 | ecosystem: Environmental > Aquatic > Marine > Intertidal zone | place: USA... | reverse complement strand
ACGGGCGCCAAATACCACCGTAACCAAAACAACGCCCAGGCCATTAAATGCTCCACTAACAGCAACAAACTTGCCGCGAGAAGCATTCGCAGGATAATCTGCTACGAGGGTACCGACCATGCCGGCGGATGCGCCCAGGCCAAAGGCATACAGCGCCCGATAAACCATCAATTGGTTAACAGTTTCGGCGTAAGGATAAAGAAGGTAACTGATACCCATCAAGATAATGCCGACGGAAGCAACTTCACGACGGCCAATGCGATCGGCTAGCACGCCCACCAAACCAAAGATAAGTATCTGCACAATCTCGGTAATAACGACCAGATTGCCGGTAATGGCACCCTGCTGGTCGGCCGGAACGCCAATTGCATTCAGTACCTGCGCGGTGCCGGTAGAGACAAATGTCAGCAAGCCGATAGTACTGAATGCCGCATAGAAAAATACAAACACATTGGTGCGGCTAACACCCGGTGCTAACTCTAGAAACCCGAGCTTAATCCCCTGCTGTGAACTATCGATTGACGCTTCAGACATCGTTAATTATTTCCTGTGCCGCTTAAAATTAAAAGCTGTCAAAAACAGACTGACGAGGCTCACCGTAAATATCAGAGTATAATATGGACAGACTTCGAACGTGTATAACTTAACACCTCTTCAAGACACTCTTCGCGGCCCAAACCACTATTCTTCCAACCACTGAAACCTGTGCCCATATAATGGCGACCGGTGCCATTCACCCAAACCAGGCCCGCGTCCATACGCCGCACCGTATTCATAGCGGTTTTCAGGTCATTCGTCCATACCGCTGCGGTAAGCCCAAGATCCAGGCAATTGGCCATTTCGATAACGTCGTCGGTGTCGCGCCACTTGAGAATCGATAAAACAGGTCCAAATACCTCCTCGCGAGCCACGCGCATATCCATGGTGACATCGCCGTAAACGGTAGGCTCAATCCAATAGCCTTTTTTAAACTGTGCACCTGCAGGGCGTTTACCCCCAGTAAGCAAAGTGGCGCCATCTTGCACGGATGATTCAATAAACGAAGTCACGTGCCGATAATGACCGGCTGAATTAACTGGCCCCATGCCTGACGCAGGGTCAGACGGGTCACCCAGATTAATGGCGCTTACGGCTGCAACAATTTTTTCAACAACGTCATCGTAAATCGATTCATGCAACATCAAGCGACTCGTCGAACCACAGGACTGACCCGACCAGCTGAAATTCATGCCCGCCACCGCTGCTTTAGCAACTGCATCAGGATCAGCATCAGGGAATGCAATAAATGGATTCTTACCGCCAAGCTCCAGCGACAAATGCTTTACCGCCACTTCTGCCGCAGCGCGCTGAATGGCCATACCAGTGCCAACAGAGCCGGTAAAGCCAATACGATGAATTTTTTTGTGCCGCACAATGGCATCACCAACAACCATTCCCTGCCCATGAACGATGTTCACCAAACCAGGTGGCAACACCCCATGACAAATCTCGGCCATCAACGAAGCTGACAACGGACTTTGGTCTGGTGACTTGAGGATCACGGCATTACCCGCAATCAGTGGCGCCGCAAGATGAGCCGCGGCAAATAAAAATGGGTGATTAAACGGCACAATACGGCCGACAACGCCGTAAGGCTCACGCATCGTGAAATGAATATTTTCAACAGTAGCCGGAACACTTTCGCCTTTAATCTCAATACCAAGACCCGCGACAAAATTCAGATAGCCTTTCGCCAAATGAATATCGCCACCCAGGCTCGCTATGGTATTTCCGGTATCTGCAGCCTCAAGAGCAACAATTTCATCAGCCCTTGCCACAATGGCGTCAGCCAACTTCCGGATTATTTCACCTCGTTCCCAAACGGAAACTTTGGCCCAGGCTTCCTGCGCCTTCAATGCCGCCTGCACTGCGCGATCAACGTCAGCAACGGTGCCCGCAGGCACTCGCCCGTGAACCTCCTCGGTTGCCGGATTGACCGACTCCATCCACTCGCCTGACTCACTGGCAACAAACTCACCGCCAATGTACATCAACCGATCACCAAACCTGGTCTTCATCAACACACCTCAAACTGGATATTCCGCACAGCCCTGCACCATGCGTTGAAACCCCGATACCGGGATAGAGCGATACGATACTGACTGACTAAGGCAATACATTAAGGCTCACGATCGATGTCCACCTACTGGAGTTAAACCAGCAGGTTTCGGCGAATACTTAGTCTGGCATCCGATGCATGAACAGCGCCGGCGGATTCAGCGCCTGGCTCACAGCAGCGCTATTTGTTAAGTGCAGCCGGAGTCTGTTCTTTTGCGTAGTTCTCGAGGCTTGAGGCCCCAAAGCCTTCCCATGTGTCAGGCGCATTGAAATACTTTGGATAGTTCTTTTCAATATAGTCAAGCACATTTCGTGGCAGCACTTCTTCCAGGTCTTCGCCACTGCCCATAAAAGCGTTATACATACAGTGGCCAGGCTCCTGCCCCATCAGCATCCATGGCAACCACGGTGTAATACGGCCCCACGTGCCATAAAAATCAAGGGTGGTGAGCTTCTCGTTCTGCATATCTGCCGGGCTTAGATGGTAATTAAACATTTCGGATGCCTGCACCATTGGACCCGAAGACTCGCGCGGCCACGTGGTTGGGTCGAGCTTGTTCTTGTAGAGCAAGTGAATGTGCATTTCGAGCTCTAAACGACCACCGCGGCTCTGCCAAGGCAAAATAAACGGCACCATTTTCATTTTGGTTTTGCCCGTTTTCTCGTTAAATACTTCAGCACCCGGAAAACTCTTACCAATTTTAAAGTTGTAAGGGTCGTTTGCAACGTGCACCACGTTGACGGTTTCATTATTGAATGGGTTATCCCACTCTTCTAAGACTTCACCTGTTTTTAAGTCAGTGTACAAACCCACTTCACGCAAAATTTTCTGATACAGACCGGTTTTTTCTTCATAGTGGAGTCGCGATACGCCGAAGCCCTGAAAGCCCACAAGATCGCTGACCTTCTCACCCGGACGCACGGCCATCACATAGCCTTTAAACCAACCGGTTTTTTGTTTGGTTTCGTCCAGATCACCCGACATGCGGGCAAAGGCGATTTGATTGCCAGCAGCCGTTCTCAGGTCAAGATACGGCCCATCCAAGCCCGGTCCCATGGCCTCGCCTAATGCCGCAGATGTGCCTGCATCATCGGAAGCCAACACCTGCTCACCGGCCAGAGTCAATGCCAAACCGCTCGCACCAGCAGCACCTGCTGAGGCCAGCCTCAGGAAATCTCGACGTTCAAGTTCCATAAATTCGTCCCAGTGTTATATCGACTGCACTTCAATCTTAATATTCGCGCCTGCCCCATAAAGATGCAAGTCGAAAACCCACCGCCTCCTGTAGCGCCTTTATGCACTAGGCCTGCTAATGATTGGCACCGAAATCCTCTCGGAGAGCAGCAACAAGCTGATCAATAAACAGCCCATGCCATTGGCTAAACATATGTATTTTTTTCAAACCATGCCGCTCAGACTGGTCATACAAAGGCATGACAGCACTCATTAGGTTACACTTTTAACATTAAATCTTTACTAAGGGTGTATTCTCGGGGCCAATTAAATTTCTATAAGAAGGACATTTCAATGTTGAAACTTATACGCAAACTCGCGCTCGCTGTCGGTGTGCTGCTCGGTATTACCGTCGTGATCTCAGTGTTTTACCTGGCACGTGGTGGCGCCTTCAAAACCATAGACTCGCATTATGCCGGTGAATGCACGTCGTTCCCGCTGGAGGGCAGTGCGGAGGATATTGAGATTGACCGCGAGCGTGGCTTTGCCTACTTATCGCAGCTCGACCGTCTGGCAACAGCCCAAGGTCGTCAACCCGCCCCCGGATCCATCATGCGTCTAGACCTCAATACCATGGAACTGAGCAATGCTCTGCTGACAACAACTGATCACATGGGGCCACACGGAATCAGTCTGTATATCTCTCCGGAGGGAGAACGTACGCTATTCATGATCAACCATCCGGCCGATCGGGAAAATGGCAGCGAAACCATTAATCGCTATACCGAAACTCAGCCTGGAGAATTCAGCTTAGCCGAAGTACTGAGCCATCCTGATGTTACCAGCCCCAACGATCTTGTGGCTGTTGGCCCAAAACAAGTCTATGTAGTCAATGACACGGGCGCCGAAGGCTCGCTGCAAAAGTTTCTGGAAAGTATCTTCGGTGTTGGCTATTCGAAGCTCGTTTACTTTGACGATGACGAGGCTCGCACGATACTCGATGACGTTGCATCCGGCGGCGGTATTAACGCTTCCACCGATGGGCAGCTAATATATATTGCTGAAACGGGTGGCCAGAATTTACGGGTATTAAACCGCAATGCAGACGGCACTCTGACCGATGCAAGCAGCGTGGCGCTGGGCACATCTCCGGACAATATCGATGTTGCAGCTGACGGAAGCCTGACTATTGGTGCACATGCAAATATAATGGCATTGATCCAACACTTTATTAGTGGCGAACCTGCGCCCTCACAGATACTCAGCGTTAGTGGTTCACCGGAGGCCGGCTATACGATAGAAGAAATCTATTTGAATACCGGCGAAGAAATTTCAACCAGCAGTGTTGGTGCAACCTATGGCAACAAACTGTTGATCGGTTCAATTACGGCGCGTCAAGTCCTTGTCTGCGAAGGCCGCATGTAAACGCTTTTACTGCAAAAATAAAAAAGCCGACGCCTTGTCGGCTTTTTTATACCTCAGTTTTGTTGCAACGCAACCTAGTCCCGGACGCGCTTTTGCGGGAAACCGCGCCAAAATAACCTTTGCTCCGGTGAAACTGACACAAATGATAATAATTCGTATTTAATATTGATAATCATTCTTATTTAAGATAGGGTGAGAACCCTTACGAACAAGGAAAAAGCACCGGTAAAAGGCGTGAAGTGACACGATTCCTGTGTTGGTCTCGGTGCACTGCCGCTCAACCCTCTGCTAGTCCCTAAGCGAAGGAAAGACAGCGACTGTTTCAATGCGGAAGAGCATAAGTGTGAACTGGTTCACAGTTTAAAAACTTGACGCTCGATAAAGTTAATGTAGGTAACTGAAAATTTTAAAAAAATATTTCAACAATAATAAGTACCAAAAACCGGGGAAGACTATGAGAACAAAACCACAATCGGTGATAGCAGTGATCGCTGGCAATAGCCTATTGATGTGCTTGTCGCTGTTCGCTGGTTCAGCCCATGCCACGACAATTGCGTTCGAGGATTTCGAATCGGGAGCAAACGGATGGCTCGACAGAGATAGCCACTCACCAACGGTCAATGCAACAGGTGGTCACGACGGCGGAGCCTATATTAGTTTTATTGGCGACATCGCTACCAACACCGCTTCTTTTGGATCCGCACTGGTTGAGTTCCGCTGTCAGACAGCAACATGTGCTGCCAACAATAGCTTTGATGGTGACTGGATAGCTCAGGACGTCGTTTCACTCAGTTACTGGTTTAAACACTCAGCAGCTGTAAGTCTGCAGGCCTATATGCGCCTCTCAACTAACTGGAGTCTCAGCGGTGTGTCAGGCGCAGCCAGCGCAATCACGCTTGGGGATGTTTTACCAAACACTTGGACACAGGTTTTCGTGGATATCGAACCCTCACAATTTGACCCTAGCTTTGGTGGTGGCAACTACAACGATATTATGAGCAACATCTATAAAATCCAACCGGGCATATTCTTCGATTTCGGAGAGGTCTATAACGAAACCGGAGTCACCTTTGCACTGGATGATGTTCGCCTAACTGCTGTGCCGGTTCCAGCTGCAGTCTGGCTATTTGGCTCAGGTCTGGCGCTTCTATTCGGTTACAAAGGGCGCAGACGTATTCGTGCCGCAACTTAGACCACTGAATACTTGAGTTAAGCTAAAAAGAGAAATAAAAAATGCCCGCTATATGCGGGCATTTTTTATTTAGGGCATTCAAGTAACTCTGCCCTCCATCGACAGCTGCTCATTAGAAACCTTACATAATGATGTCGACTTTAATTAACAGATTAAGATTCATAAGCAAGTATTCCTCTCTACTGGCTTTATATTAAGAACCCTCGCAGAAAAACCCGGCATAGCGCTCGCCGATGGCACCAACAGAAATGATGCTGCCAACTGCATCATAAGTACAAAAAGATGAGGCAAGTCAGCAACAAAAAAGGGTCGGCTGCATAAACAGCCGACCCTTTCGTGAATACATTTGGGCGAATGGGTGACCAAGCGTCAACCCAGAATAAGGCGGTCTAAAATAGCCATTGTTAGCATCAAACCAAGCTGCACAATCGATGCAGCAAACGTGCGCCAGGCGTTCTTAATACAGGGCTCTCGGACCAGCTTGATGCTTTCCCAGATAAAGTAAGTGCCACCGACAAAGGCACCGAGCATGTAGATCCAACCCATGCCGAAGTAACCCAGTGTGAGCGACAGTAAAACCAATGGCACCGCATGCAATAGGATTACCCAGGTCGATACCTTGTCACTCACGAGTACCGGCAACATCGGTATATTAGCAGCCGCATAGTCTGCTTTGCAGGCATAGGCTAGTGCCCAGAAGTGCGGAGGTGTCCAGAGGAACAGCACAACGGCAAAAATAATCGGTGCCGGACTGGCTGATGCACCGACAGATGCCGCCCCCACCATCACAGCGAAGCTACCTGCAAGGCCACCAATAACAACATTCCACCAGGTACGACGTTTCAACCACACCGTGTATACCACGCCATAGCAGAACGAACCTAAGAACAGCCAGAAAGCAGCCTCAACATTGGTGGTAACGGCAACGGCCAGAATGGCGAACAGAGACAACAGCACAATAGCCATTTGCCAGTAGCTGTCGGCTTTAAAACGGCCCGTAGCAAAAGTGCGGCTGCTGGTGCGCTTCATCTTTGCATCGATGTCACGCTCATACAGCTGATTAAATGCGCCGGCACAGGAAGAACATAGCAATACTGCCAAACCCATGATGGTCATTTGCCAGACTGTTAGATCGATACTGGGGCTTGCCACTGCGCCAACCATAGCGCAAAGCATAATAAGGAAGCCAAGTCGCACCTTGGCCGTTTGATAAACCAGCTTGATTGTTTCAGTCATAATTCTATGAAATTGTCGTCGGATCAAGATCGATGTTGATCGATATAAAATAAGTTGCCGCACGATATGCGGCTTATCGCACTCGGTGGCGTCAGCTAAAGACCATGCTGACGCGTTTCTGAGGCTGAGGATTATAGCCGAAAATTCGCAGACGCGGGGCATGCTTTGCCGAGCTTATAGCCAGTTCGCAACTGCAGGAAGAATGCAGCAAGCTTGCGCAAAAATCCGTCACGATTGGGTGCTCCTAAAAGCACAAAGGCACTCTGCATGCTGCTCCAGCGACTCTCTGAACCCTAATAAACATAAGGCTTCAAGCCATATAAGCTGGGGTTATAGCGGGATAACAACAACTACGTTCACAGATCACTGCGCGGTCTATAAATTATGCAATCGCTAATAGATTATAGATGACCGCTAAGAACAGCACCGGAGTGACGCCATGCGCGACGCAGCAGCAACAATTGAGGCCAGTAACACCCCCTCAGACCCAAGCGGTTTGGTGTTCGGCTGCAAGACGGGAGGTCTCGCTTTTAACGAAGATCAAACTCGTCAGGCTGCACTCGACCACTGCAATCAGGTGTTCGGTTCTTTGTCTGCAGAAAAGCGCGTTGAGTGGTCTTTGCAGCACCTGCCCGATCAGCATGTTTTAAGCTCAAGCTTCGGCGCACAGGCAGCGGTATCACTGCATCTGGTCACACAACAAAAACCAGATATTCCAGTGCTGTTCGTTGATACCGGTTACCTCTTCCCGGAAACCTATCGTTTTATCGAAGAACTCAGCGAACGCCTGAAGCTAAACCTAAAAACCTACAGCAACCCAATGACACCTGCGCGTCAAGAAGCGGTCCATGGCCAACGCTGGAATCAGGGCGTTGATGGCATCGGCGCGTATAACCGAGATAACAAAGTACTGCCCATGGAGCGCGGACTGCGCAAGCTCAATACCGGCACTTGGTTTGCTGGTCTGCGTCGTTCGCAATCGAACTCACGTTCTGATGTGCAGTTTCTCGATTGGCACGGTGACCGCTGGAAAGTACATCCTATTGCTGACTGGTCTGATCGTGATGTTTACAACTACTTAAAGAAGCATGATCTTCCCTATCACCCATTGTGGGAAAAGGGCTACGTGTCAATTGGTGATGTACACACCACCAAATCGTTGCATGATGTCGAGAGCATTGAAGAAACCCGTTTTTTCGGCCTGACGCGTGAATGTGGTTTGCATAAAATCGATTTATCAGAGCTATAAGGCCTGAAAAGCACGCACAAAAAAGCCTGAACCAACAACGGTTCAGGCTTTTTTGTGTTTTTAATGACTGCTTGTTTAAGCCGCAGAACCAAACTCTTCATTACAGCCGCCGCGCACCGGCAACACGATAGGCGCCAACAAAGCATCCACCTCTGCCTGAGTTTCAAGATCGCCAATCTTACGGGTAATGTCCACTGATAGATGCGGAGCCAACAACTCAGCAAACTCGAGCATGTAACCGCGTAAAACCGTATCCCGCCGAAAACCGATCCAGGTTGTACTTTGCGGGAACAAGCCATGCGCGTCGAGCGCTACCAGGTCCTCCTTGTCGCTGCACTCCCAAGCCATTGCGGCAACCACACCAACGCCCATACCCATGCGCACATAGGTCTTAATAATATCGGCATCACGTGCCGTAAACACCACATCGGGATCCAAACTTTTTTCATTGAAAGCCTTCTTAAAAGATGACTCACCGGTAAGACTAAACACATAGGTCACCAGCGGAAATGCTGACAGATCTTTTAAAGTGAGTTTGTCCTTCTTTGCGGCTAGCGAATGCGCCTTCGGCACGACCACTATCCGTTCCCAGTGGTAACACGGCAGTAGAACCAGATCGGGAAACAAATCATAAGCCCCGGTCGCAATAGCAAAATCCACACTATTGGATGCCACCAGTTCGGCAATCTGCTCGGACGTACCTTGATGCAATTCAAGGTTTACTTTTGGATAACGGGCGCGGAATGCCTGCACCACTTCGGGCAGCACATAGCGAGCCTGTGTGTGCGTAGTCGCAATCGACAAAGTCCCTTCCTGCTCAGAAGACAGATCACTGGCAAGACTGCGAATATTTTCAGTCTCGCGCATGATACGGCGGGCTCGCGCAATAACTTCGTGACCGGCTGGAGTAATGGCAGCAAGGCTCTTCCCTTTGCGGGTAAATAACTGAATACCAAGTTCTTGCTCCAGCAGCTTCAATTGCTTGCTGATGCCAGGTTGACTGGTGTGCAAGCGCTCAGCTGCCGCAGTAATATTTAAATTACTGTCCGCAATTCCGAGTAAGTAACGAAGCTGTTGAAGTGTCATAGCACCTGTTAACCTGATTTCATGCCCTATTGGAGGGTCTTCGGACCCCGTTATCATGTCCGGTTATATGTCATGGCCTATGCTGAAAACCGAGCAAAACAGGCAAAGTATCGGTCTATATAACCATTAGTTACATCAAACTGTCAAACCAAGGTCCCTTATTAAGGTGAGCTTATAGCACTGAGCAATAAGCCTCTGCAATAATATTATTATTCAGATACTTGCGCAGGCATTAAGGTATGCGCCCTGACCCAATTAACCGGAGGCCTTGACGCCTCCGCCGCACCCCGGAACTGCGTTGGACTACTTTCCTCTATTTGCCGAGCTCCATCAAAAACCCTGTCTCGTCGTCGGGGGTGGTGTTGTGGCGCGTCGGAAAATAGACCTACTGCTCCGCGCCGGGGCCAGAGTCACGGTCAATGCACCAGAACTCGACAATGAACTGGCCGTATTGGTCGAGCGCAAACAATTGACCTGGGTGGCCGATACCTTCAAGCCCGACTTAATCGATGCAGCTCTGCTGGTGATTGCCGCCACCAACGATGTCGCGGTCAATGCTGAAGTAGCACACCTGTGTAAAACTCGACTCAAACTGTGCAACGTTGTCGACGACCGCAATGCCTCCGGCTTTATCATGCCGGCCATTGTCGATCGATCGCCCATTCAAGTTGCTATTTCCAGCGGAGGCAAAAGTCCGGTGCTCGCCACGCGTATTCGTCAGCAGCTCGAAGTGAGCTTGTCCAAACAATTGGGCCAACTCGCAAACTGGGCTGACGAGTGGCGCGATGATGTGCGCGGTCGTTTTGATACCAGCAATAACGTGCGTCATTTCTGGCGTGACCTATTCGCGAGCCCCACGGCAAATAAAGTACTCACCAATGATATCGCCGGTGCCAATCGCGATATGAACAACGCGTTAGCCAACTCCTCCGATGTTGCTGAAGGGGAAGCCTATATTGTCGGTGCCGGCTGCGGCGATCCTGACCTGCTCACGCTGCGCGGAGCCCAACTGCTGCAGCAGGCTGATGTAGTTTTGTACGATCGCCTGGTTGCTCCGGCAATTTTAGACATTGGTCGGCGCGATGCTGAGAAGATTTCAGTCGGCAAAGAAGCCGGTGCTGCAATAAGCAGTCAGGATGAGATCAATGCACTGCTGGTAAACAAAGTAGGCGCAGGCTTGCGTGTCTGTCGTCTGAAAGGTGGTGATCCATTTATCTTTGGGCGCGGCAGTGAAGAAATCCAGGCACTGGCACAGGCCGGTTTACGCTGGCAGGTAGTGCCCGGCATTACTGCGGCTAGTGGTGCCAGCAGTTACGCTGGCATTCCGCTTACTCATCGCGGCTTGGCCCGTTCCGTCGTGTTTGTTACCGCGCGCGACCGGCATGATCAGCCACCGCCAAATTGGACGGCTCTGGCGGCGGGCGAACAAACCATTGTGCTGTATATGGGTGTAGCAAAAGCGGCAGAAATCGAAGCAGGCTTAACCAATGCAGGCAAAGCCGCAACCACGCCCATTGCTATAGTTCAGAATGGCACAACCCGCGCACAAAGAACTGTCCGTGGCGAACTGGGCCAACTGGCTGAGCTTATTGCGCAACAGGCGATTACCGCGCCTGCCGTCATTATCGTCGGTGAAGTCACACAACTTGCCGATGAGCTGAGCTGGTTTACCGGCAATACTCAAACCGAAGCCCGCTGGTCTAGCGCCGGATTCAATGCCGACAATAACCAGTAACATTTACCTATAAGCACTAAGATATAAAGCACGATGACACACGCAATGCATATTGATGATCTAATGGTTTTACACCAACTAAAAGCCAGCAATGGCTTGGCCAACTGGCTGATCGACTGCCCGAGCCCGGATGCGCCCGGCTTTTTTCTCGATACCTGCATGCGGCAACTTGCTATTCCGGCAACACTAAATTTAGCTGATAGCATTAATGGCTACGCTGCGGGTAATGCACTGGAGCTCTTTCGCGGCAAAGATGCTTACCAATTTCTGCTTGAAGTTTGCACCGGACTGCACAGCGCAATTCCTGCAGAAACCAACGTGCTCGGGCAGATAAAAAGCGCCTGGTCAGAGTGCACTAAACACCTGCGCCGCGAAGATATTAGGCACCTGCAGCCCGTCATCCAAAGCCTGCTGAATGACAGCAAAGCTATTCGCCATGAGCATTTGCAGGGTTTGGGCGGCAATTCCTATGGTTCGCTCGCGCGTAAGCTACTGCAGCCTGACCCACGCGGACGAATTCTGTTTGTCGGCTCGGGCGAACTGACTCAGTCGATGCTGCCATTTTTTCGCAACCTGAATATTGGTCTGTGGAATTACCGGCTCCCGGTCGATGCACCGGTATGGACTGACCATGTCTTTGAACCTGACCAAAGCGCAGAGGCTGCGGACTGGGCAACTGTGGTCATTCTGACCACACCACCCGACACCACCAACGATCATCGCTGGACCCGCTTACTCGCCGAGTATCCTATGGAGGCCATACTGCATCTCGGAGTGCGGCGCGAACTGCCAGGCATATGGGCCGCCACAAGCAAGCTGCTAACGCTGGACCATGTGTTTGATCTGCGTCGCTCACAAACCAATATTCGTAACCTGCAGTTACAGCGCGCACAGGCTGCCTGTGCCGATCAGGCCGAGTATCGGGCAAAAACCTCGTTTAATAACCAGCGGGGCACCCAAGAAAAAGCGACTTCACAAGCAAGTGCAAAAGTCTCAGCCTGATGTCGGACCCTCTCGAAAACACTGCGCGTCAACGCATACTAAAACTTGGTAGCCGCCAGTCACCTTTGGCGGTCGCACAAAGTCGACTAATTAAAGCAGCACTTGAAGCAGATCACCCGACGGTGGCCGTTGAAATTATCGAATTTGTAACCCGTGGGGACAAAGATCAGCAGACGCCACTCACAGATGTTAAAGACCCAAATTTTTTCAATGCCGAACTCGATACTGCTCTGCTTAATGGCGATATCGATTTTTGCGTGCATTCATTAAAAGATTTGTCACTGGTTCGACCAGAAGGCATTTCTATTGCAGCCATCCCGGAACGCGAAAACCCACGCGATGCAGTACTGTTTCGAGCAGATGTTGTCGAAAAAATTCGTCGCGGCGAACCACTTAAAATTGGCACGTCTTCAGCTCGGCGTGGCGCAGGCATTCAACGTTTTTTGCCCATGGCATTGCCACACGACAGCAACACAGCAATTATTGAACCGCAGGCCATTCGCGGCCCCGTGGACCAACGATTGCTGCGCTTACAAGATAACGCCGAAGATGCACTCGATGGCGTAGTGCTCGCCATGGCTGGCCTCAACCGGCTGTTTAATGATGTCGACGGACGCGCCATTATCGAACCATTGCTCAAAAATCTGCGCTGGATGGTGTTGCCGATCAGCGAATTCCCCTGCGCACCGGGTCAGGCCGCACTCGCTATAGAGTGCCGGCATGATGACGCTGAAACCCGATTATTACTCGGCAGCCTACTCGATGAAGAAACCGCCAAAATCGTTATGACCGAAAGAGCGTTGCTGGCGGATCTTAGTGAAGAACAGCGGGCTCGTTACAGCGCGACAGCTATTCCGCACCCGCTACTTAATGTGCTGCTGTGGATTAACCCCGGCGACCAAGGTGGTGCCTATGCCGACACCGAGCTTCATTGGCTCGCTCCGGTTCCTCCTGGCAAGTGCAAAGCCTTTGATGAGTCGCTTCCGGAAGGTTTCCGTCAACGCCGGACGCTGCCGGTGCCCGCAGATCTGAGCAACAAACCTGCTGTATTTATTGCGCACCATCGTGCGCTGCCCGAGTCCGGGCAGCCCAAGCTGCCCAAGCGTATCTGGACCAGCGGTATCATGAGCTGGCAAAAGCTTGCGGCGCGAGGCATCTGGATTGAAGGCTGTGCCGAAAACCTGAGTTTTGAGTCGATAAAACCAGAACTCGCCACCGCGGTACTGCAACTGCCACCGCTCAAAAAGTGGATCGCCCTCACTCATGCTGATGCGGAGAGCAGCTGGGAGGACTCGGGCATAGGTCATGTGGTTTCCACTTACCGTATTGAGACCGCCGAACTGCGTCCAATAGCGCTGGAAGATACGCTCAGAGCCTGCAGTCATTTTTACTGGAACAGTTTTAACGAGTATCTGGCTATGGAAGCTATGGTTCCTGACCATGCTCACCATGCCTGCGGTGCGGGCAAAACCCTGCGTCAATTGCAGGAGTATGGTGTCTGGACGGTGGATGTGTTTCCATCGCGCAAACACTGGCAAAAGTGGATTAACTCATGAGCATTACCCGCGGCGCAGCATTGTCACAACGACGCCTGAGACAAAACAGTCACATCCGCGAACTTACGCGCGAAGTGCGGGTGTCAGCCGAGCAATTTGTACAGCCCCTATTTGTCATCGAAGGTCTCACCGAGAAACAATCTGTGCCCGGGCTGAATGGT
>Ga0206677_10003204_pt1 | contig 13915 bp, 9 predicted proteins | sample M130m12015metaG_FD_155475 | JGI IMG/M metagenome (GOLD analysis project Ga0206677, IMG submission 155475) | Ammonia-oxidizing marine archaeal communities from Monterey Bay, California, United States - M1 30m 12015 | ecosystem: Environmental > Aquatic > Marine > Intertidal zone | place: USA... | reverse complement strand
GTGGGAAGAAAGATGCATGCACATGGGAATTGAATTAGAGGCCATCTCAAATAAACAAAAAGATAATGAAATTGGAATATTTAATGGAATTAATGAGGATGGTAAAATGCTATTACAAACAAATCACGGGCTTAAAATTATTAGTTCAGGTGAATGTTCAATAAAAGGAATATATTAAATAAATGCTTCATACAATTTTTAATACAGAGATTGCGCATAATAAGATAGCTGAAATCAACTCAATAATATTTGGCGCTGGTTGCTTCTGGGGTGTAGAAAGAAAGTTTTGGTCATTACCAGGCGTTGTGATGACATCGGTTGGATATTCTGGAGGTGATCATGAGAGCCCAACCTATGAGCTGGTTTGCGCAGGCATTACTGGTCACGCTGAAGTTGTGAGAATTGACTATGATCCTGCTGAGATTTCTTTGATTGATTTACTTAAAGTGTTCTGGGAATGCCATGATCCAACCCAAGGCATGAGGCAAGGGAATGATATTGGAACTCAATATCGATCAGTTTGTTATTGTAAGGACGAAGAAGAATTAGCTCTAGTCAAAACTAGTTTAGATAAGTATCAAAATGCGCTTTCTGCATCAAGCCTAGGTTCAATTACAACTGAATTAAAGATCAACCAAAAATACTATTTGGCAGAAGAATATCATCAACAATATTTAGACAAGAATCCAAATGGTTATTGCGGGATTGGTGGAACAGGCTGCGAGTTTAAGATTTAAAAAAATGGCCTCAATGAGGCCATTTTTATCTGATTTATAAGTTAGTCTGGGTTGTATTGCTTCATGCTAACTTCCATGTAGGATCTTTTAAATTTAGAGTATTTACTTGCTTGAGGTGAAAACTTAGCAAATTCCTCTGAACCGTACATGCCGCTCAGAAATTTTAAGGCACCTTGAGGTGAGCTAAAGCCTGCCCATATTTCATGAGTTATTCCATTGCCATTATTGCCTAATAAATGAGATTGAAGGCCATATGCATTTGCAGACCAATCATAGTTTTCAATGCTTTTAGAAAACTTCAACCATAAAGGAAGAAATTTTTCAGGATTTGTGACTTCATGACTCCAACGAAGGGTTACAACATTTGAGGCTGTATCTTCGGCAAGAACTACTCCAACTGAATGAACGGTCAATGTATCTGAAATTATTTCAGCCCCAATGTCATTCATGGCTTTCCTAAATTCTCTTCCAGCTTCTGAAGTCGTATAGATTTGTCCAGATTTCACGTATTGATCTTCATCTAAAAAATACCAGCTAATACCATGCGTAGAATCGTCCCACCCATTTTGATTGATGGCGAAAAAATCTACCTCAAATTTTTCAGCCGCTACTTCTGGTGAGGACATATATTTATCAAAAGCTGCAAAACATTTTTCTGGTTCTGGGCAGTTAAATAGAAAATTAGTTTGATACATGGAAAAGTTTTCTGGCAAATTATTTGCACTCATATCAAAACTAAAAATTAAAGTGAAAAGTAAAAATAGTTTTTTCATAGTTATCTCCGGTGAATAAGTAATGTTTAAACTATACACGTTTTATAAAAAATATTTTGGTTCAATGGAGCAACTTCCAACATTGAAATTATTGATGTAAAATTCTGATCTTTCTAAGCCGGTATAGCTCAGTTGGTAGAGCAGTTGATTTGTAATCATCAGGTCCCGAGTTCAACTCTTGGTGCCGGCACCACTCCCTTAACAATTATCACAGCCCAAATTCAATGATGCACATCTAAATAAGTTGCAAAATACATGAATTTGGCACAAGAATTGCATATGTATTTATGTACGCTAAGTATTCATTCTTTTCCCCCTAATAGAAGTTGAATACAAATTCATTACAATACTTGGCGTACTTTTCCCCCTAAGAATGGTGAAGGGTCTTTAATTAGACCCTTCATATTTCTATAGGTTGAATTCTGCAGTAAGGTTTATTAATTGGCCCCTTGGATCATGTACCTTGGTATCAAAACTAAAGTCAGGAGCATCGTATAGTAGGGGAGCTTTCTTATCAAAAGCATTGATAATTCCTAAGCCAATCTCCATTTGACCCAATGAAAACTGATAAGATTTTTTTATCGAAAAGTCGTGGACTAAAAATGATTTAACATAATTGGTGTAGCCAAGACTTATTGCAGATGCAGGGATCTGACGCTCATTTGAATACCCTTCGACATACCGTGTATTCATGCCAATCACCCAGTCGTTTATAGTCCAGCTTAAAAATGTGTTCAAACGCATTTTTGGTAGTGAATGAGTATGGGCATCGTAATTAAACTTACCCACTCTGTTTACCATTATTGATTTCTCTCCATGAGCTCCTGCATCATGATCCTGGGGCGTTAAAAATTCAGAAAATTGAGTTGCCTTAATCGAATAATTAAAGTCACCATACCTAGTAACTTTAAAAAAATTTATCTCTGCATCTATACCATTAATTTCAGTTTTTTCCTCATTGAAATATGAAGTGCTTACTGCTATCAACTCTCCAAATTGATTTCTCGTTACGCTGGTTGCATACGGATTTGTATTTAATAATACCTGAGCGCTCTCTGCTTCAATTCGATCTTTGTAATTAATAGCCCAATAATCAATGGTTAGATTAAGTTCTTTATTAACATTCCACACAAATCCCAAGCTAATATTTTCTGAAGTTGCAGGTTTTAAGTTTGGATTTCCTAAAACTGCTAACCGAACAAATGGTGAATCATCTATATCTCTAACACTTCCAAGACGAATCTCAGAGGAAAACATTTGAGCCATGGAAGGGGCTGTAAAAGAAGTGCCGATAGAACCCCTTAATAAAAAATCACTTGAGAATGAGTACTTAAATGAAAATTTTGGATCAAATGACGATTCATTATCCAGCCTTTCATAACGACCAGACAAAATTAAGTCAAATGCACGACCAAAATTTTTATTTGCTTCAAAGAAAACAGCTTGCTTGTTTCTGCTGGTGCCAACGTTTGTCCCGCCACCCAGAAATAACAAATCTGCGCCTTTTGTTAATTTTCCAGCGGAATCAAATGCAACTCTACTCATTTCAGAATAATTAATTTGCAAGTCCTCTGAATTAAATTGAAAACCCAAAGCAAAATTCGCTCCATTTTTTTGGCCTCTCAAAATTCCATCGAGGGATATAAGACTGCCAGTCTTTGTTGAAGTCTCAGAGCCTTTTATGTAATCAATCAAAGTTGCTGAATTTTCTAAAGGTGAAAATATATTCCACTGCTCATTTCCATTTGGACCACCTTGGCCCAAGATTGCAGCCTCGAATCTTGATTCAATGGTATCTGGTCGATTGTGCTTGTTCTCATGTTCACTTGCAGTTAAAGACAATTCAAAATCTAAATTTTGAGAAATATCAAAGATTAATCTATTACTAAAATGATATTGAAAAATGGCCTTAGGTGAATTGGGTGATGGGAATGCAGAACCTAAAGGTCTGCCATACCAAATCACTGGAACGTTGAATGGGCTTCCTCCTTGTCCTGGAAAAATTTTCTTAGATAAATATGATAGAGCTGGATAAGATGGAGATTGTGGATTGTCATTAACATCAATTTTGGCCATCAGCACAGTGGCTGAATAATCAAACTTTGAGCCAGATCTTGTAAAGTGCAGGTATCCTTTTAGGTGATCCTCATCATTCACTATGTTGAACCTTTCGCCATATAAAAATTTACATCTTGGTCCAGCCAATACCCCTCCATTGTCAACACAATTTGGGTCAGGGACTGTTTGATTTTTATTATAATCTCCAGCATATGGGCCAGAAACCACTGAATCATTTTGAGTAACTTTAAAACTATTTCCCAGACCGCTTAGACCCAATTCAGCAAACTTAGGGATTCTTGAGGCATTCAGAGGGGATTTGTTCAAAGTGCTTAAGGCAAAAACATAGTTTCCTCCAAAAGCCTCGCCTCCAAAAAGTGCACCTAAAGAATTATCCCTTTGATCATAGTTACTAGTTTTCTGGCTACCAAGGGCAATCCGTATGCCATTAAATTGTTGATATGTTTGAAAATTAATCACTCCTGCCACTGCATCAGAGCCATAAAGTGAAGTAGCCCCATCTTTTAGGATCTCAATTCTGCTAAGAGCTATTTCAGGAATAATGTTAATGTCAATGTAACCCTCTCCTTCGTCTGAGGGTGTACCAGAATGGGTCTGGCGTTTTTTATTAATCAACACAAGGGTTGATGCATGATCCATTCCACGCAAAGTGATATTTGCCATTCCCTGATCAACACCATCCAAAGCATTCGTTTGAAAATTAGAGCCAGAGGCAATGGTGAGGTATTTACTAAGCTCGGCTACTGTGGATACTCTTAAATTTTTGAACTCCTCGCCAGAAATAACATCTACAGGCGATGCATTTAATTCACTAGATTCTAAGTATGAAGCTACTGAAATAATCTCTTCAGTTTCTTGAGCAAAAAGAAAATTAATTACAAAAGAAAAAATGAAGAATGTACGTAAAATTCTAGAAGTCATTTGGCTAAAAATTAATAATTTTTTTAAAGATTATACGTATTTTAAACATAAAAAAACCGGAAACCATTTGATAATGGTCTCCGGTCATTAAAGCCTATTTATATGAAATAATTAGAATGTTAGGTTAAACCTCATACCATAATTTTTTCCAGGTAAAGGAACCTGAGTTTTTACATATGAAGAATGATTTCTAGCAACCTCATCAAGCAAGTTGTTACCAAATAATGAAACGGTTAAGTCTCCCTGACCGCCAAGATCAAACCTTCTAGATAATTTAGCATTCAGCATTTGATAGCCGTCTGTATTGGTCTCAGCAAGGCCTATATCATTTTGTTTTTCTACATCTTTGAACATCAACCCAAAGATTGTATTATCTTGCGAATATTTCAATTTAAAGATATTTCTAGCTGGGTTTAATCTTGGAATATTGCCACCACCAGAGAACTCTCCAGAAATTTCATCTCTTCCAAATGATAAAGTTAGCTCACCAGAACCTAGGTCCATAGAGTTACCGAATTCAATCTCGTAACCATCTAATTCAGCATCTTGTTGAAGATAGTTTGCAAGAATTAAACCTCCATGATCATCATGACCATCTTCATGCTCTTCATCATGTTCTTCATGCTCTTCTTCAGTTTCATCTTGAAGATAAATATAGTTATCAACATCATTCATAAATACAGTAGCTTTAGCAAAAAAACTACCATTTTTCATATTAAGTGTTAAATCTATATTGTTAGATGTTTCTGAATTTAAATTTACATTACCAACCTCAAATCTAGCGGTTGCTAAATGCGCTCCATTCATGAACATTTCAGTGGTTGAAGGCGCTCTTTCTACTGAAGAAAAACCAAAATCAACGCTGAGAAAATCGTTAAGCTCTCTTCCAATATTTAAAGCAATACTGGAATTGTTAAAAGCTTTGTCGTAATAAGCAACCTCACTTTCTTCATGCTCATCATGATCTTCATCATGATCTTCATCATGATGCCCTTCTTCGTGCATTGATACTATGGACCCTTCGTTATCAATCATGTCATATCTAACACCAAAATCTAAATCAAAAGAATCAAAACTTCGGCTCAAGTAATAACCAAATGTAAGCTCATCTCTTGATGCAGGAGTCATGAATGCCTCTGCTCCAATCACTGATGTATCCTCATTTACAAAGTTAATAGCAAATTTTTGAGAGACTATAGAGTTTGAAAAATCAAAGATAGCTCCTGCCTCTATCGCATCATTTGTAAATGTAGTTGGTCCTTCAGAATGACCTTCATGCTCGTCATGATCCTCATCTTCATCATGATGCTCGTCTTCATCATGATGCTCTTCTTCCTCATGGTCTTCTTCAGCGTGTTGCTCAGTGAAAGAGTAATCAGTATCTCGCATGAAAAAATCAACTTTTTTTACTAAATTACCAGCCAGATTGAAAGATCCTCTGATATCAAACTTCTCAGAATCAGTATTAGTAAAAATTCTTTCACCTTCATGCTCATCATGGCCCTCTTCTTCCTCACCATGCTCATCGCCATGCTCATCTCCATGCTCATCGCCATGACCGCCATGACCCTCGCCGTGATATGGAATTCCATACATACTTTCAATGCTTGCCAATGAAACTCCAAGATAACCCCAGTCGCCTGTAGTGGATGCTCCAAATTTAAATGACTCTGATTCAAAATCAGAATTTGCCAAGAAGCCTAGGTTTTCTTCATGCTCCTCATGCTCTTCTTCATGATCATCATGGTCTTCATCTTCATCGTGATGCTCTTCTTCTTCATGCATAATTGCGCCGTTAGGAACATCAAAATTTCCAAGAGAAGTATTTTTATATGCAAGGCTTATGTTTATATCACCGCCAACATTATCTTGATAAAAGAAGCTTTGGCTGTCCCCATCATTAACCGATTGTGACTCAGCCCCAACTTTAAATAATCGCTCTACATCTTTCATGGCAATAGAGTTATCAACAATGTTGACGATGCCTCCAACTGTTCCGTTCGTGTAGAGCAAAGATGAAGGGCCTCTAACAACCTCAATTTGCTGTACATTGCTCATGTCAACATCATTAAGATGGTCAGCACCAAGACCTGAAACATCACGATTGACCATTCCATTATCTAGAACTTTAACCCTTGTACCTGACATCCCTCTAATTATTGGCTGGCCGACGGCAGAGCCATAGTCTGCTGAAGAAACGCCTAATAAATCATCTATGGATTCGCCTAGACTTTGAGTGGCTTCAGTTGCAATATCATCGCCGCTTAAAATATGAATTGGATCAGCCAACTCGCTTGCAGCTTTATCAATTAAAGCTGAAGATACAACAACCTCATCCATTTCATCAGCAAACAAGGTGTTGATTGAGAAAGTAACTAACAGTAAAAAGAAAAATTTATTAATTTTCATAAGAACCTCCTAAAAAGAAAAATTAAAATTTAAAAAAAGTTAAATATTAATTTTTGGAGGTGCTTGTGAATTAAAAGGCTTGTTGACTTGAAGAAAAAAGTCTTGAGGGGACTTCTGGTCTACAAGTTGTGGAAAAATTTCATTAGGAATAAAAACAAAAACTTCTACATCTGAAGATGCTTCATAGTGACAAGTAAGACATTCTAGCTGCGGGCCCTCAGTTAATGGAGCTTCATCGATGTGTGCAAACGAATGCAGTGATATACTTGCAAGAAAAAATAACCCAATAAATGAGATAGTTTTGCTTTTTAGTCCAAAATTCATAGAGCGATAGTATAGCATCACATTAAAATTACAATAGCTACAAAATAGAATGTACAAAGAAGCAATCCAAGACGCGATCTCAATGCATGAGCTTCCATCACAGTGGCGATCAGACCTCTTAAATGAGGCAGAACATGTGGCTAAAAAGAAAAAAACAGCAAAATACAGAAAAGATTTAAGAAAACTCCCATTTGCAACAATTGATGGCGAGGATGCTAAAGATTTTGATGATGCTATTTATTGTGTGAGAAGTAGCAATGGTTTTAAACTCTATGTCGCCATTGCAGATGTCTCCTTTTATGTGGAGCCTGGCTCAAAATTAGACAAAGAAGCAAAAAAACGTGGTACCTCTATCTACTTTCCAGAAACGGTCATCCCAATGCTTCCAGAAAATCTATCAAATGGAATATGCTCGCTGAGACCTAATGAAGATAGGTGCTCAATGATATGTGAAATGTCTATTGATCTTGATGGTAAAAGAAAAAAATATAAATTTTATAGCGGCTTAATAAACTCCAAGGCTCGACTTACTTATAACCAAGTTGAAAAACATCTTAAAAAATTATCTCACATCAAACAATCGATAGTGCACGAATCAATAAAGCACCTTTATGATCTTACCAATCTAAGATTAAAGCTTCGCAATGAGAGGAAAGCACTTGAAATCAACCCTAAAGAAGCAATTTTGGAGTTAAGCAAAAACAAAGAAGTAAGAAATATAATCATCAAAAAATCTCTTTTTGCTCATAAACTTGTTGAAGAATCGATGTTGCTTGCGAATGAATCAGCTGCTGAATTTATGCATGATAGATTAGATTTGGGAGTTTATAGGATTCATGAAGATCCAGATCCAAGCAAGCTTGAGATACTAAAGAAACATTTTAAAATCCCAACCCAAATTGCAAAAAAATCATCGCCTCTAGAGATAATTAACAGATGTTTGCATGAAGCTCACGAGAAGAAAGATGATACTGGTCAAATTCTAGTCCTTCAAACCCTTGCAAGGGCAGAGTATTCGACAAATAACTTGGGTCATTTTGGTCTACAGCTTAAACAATACTCCCATTTCACATCACCCATTAGAAGATATCCTGATTTATTAGTTCATAGACTAATTAATGCTTCCCTGGCTCATAAAAAACTAGGCATGAGACAAAATGAGCTTCAAGATGAATGTGAGAATTCTTCTATGCTTGAAAGGCGAGCAGAAAAAGCATCCAGGCAAGTAGAGCAAGTCCTAATTTGCTCATACCTAAAAACAAAAATAGGCTCTTCAATGGATGGAGTTGTTACTGGTGTGACAGATTTTGGCTTGTTTGTTAATTTAGAACCCTATTTCATTTCAGGTCTGTTGCATGTATCTGATCTTCCTGACGACCGATATCAATTTTTACAAGATCGCAATGCACTGAAAGGAAAAAGAAGAGGAGGTATATATAAGCTTGGCCAAAAAATTAAGGTTAAAATTGCTGCTATCTTTCCTCTTGAAAGAAAGATTAATCTCATAATTTCAAATGGAAAATAATAATTCTGAAAATTTGCGAGTTGGATTTCATAGTATTGAGATGCTATTAAAACTTTCTCCTGAAAACATAAAACAGATCTTTATACCAGCCAATCGCAATGATGATAGAGCTCTTCGTTTAATTTCTATGGCTGAAAAATTATCAGTTTCTATTGAAAGAAAAAAAAGTTTAACGCAGCACCCCGAGGCAATTCTTAAAACTGCAATAAACCTTGGACTAGGTGACCTAAAAAACTATGAGGAAAGCATTCAACATAATAATCCTACATTTTTGGTTATCGATAATGTGATTGACCCTCGTAATCTAGGTGCTTGCATCAGATCTGCAGCTGCAAGCAATATTGCAGGAGTAATTATTAACAAACATCACTGCTCACCCATCACTCCATTAGTAAGACAAGTTTCAGCCGGAGGCACTGAAGCAATTCAAATTTTTACAGTGACCAATTTAATTAATACTTTAAAGCACTTCGAAAAGCTGGGCTATCTTATTCTAGGAACAAGTGAGCATGCTGATTCAATGCATACAGAATTAGATTTAAACAAACCTATTTTGACAATTATGGGTTCTGAAGAAGATGGTATCAGAGAAAAAACACTGGAAAAATGCTCGCAAGTTTGCACTCTGTCAAAGAATCAAATTATCAATAGCCTAAATGTTTCAGTGGCTACTGGAGTAATACTTTTTGAGATTGCGAGGCAGAAGTTAATATAAATTTCATTTACAATGCAATGAATGAATGAAACCCTTGAATTTTTTAAATGCTTAATCAAAGAACTATAAAAAATCCTATCAAAGCAGTTGGCGTTGGTCTCCATAGTGGCAGAGATATGACATTGGAGCTTTTGCCCGCACCTATAGATGCTGGTATTACTTTTATTAGAACTGATTTAGACCCTGAAATATGCATTCCTGCAAAATTTGAGTACGTTGGTGATACCACCCTTTCAACCGCACTTTTTAAAGAGGGTTATAAAATTGGCACTATCGAGCATCTGCTTTCAGCAATAGCAGGGCTCGGGATTGATAACTGTATTATTAAGGTAGACGGCCCTGAAATACCTATTATGGATGGCAGTGCAAGCCCATTTGTATTTTTGATTCAATCGGCTGGGTTGGAAGTTCAAGATAAATTAAAAAATTTTATTAAAGTTAAGAAAGAAGTCAGGGTCGAACGTGGGGATACATACGCGGCCATCAAACCTTTTGATGGTTTCAAGGTCTCATTTGAAATTGATTTTGACGATCCAACCATTCAAAAACATGCTCAAAAATCATCTATTGATTTTTCTTCTACATCATTTGTTAAAGAAGTGTGTAGGGCCAGGACTTTTGGATCAGTAAAAGATATGGACGCTCTTCAATCTCAAGGATTAGCATTAGGAGCCAGTGTAGCTAACGCTATTGCTGTTGGCGAAGACGGCATTCTCAATGAAGAAGGTCTAAGATTTGATGATGAATTTGTGAAGCATAAAATGCTTGATGCAATTGGTGATTTATACCTACTTGGTCATAATCTTATTGGTCAATTTTCTGGTTATAAATCTGGTCACTCGCTTAATAATGAATTATTAAGAAAAATTTTGGCATCTGAAGATGCCTGGGAGGTAGTTACATTTGAAGATTCATCAATTGCCCCCATATCATATGCTAGAGCTCCATTTGGGGATGCTGTAGAGCTCTGAGTAAAAGAAGATAACTATTAGCGATTAATTTCATGTCATTTTTAACCAAAATTTTTGGAAGTAGTAATCAACGCGCTTTAAAGCGGATGCAAGTATCTGTTGATGAAATTAATAATCTAGAATCACATTATAAAAATTTAAGTGACCAAGAGTTAAGTGATCTAAAGAGTGAATTAAACAAATCTAAAGAAGATCCTAACTTTAATTTGTTAGCGCATGCATTTGCAGCAACTCGTGAAGCAAGCATCCGAACAACAGGTCTTAGACATTTTGATGCGCAAATGCTTGGCGGCATTGCTCTCTCAGAAGGAAACATAGCTGAGATGAAAACTGGAGAGGGAAAAACTTTAGTTGCCACCCTCCCAGCATACCTAAATGCCGTTCAAGATAACAAAGTAATACTTGTGACAGTGAATGATTATTTAGCTCAAAGAGATGCTGATTGGATGAGACCAATTTATGAATGTCTTGGGCTCTCAGTCGGGGTAATTTATTCAAATCAATCATTTGAAGAAAAAAAATCTGCGTATCAATGTGATGTGATCTATGCAACAAATGGTGAATTAGGCTTTGATTATTTAAGAGATAATATGGCTCTTCGTGCAGAAGACAAAGTCCAGTGCTCATTAGATTTTGCAATTGTAGATGAGGTAGATTCAATTTTAATTGATGAAGCTAGAACGCCTTTAATTATTTCTGGCCCCTCAAATGAAAGTGCTGATTATTATGTACAAATAAAAAAAATCATACCTAATCTAAAAGAGCAATTAAGAGAGGGAACTGAAGATGAGCCACTGACTGAAGAAGAGCAAGGGCACTATATTATTGATGAAAAAAATCGATCCATCGAGCTCACTGATGATGGGTATGTAGTTGTTGAAAGGCATCTAGAGGATTTAGGATTACTTCAATCTGAGGATAGCTTATATTCCGTCAGCAATTTAAAGATTATGCGCTATGTAAATGCGACTTTAAAAGCTGCATTTTTGTTCAAAAAAAATGTTCACTATTTAGTAAGAGGTCAAGAGGTGCTACTAATTGACGAGCATACTGGCAGAACAATGCCTGGAAGAAGAATGAGTGAAGGTATTCATCAAGCGCTGGAATGTAAAGAAAATACGCCTATACAGCGCGAGTCTCAAACTCTTGCGTCTACAACCTACCAAAACTTTTTTCGGTTATTTGACCAGCTTTCTGGCATGACTGGAACCGCTGATACTGAAGCAGCTGAATTTGCTGAAATATACGGGCTAAATGTTTCAATCATCCCAACCAATAAACCGATGGCAAGAGAAGATAATGATGATTTAGTTTTTCTTACACAAGAAGCAAAATTCAAAGCTTTAATTGAGGAAATAGAGCTTTTGCGAAAAAAAGATGCGCCAATACTAGTTGGAACTGCGTCCGTAGAATCATCAGAAATAGTTTCTGCATTGTTGAATAAAAAAAATATCTCTCATCAGGTGCTGAATGCAAAGCAGCATGAAAAAGAAGCAGAAGTTATCGCAAATGCTGGTCGTCCTGGCGTAGTTACTATAGCAACAAATATGGCTGGACGAGGAACCGATATTGTATTGGGAGGAAAAGAAAATATTGGTGATGGTGAGTGGGAAAAAAGGCATAAAGTAGTTTTAGAGGCAGGTGGATTGCACATTCTTGGAACTGAGAGGCATGAATCAAGAAGAATAGATAATCAATTAAGAGGTAGATCAGGGAGACAGGGAGACCCTGGCTATTCTAAGTTCTTTTTATCTCTAGAGGATGACTTATTAAGATTGTTTATATCTGATAGTCGAAGAGCTCTCTTTGAAAGAATTGGTATGGGTGATGATCATATTGAACACAAAATGCTCTCTCGTGGAATAGAAAATGCACAAAAAAGAATTGAAAGTAGGAATTTTGACATAAGAAAAAACTTATTAGAATATGATGATGTTGCAAATGATCAGCGACAAGCAATCTATTCATTAAGAAATCAGCTCCTCAATGAAGATAACATTTCGGAGGCAATAAATGACTTAATAAATGATGAGATGCGCGCAGTTTCAAATGATTTTGTGCCTTTGGATTCTGTAGAGAGTCAGTGGAGACTGGAGGAATTAGATAAATATTTGTTTGATCATTACTTAATCGAAGAAAATATAGCAGCTAAAGTTAGTAATGATCAAAAATTAACTCCAGATCTAATTGCTACATTGATCGCTGACAGCGCAGCAAAAAAATATAAGCAAAAATACCTAAAAATTGAAGATAACCTTGCTCAACTTGAAAAGCAGGTAATGTTGCAAATATTAGATGTGCATTGGAAAGATCATTTGTCTGAAATGGATCACTTGAGACAAAGCGTAGGTTTAAGAGCCTATGCTCAAAAGAATCCAAAAAATGAATATAAGCGTGAAGCATTTGAAATGTTTGAAGTGATGTTAGACGAAATTAATGCTGAGGCGATCAAAGTTCTGTTCAGGATTGAGCTTGCCAGCGAAGAGGAGATCCAAGAGTTAGAGGAAAGATCTCGTGAAGCTCAACAAAATAGAGAAATGAAACTACAACAAGAGCAATTACAACCAGTCATAGGGAGTGACCCAAGTCCGGAACCGGAGCAATTAGCCAAGGTGGAAACTGTTAAAACGGATGAGCCAAAGCTACAAAGAAATGAGATAGTAAAAATTACTAATGGCAAAGAGACAAAAGAATTAAAGTATAAAAAAGCTCAACCTTTAATAGAAGCCGGAGAGTGGAAGATCATTTAGTCTTGATAAAAATCTTCTGATTCAATAGGCCTACTGATCAGCTTTTCTTCATTGGCCCAACTACCCAAATCAATCAATTTGCATTTTTTAGAGCAAAATGGTCTATAAATATTAGTTTGGCTAAGATCAGCCTCTTTATTGCAGCGGGGACAAGACTTCGTCATTTTTAGCAAAGGTTTAAATAAAATTTATGCATAGCGATGGATCGAATTTTCAAATTTTCTAACGAATCATTATTGGGAATAATATCATTAGCTATGCTTATTCTCTCTTCTCTTGAGCATTGAGAATCCATAATTTTCTGTATCTGTTCTTGAGAATTATCATCTCGCAATGAAGCTCTTTCGAGTTGAAGTTTTGGGTCGCAATCAATAACCAAAATTCTATTATAGTTACTCATACTTTTGGTCTCAAAAATTAGTGGCACCATGATAATTGAATATGGAGATTTTGAGGCAGCAATTTTTTTTAACATCAAATCTCCAACTAATGGATGAATGATTGATTCTAATGTCTTTTTTTTCTTATCGTCGACAAAAACTTCTTTTCTTAAATATGCTCTATCAATTGATCCATCAGAGTCAATAATTTTAGATCCAAAGCATTGAACTATACTAGCAAAACCAGGGGTGCCTTTTTCGATGACATCTCTAGATAAACTGTCTGCATCTATAACATTAATGCCTTCGTTTTTAAAAAAATTTGCTGCGG
>Ga0206677_10003203_pt1 | contig 13917 bp, 14 predicted proteins | sample M130m12015metaG_FD_155475 | JGI IMG/M metagenome (GOLD analysis project Ga0206677, IMG submission 155475) | Ammonia-oxidizing marine archaeal communities from Monterey Bay, California, United States - M1 30m 12015 | ecosystem: Environmental > Aquatic > Marine > Intertidal zone | place: USA... | reverse complement strand
GAAAAATGAAAGTTGATCTATCGAAAGAATTTTTTTCTCAGATAGGAGAGCTTGATCAATTGAGATTAAAGGTTAAATAGTAAACATAAAAAAGCCTCTGAAAAACAGAGGCTTGTCTATTTTTTTGGCGGTCTGGACGGGACCGTCCATCTCTTTATCATAATTTATCAAATTTTACTATTATATCAGATATTATCTGATTATAATTTAACTAACAGTAAAGCGTGAGTAATTCTGTTAAAAAGGAATTAAGCAAAAACTGTTAAACAAACTGTTAAACTCGTAATATTGAAAAAATATTATATTATGAATGTTAAATTTAACTTGTTACGAAAAAAATCAACCACATATATATTGCTTAGCATAACATATGATGGAAAACGATTACAAACTTCAATTAATGAAAAGATAAAGGAAAAGAATTGGCATAAAAAGAAGCAAAGACTAAAATCAAGTTGCACTGATGCCTTTAATGTAAACTCATACTTAGAAAAGATAGAACATACCGCTAAGGATATTTATTATAAATTTAAGATGGATGGTTTTTCTCCTACAACTAAACAGCTTAAGGAAAAGATATTTGAGAAACTTAATGGAGTAAACACAACACTTACTTTTTACGATTTTGTAGAAGAATTTATTAAACGTAGTGAGAACACAAAAAAACCTGCTACTATAAAAGAATACATCTATACCATTAATGATATAAAGGTATTTGAAAAACAAAACAGAAGAAGGATTGATTGGGACACTTTAGATATGCAGTTTTATGATGAATATCTAGATTACCAATTAAATGTAAAAGGAAATAGTCATAACCTCTTTGGCAAAAGAATTAAAACCATTAAAACCTTTTTAAATGATGCTACAAGAAGAGGAAATAACACACACTTAATGTATAAAGGATTTAAGGTTACAGTAAAAGACAGTGACAACATATATCTTAGTGAAGATGAAATTAAGAAGATGTATGCGCTAGATCTATCTGAAAACGAAAGATTAGAAAGAATAAGGGATTTATTTGTAGTTGGATGTAGAACAGGCTTAAGATACTCAGATTTAGTAACTATTAGGAAAGAAAATATATCTAAAGATGGTATTAAAGTAATTACTAAAAAGACGGGAAAAACACTAAACACAGTCATCATTGAAGAAACTCAAGAGATACTTGAAAAGTATAATTATGAATTGCCAAATATTTCAAAAACTAATCTTAATAAATATATTAAAGAAGTAGGAGAATTAGCAGGTATTAATGAGATAACTCATAAAGACACTTACAAAGCAGGAAAACCTATATCTATAAAAACAAAAAAATATGAACGCATTAGCTCACATACTGCCCGTAGGTCATTTGCAACTAATATGTATAAAGGAGGTCATCCTATCTATTATCTAATGCACATTATAGGACATAAAAAAGAAAGTACATTCTTAAATTACATTAAAGTAACTAATGAGGAAGCTGTAAAGATTATAACTATGAATTATAAAAAGAAGGCTAGCTAATTATTGTGCTTTCTTTAATAAGAAATGATAGATATTCTGATTTCCTATTGTTAAAGTATATGCAGATTCAAACTCATAACCATTATCATTCATAAAGTTTAATGCATCTATCATTGAGTTAAAGTCCATTCTTTTGCCATTTTCATTCTTAACAACAGTTTTTGCTCCTGAGCTCCATATACTAGTTTCCTGACCAAAATCAATTTGGATATTAAGTTTTGAACTCATCAACTTAGAAGTCCCTACAATCTGAACATAAGAAACATCAATGTCTTTAATCGGAACATCATTAACTGTCTGTGAGAATACTTGTTGTCCAATAAAAGCAAATGCTAATACAAATAATAGTTTTTTCATAATTGTGTGTTTTAGTTTCTACAAACATAGTAAAATTCCTGAAATAGTTTTCAACATACATTACTTATTGTAAGTCAGTGATTTACCCATCTATAGCAACTATTATTTGGCGAGATAAAGAAAATGAAAATCAAACAAAAATTGGCTTTTCCTACTATATACCATACTAACTAATTAAAAAATAGAAAAATGGAAGTAACAAATTTCACAATCAGCAAAGAAGAATTAAAACAATTAATTGAGGATGCAATCTACAAAGCCACTTGCACTCAGCCAAATTTGGAGTACAACATCATTACCGAAAAAGAATTGTCTAAACGAATAGGTATTTCAAAAGTAACCCTACACAAATACCGAAAGGAAGGAAAGATACCTTTTAGTCAAATAGGTAGAACTATACGCTATGATTACAAAGAAGTAATGGAAACTTTAAAACATAAACAATGATACCGTTAGATAAAATCATCAATAAAAATAACTACACCTATACTCAAGTACTAAAAGGTAAGAGATATTGTCTGTATGAGCAAAACGGTATAGCAAATATGAGGTGTTTTGAGCTCTTTGAAATTAAGGTTAGACCTAAAAAAGATATTAAAGGAATTGTATTAGAAGAAAAGGAACTGTTTCCAAAAGATAAAGACTTTGGAAAGACTGCTTGGACAATATGCGATTGGGGAAAAGCACTCGCTAAGTTCAATGAATTGGAGAACAAGTAGAAGGACATAAATAGTATTAAGTGTTGGGTGTTTCACCCTTTAATACTTACTATATCTAAAACTTAAAGTAAATAAATATAAACAACTAAAAATCAACAAATTATGTACACACAACAACAACAAAAAACAGTAATGAATTATGCTAATTGGTTAGCAGAAACTAAGTGGGATATATTCTCTACTATAACCTATAGATATGATGTTAAAGAGAAGCAGAACTATAGAATAATGAAAGGTCTAGAGAGGTATTTAGAGAAGCTTAAGAAACCTTTTAATATGTTTTGGGTTACAGAGTTCACTAACTATAACTATAACACTCATAACCACCTCTTATTAAAGGGAGATATTGCAGGAGATGTAAACTATCATTTAAAGTCTAAGAGCCTTATAGGAGAACACGTTAAACACTTGCCTTATGAAAAGAGTGCTAGTATGTATGTAGCTAAGTTTATATGTGATACTAAGACAAATTGGGGAATAGTGAATAATAATTCTTAAGTTTACAAACTTTAAAACATAAATTTTAATGCCTAAACATATATACGATAAAGAGGGAAACTATAAAGGAAAGATACTTTCTGATAAAGAACATCAAAGAACACAAAATACAGAAACTTCATCTACAGAAAGAAAATGCAGATATTGTGATAAAGAGTTGCTAATAAAAATTAATAACACATACATAGGTAGAGGTTCTAATTGGGAGATTGATGATGAAAGAGATTATGAAAAAACATTAGGTATTAGAGCTATAAAGGAACAATATGCTTGTTTAGCATGTTACCAAAAGCCAATAGAAGAAAGGGAAATTATTCTTGACAAAAAATTAGGACGTAAATCGCCTTTTTGGAATTTTATGAGGATATTAGTGGTTATAGGATTTTTTGGAGTTATAGGAATATTTATATGGATTATTTTCTTTTTATAAATTATGGAAACAATTAAAACAATAGATTAACAATAAACTAAGATTATGAAAACAATTTTCAACTATTTACTTACTCCTTTATTTATTTTAATAATTCTTCTTCCAAAGAATGCTGTTTCACAAGATAATGACGCATTATGGGGAGCATTAGCTGTTGGTGCTGCTGCAGCAATTGCAATTGAAGATAATAAAGAGATGTTAGAGGCAGTAGCATCAAATTATATATTTGCTAATCATCCTGAATATGATGAATTTCGTCTTTCTACTATTGGCTGGGGTGATGGTAGTAAAAGGATTTCTGATAAGGGAATGATGCGCCTTTATCCATTTGCTGTTACAGAATTAAAGAATAATATAGAAACAAAAAATCGAAAATTATTATTATTGTTTGCTAGTCCTGGATGGGTAAATGAGTACGGGGTGGACTATACTAAACTGAGTTGGGAAATGTGGACTGATGAAGAATGGAATAAATTATTATGTATTTTTAGTAATTTTAATTCTCCTATCAATATGCCAATCGAATCTAATTTAGTTCCTGTGTTTAAAAAGGCAGGAAGTCGGGAATATAGTTCTAATGAAATAAATACTTTCGAGTTTGATTTAGAAAGTTACTTCATATCAAATTCTAAAGGTTCGTTTTATGAATATAAAAGAGATGAAAATAACTCTAATGAATCTATTCAAAATTTAAAATTTACAAAGGACGGTTGGAAGTTAAAAAACAAAGTGATTTATCCTTTTTATAATTTAAAAGGTGATGATTATTTAGTCACTGATTATTCAGAATCTTTAAGAGTCTTTAGCAATGAAGATGCATTAGGACTTTTTCTTATTAAAGAGCAAGCTCAAATGTTAGTTAGATTCTCAATAATAAATAAAATACATCAATTTTTGAATAACCAAGAGCAACAATGAAAAAACTACTACTTATATTACTTTGCTTACCCTTTATTGGGTTTGGGCAAGTTGATAAGATAGTATTTAGTAGTGGCGATACCTTCTACGGTAAGGTAATAGAAGTTGGTGTAAATGATATAACATACCAACACAAAGGAGAAACAACAAATAATGTCATTAAAAAAAGAGAGTTAGCAAAAGTGATTTATTCTTCAGGTAGAATAGAAACTTTTAAAGGCTTAGGCATATTAGAAGCTAAAATTGAAAAAGAAGAAAATGATAAGTTATATCTACAGCAGAAAGAAGAGCGGAAGAAGATTAGAATGCAGAAAAAAGTAGACTTTAAAAAATTATTAATTCAGAAAAGAGTAAACTTTAAAAAATCCTTGGAAATAGGCGCCCTTTTTGGAGCTTCCTTTAATAATAATACAAATACTATAGGTGCTATTGGGGGAAGAGAACCTGATGATGAAGAAAAATATATAACAACTATTCAGGGGTTAATTTTTAAATATAACTATAGTCCACATTTTTCAATTAATACAGAGCTTAATTATCATATCTCAGGTTGGAAAACAAATCTAAATACTACAGTTGATAATCCTGAATCAGGCGACCTTGCGATTTCTTCAGAAGACAACTACAGAAACTATTCAAATCATTATTTATCATTACCTGTTAATATTGAGTATAATTTTTATTACAAACCAAGTTTTACTGTCAAAACAGGTATTTATTCTGCTTATTTAACTAAGTCAATCTTAACACATACTTTTAGGGGAGAGGAAAAAATCATTAAGAATGAGTTAAAAGAGATAAACAGATTTGATTTTGGAGGAATATTGGGTCTTGGATTATCCTATCCAATTAATGATAAACTAACAGCCTTTTTTGATTATACCGCTTACTATGGAGTCACTGATTTTTGGAATGAAGAATTTATGAAATGGGTTGAAGAAGATTGGGGCATAGATGTTAATCGTATCTCCAAAAATAGAATGTATAGAACTGTACTTGGATTAACATATAAACTTTAAAACAATAGATTAACAATAAACTAATTAAAACACAATTATGAAAAAACTACTTTACACACTATTAGCAGTATCAATTATCTTCTCAGCTTGTAAGAAGGAAGATGAAGTAACACCTACAAACACTAATAATACAGGAAATACTACTGCAACAATTATTGGAGCTTGGACAATAAATACATTAATTTCTGAATCTAACATAGGTAGCGATACAATTCTTCCTGAAGATACAGGCGTTTTTTCTTTTTTAAATTTTACCACTAATGGCATATTATATGAAATATATAATAATAATGGTGAGATTGATACAAATGAATGGGCTATTATAGCTGATTCTCTTTATATTTATAGAGAGGGTGATTATGGTGCATTTAAACATCAGGTCACTAATACTAATTTAATATTAAGAGGACCTTATTATTGTTTTAATGACTACTTAGGTAGTGATTGTATTCTCGAAGTTCATGGAACACGAGATTAACAATAAACTAAGATGAAAAAACTACTACTTATATTACTTTGCTTACCCTTTATTGGGTTTGGGCAAGGATTTGAAAGGTCATTGGAGGTTGGTCTAACTTTAGGTCCATCAGTTAATTCATCAGACCATCCATTAATGGAGTTATTTCAGTCAATGGAAAGGGTAGGCAATAAACATATAACTTTTACAGAAGGTATAAGTTTGAGATACAACTATTCATCTTTTATATCATTTAGCACTCAAGTAGGATATAAAAATATCAGAAATGAATATTCTGATGATTTTTTATACGATTATATATCCATTGTGCCTATAGGAGATTGGAAAACAGTATCAACTCAAAAATATATTCATATTCCTTTCTTATTAGAATATAACCTTTCTCAAGAAAGACTTAAATTATCACTTAAAGCGGGAGTTTATACATCCTATTTATTGGATAATATTATGACTACAACTCAAGGCAAGCGAGGCGGTATACAAGTTGAATATATTTGTGAATGCTATAACGAATGGGATTTTGGTGCAACAGGAGGTATAGGATTGTCATATGCTATTAATAATAAATATAGCCTAATTTTTGATTTCCTTGTAAATCAAAGTTTGTTTAAAACTCCTTCATCTTCAGTGATAGTAACCGAAACTAGTATAAAAGAAGAAATAGAAGGTGGTAAATATTATAATAACGCGTCATATACTGCTCTTTTAGGGTTCTCATACACTTTAAAACAATAGATTAACAATAAACTAATTAAAACACACTATTATGAAAAAACTACTTTACACACTATTAGCAGTATCAATTATCTTCTCAGCTTGTAAGAAGGAAGATGAAGTAACACCTACAAACACTAATAATACAGGAAATAACAATACAGGAAATAATACCTCATCAATTATTGGTAAATGGAATGCTATTTATTATAGCTATGACTACTATGAAGATGGAGAGCATTTAGTTGGAGATGTGTATTTTGGTGTAGATCTTGATGAGACAGTACCATTCTATCATCTCGATTTTAAAATAAATGATGAGTTGATAATAACAACTTGGCAATATACTGATGGTGGAGATGAATTAGTTTATATCAATACACCGTATTATATAAATGGAGATGATTTTTATGTGAATGGAGATGAGTGGCCGTTTAATATTAATAGTTCAGCCACTCCAAACAATATATTACTTGTAAATAATACTAATCTGAATTTTTCTATGCTAGGCGGTGAATTGATATTCTACTTTGAGCGAATACAATAAACTAAAACAAAAGAGCATATTTTCTATTATATAATATGCCATTTAAGAAAGGAACAAGCGGAAACCCTATAGGAAGACCTAAAGGTTCAGTAAGCACGACTTCTAAGCTCATAAGAGAGCATATAAGCCAAGCAATTGACGGAAACAAGATAATGGAGATGCTAGATAAGATAGACAGTCCTACAGAGTATATAAACGCCATCTCAAAACTACTTCCTTATTCAATTGGAAAGGTAAAAGCTTATGAAGAGATTGAAGAAAGAGAGCCTATTAGCATTAACATTAACTTTGTAGATACTGACGCTGAGGAAGAGGATTAATTAAGGATAACTTTCCAAACTCTAATTGTAAAAAAAGACTAAAATTTTAGCTAACCAATTACAATAGTTGTTAACATTACTTGAATAGTGAAATAATCAAAAACTGTTAAACAGAGTGTTAAACAGAATTAAAAAACCCCTGCAATCTTTTGGATTACAAGGGTTTATGTTTTATAGTTGCGGTCTGGACGGGACTCGAACCCGCGACCCCATGCGTGACAGGCATGTATTCTAACCAGCTGAACTACCAGACCGTACTTTTAAAAAGTGCTGCAAATATAAATTGTTTTTACAAACCTCAAAACATTTTTTGTCTTTTAAGTAAATAAGAATTTAAGATAGTATCAAAGCCTATATTTATATCAACTTCAACTAAGTCAATTTTGTATTGCAAGCATTTTAATTTCAATTCCTTAAGGTGATTTTGAGACCGTTTTTTAAAGCTTTTTGCATATAAATGAGGACTTAATTTAATTTCCTCACCACTCTCAATATCTATAAACTTATAAGGTTTATTGTCAAATTCTAGGTTAATTTCAGTGGTAGGTTCACTTAAATAAAATAAAATAACCTCATGTTTATTGTGTTTTAAGTGTTTATATGCTTCAAACTGTTCCTCTAAAGTCTTGTCGTTAGAAATAAAGTCAGTAAAAATCATAACTAATGATCGTTTATGAACCATTTCAGATATTTGATGCAAAACATCAATAGAAGCTGTTTTTTTAATGCTTGCTTTAGCATCTACTTTTAATAAATTTTCTAACTCATGATACATTACCCTATGATGCCTTTGGGTTGTTTTGTTTAGAGTATGCACATCTAATTTATCAGTAAAAACACTAAGCCCAACTGCATCTCTTTGTTTTTTTAAAAGATTCATCATTACTGCAGAAGCATACACTGAAAACAGTAATTTATTAGGTTTTTCTAAGTTAGGTTTTTCAAAATTAGGGTAATACATTGATGATGATGCATCAATAACTAATTGGCACCTTAAGTTCGTTTCTTCTTGGTATCTTTTATTGAATAACTTATCAGTTCTTCCGTATAGTTTCCAGTCAATATGATTGGTACTTTCTCCTGTATTATACAATCTATGCTCAGCAAATTCTACTGAGAAACCGTGATAAGGGCTTTGATGTTTGCCAGTAATAAATCCCTCAACTACTTGCTTTGCAAATAGTTCAATATTAAAAGGAAGATTTATGTGTTCTAGGTTTTTCATAAATAAAAAAAGGGCTATTAAGCCCTTTCATTAGTTATTTTAATCTTACATATGAGATTCAATAATCTCAAGTAATTTTGCTTTCGGTTGATTACCTACAACTTTATCAACTACCTCTCCATTTTTAAATACTAATAAAGTAGGGATATTTCTTACTCCGTAAGTAACTGGAGTATCTGAGTTTTCATCAACATTTACTTTTCCAATTACTGCTTTTCCATCAAGTTCTGTATGCAATTCCTCTATCACTGGAGCAATTGCTCTACATGGGCCGCACCAAGTTGCCCAAAAGTCAACTAATACTGGTTTTCCTGAGTCTAAAACTAATTCTTTAAAATTTGCATCTGTAAATTCTACTGCCATTTTATTTTTTTTTAATTTTTATAAGTTACAAACTTAAAAGTTTTTATCTTATTTCTTAGTGTTAATTATTATCAGTTTTATTTTTGTTTAAAACTCCATCTTTCATTCTTATAGTGTTGTTAATTATTTCTTAATAATCTTTTAATAACCTTAATGTCAATTTTTAAATTGATTTAGAGTTGAGTTATATATTTGACGTCTTATTAATCAATCTTATTTTTATTATGAAAAATATTTACAAATCTTTTTCGCTTTTGATATTGGCTACATTCTTTAGTGTAGGTGCTTTTTCACAAGCTAACATTGTTGCTCAAAGCTTTGAAGGTTCTGGAACATGGAACTATTCCGAGTTTCCAAATCCTTACACAGTTTATTCACCTCCAACTGATATTTGGGGAATTTGTGGAAATACTTATGTTTCTACAACTTCAACTCCTCAAATATACAATCATGGTGATGTTGTAGCTCCCTTTTTTGGTAATATTTCTTCTGCTTCGGAAGGAACTCATTACTATGGGATGCAGGATATTAATAATCCTTATACTTCTACATTATCAGGCACTTGGCCTGCTGATCCTGGAACAAACTGGCATACTTTAACTTTTGATCCAGTAACTTTACCTGGGGGAGGGACTTTTCCAATAAAAGTTGCTTTCGATTATTATACTGATGGTTTTGATGGAACCGACTATATTGGTTGGGAAATAGCATGGGATAATGATACTGTTTGGAGTGGATTAACTACTACAAATTATTCAAATACTGACGCTTGGACAACTGAAGAATTTACAGCTCCAGCAGGAGTAACTCATGTAAGATTAAGAGTTGCAGCAAAGCAAAATGGAGGAACTGATTTTGGTGCATTTGATAATTTTAGGGTTTTCTTAGATGTTGGTGATTTAACACCTCCTACTGTTACCTCTCTTGATGCTGCTAATGATAGTACACTTGTTTTAATAACTTCTGAGTCAGTTACTAATGGATCAGATGTTTCAAATTATTCAGGTGTTGCAGTCTCTTCTGCTAGTGTAAATGCTAATGGAGATACAATTACATTAAGTTTATCTACACCTTTAGTTATAGGCCAATATACTGATGTATATGTAACTGGTTTAGTTGACTCTGCAACAAATGTGATGACAAATGATACCTTGATAGGAGTCTTTAATAATACTGACTTATCATCGGGATTAACTATTACTGAACTTATGTATAATGATCCAGGCAATTATGACAACTTAGATTATATTGAACTGTATAATAACTCTGTAAATACAATTGCTCTTGGTGGATTAAGAATAGATGATGCTATTTCATTTGTATTTCCTGAGTATGATCTATTAGCAGGTGAATATGCGATTTTAGCTAAAGATGCATTTACAGGTTCTTCTCCTTGTAATACGTATCCAGCAGGATGTGGATTTGAAACATTCTTTGGTTTTGCACCTACTTTTGAATGGTCAACCGGATATTTATCTACCTCTGGAGAACAAATCACTATTTTAAATACACAAGATGGAATTGTGGTTGATCTTGATTATGATGATAGTTGGGCTAGTGGTATAGGAGACGGAGATGGTTATTCAATTGTTATATGTGATCCTTCATCAGATATTAATGTGGATACAAATTGGACTGCTGCAATCCCAAGTGTAACCCCAGCGTGTGGTAGTTGTACTGTAGGTCTTGGTATTGGAACAACTACTATTTATGCGCATCCTATGGCTGATTGCCCTCCGATTGTGTATGGATGTATGGATACTCTTGCACTTAATTATGATATGAACGCAAATATTGATGATGGTAGTTGTACGTTTTCAAGTAATCTTGGTTGTACTGATAGTACAGCGACTAATTATGATACTTCAGCTACTGTAGATGATGGTTCTTGCACATATCCGATTCCTGCAATGGTGAATTTGTTTTTCTCAGAATATGCAGAAGGAAGTTCTAGTAATAAATATTTTGAGATTTACAATCCAACATCAGATACTGTTGATCTAGCACATTATGCATTTCCTACTGTAAGTAATGCTCCTATAACTCCTGGAGTTTATGAGTATTGGAATGATTTCCCTTCTGGTGCAGTGATTTTACCTAATGATGTATATATCGTTGGACATCCTTATTCTGATGTTGCAATTTCTGGAGTTTCAGATCATACTTATACATATTTAAGTAATGGAGATGATGGATTAGCGTTAGTATATGGTTCTAACCCTGGTTCTCCAATGGATCCTACAGCAGGAGGTTATGTTATTGTTGATTTTATTGGTGATTGGAATGGCGATCCAGGTTCAGGATGGAGTGTTGCTGGAGTTATTGATGCTACAAAAGATCATACATTAGTAAGAAAATGTGATGTTACTGAAGGTAATGATGATTGGACAGCTTCAGCTGGTACTAATGTAGTAAACTCAGAATGGATTGTGATGAACCAAGATGATTGGACTGATTTAGGTTCATTTACTGCTTGTACTTCTATTAATTATGGATGTACTGACTCTACAGCAGCTAATTATGATGGTAATGCTGTAATAGATGATGGTTCTTGTATTTATGCAGATTGTGCTGGTATTGTTGGAGGTACAGCAAGTATAGATGATTGTGGGGTATGTCAACAGGCTTATATTTATAATTTTGTTACACATGCTGTAACATTATTAAATGATACTGCTGGTGTGGTAGTTTTTGGAACAGATATTATTGTAATGCCAGGAGATGTAGGAGATCCATATTGGAACGCTTCATGTACAGGGTGTACTGATTCTCTAGCAAATAACTATGATCCATCAAATACAATAGACGATGGGTCATGTGTTTATACCGTTTATGGTTGTACAGATCCTACAGCGTGTAACTATGACCCTTCAGCTACAGTAGATGATGGCTCTTGTATTTCCCTAACACCAACATCTTATTTAATTAATACCGTAAGTTATTATTACAGTCCTTCTAATCTTTCTATTAATGTTGGAGATACTGTGACTTGGTTTAATGATGCTGGCTATCATGATGTTAATGGGGATATTAATTCTTTAACGGGATATAGTTTTAACAACCCTGTTTCATTCTCTTTACCTGCTACCAGTGGACCTTCTGTAATTGGCTCTTATGTCTTTACTGTTGCTGGAACTTATAATTATGATTGTTCAATAGGGAATCATGCTGCTAATGGAATGGTTGGAAGTATTGTTGTTAATCAAGTCTTAGGTTGTACTGACTCAACAGCTACAAATTATGATCCAACTGTAATTTGTGATGATGGTTCTTGTATTTATACAATCTCTGGATGTATGGACCCTTTAGCGACTAACTATGATCCAACAGCTACTGTAGATGATGGTTCTTGTAATTATAATACTGCTGGTCCTGATCTAATGATTACAGAGATTACAGACCCACAAAACTCTTCAACTACAGGAAGATATGTTGAAATATATAACGGTGGTAGTCAAGATATTGATTTATCTACTGGATATTCACTTGTTCGTTGGACAAATGCAGGGACATCACCTCAATCACCAGTTGCTTTAACTGGGATAATTCCTGCTGGAGGATTCTATGTTGTATGTAATTCTGCAACTAAATTTACAAGTACATATGGTACTTCACCAAGTCAAGATATTGGCACTGGAGGTCCTGCTGATTCTAATGGGGATGATAATATCGCTTTATTAGCAGTTGATGGAAGTATAATAGATATGTTTGGAGTTGTTGGAGAGGATGGTAGTGGTACAGGTCATGAATTTGAAGATGGTAGAGCAGAAAGAGACTGTGGTACACAAGCTACAGCTACATGGTTGGCAAGTGATTGGAATATTGATAATGATAGTGGAGGAGGTAATGGACCACAGTATGCTCCACAAGATTTTGATCCATTTTCTTGGACATGTATTACATCTGTAATTTCTGGTTGTACAGATCCTACTGCAAATAATTATGATGCAAATGCTACTGTAGATGATGGTTCTTGTACTTATACTACAGATTGCGCAGGTATTGTTGGTGGAACAGCAGTAGTTGATTCATGTGGTGTATGTCAACAAGCTTATCTATATGATTATATCACACATATAGTAACTTTTGTAGATAATGCAAATACAGCTACTCCTGGAGCAACGGAGATGCTTGTAATGCCAGGAGATGCAACTGATCCTTACTGGAATTCTTCATGTAGTGGTTGTACTGATCCTGCTGCAGATAACTATGATGCATCAGCTACTTTAGATAATGGTTCATGTACATATTCTGTTTTAGGATGTACAGATTCAACAGCATTTAATTATGATGCAAATGCTACTGTAGATGATGGTTCTTGTGATTATGATGTTTACGGTTGTACAGACTCTGCTGCATTGAATTATGATGCTTCAGCTAATACTGATGATGGATCTTGTGTTTATTGTGTAGACGGTTGTACAGACGCTACTCAGTTTAACTATGATCCTAACGCAACATGTGATGACGGATCTTGTCAGCCATTTAGTTTTGGATGTACAGATGCTTCTGCTTCTAACTACAATTCTACTGTGAATACTGATGATGGTTCTTGTATTTGGTTAGGTTGTACTGATGCATCGGCTGATAACTATGACGCTACAGCTACTGTAGATGATGGTACTTGTACTTATACTGTAGTTGATGGATGTACTGATCCAACTGCAGATAACTATGATGCTTCTGCTACTAATGATGATGGTACTTGTACTTATACTGTATGTAATGAAGATGCACCAACAGGTTTATTTGTTGATGGTATCATTCATTCTAGAGCGGTTATCAATTGGGATAACATGAACTCTAGTACATGTACAGTT
>Ga0206677_10003201_pt1 | contig 13918 bp, 20 predicted proteins | sample M130m12015metaG_FD_155475 | JGI IMG/M metagenome (GOLD analysis project Ga0206677, IMG submission 155475) | Ammonia-oxidizing marine archaeal communities from Monterey Bay, California, United States - M1 30m 12015 | ecosystem: Environmental > Aquatic > Marine > Intertidal zone | place: USA... | reverse complement strand
TAAGATTGGCAACAACAGATTAATTGTAAAATGTGGCATGATTTATAAATGAAAAAGTCCCACCGCATATATGTAATTGAGTTAAACAAAGAGATTATTAAAAGCAATGAATTTATATATGATTTTTTCAGGTATTGAGCCCCCAGTAATTAATAGAATAAATACAGAGGCTATTGAGAATTGCAACTCTCAAGGAGTTTACTAATATGATAAGTTTTTTGCTAGCACTATTGCCACTATACTTTGTCTGGCTTGTTATAAAGCAAGTAGCTGGAGCAGAAGATGGTGCAGAATTATTAGGATCATTAATTGGTATTGCTCTATTTATTTGGGGATTGAGCTGGCTATTTAGTTAATTTAGTATTAAATAGCTACAGTGTTATTTCCTCCACAATATAAATAATACTTTATAAACTTAATATAAAAACCTTTATTAGATAGCTTTTTTATGTGCCCACAGCTATCTAACTTTATTTATATCGAGGGTCCCCGTACCAATTCACTAGATCTGTATACTCACCAATTACCTTACCCTCAATTTTGATTTGTGGAAAAGTCTTAGCATTAGGAAACATTAATAACATCTCTTCTCTATTAAAGTCTTTTCCCAATTGTTTATATGTATATTCTAATCCCTCTTTCTTACAAAGTTGAATTACTCTATCACAATGGGGGCAGGGTTTTTTTCCATATATTTCTATCAATTAATGACTCCAATTATTAGTGGATAATAACAGTATTGAAATAAATATACTTTGATAGATTTTTAAAACTTAAGCTTTTTAATGCAATTTTATTTTCACAAAAGGATAAGTTTCAGAAAAATTTTATGAGCTCTATGAGGCTCAAAATGGCGCATTGAAGCCTTAATGTTGAGTACTCGACATTCACAAACAGCTTAATTAATGTATTTTATTTTGACAAATTTTTATGGCATGATTGATTATTTACAATAAATAATTATAAATATGAAAAAATATTTGTTTCTTATCATATTTGCATCTTCTGTACTATCTGATGAATCGCCTGATGCAGCTGATATCAGAGATTTTGCAATTACTATGCAACAAGCATACCAGCCAGAAGATGTTGCTAGTCGTGAAGATGCTAAATATGATCTTTATATTCAAAAGTCTGATTTTTCCAATGCGGAGCTTGGTTATCATCCATGTAATTTCAAAACTAACGGTAGTCTTGGTCATCATCAGGATAGCAAACCTGTAGATATTTCGCCTGAAAATAGAGATAAATTGAAAGCTTATTTGATGTCAAAGGCTTGTTATTATGGTGGGCGCTGGGTTAATCTAAAACAAAAAGGACAAAATCAAGAAATGGATTTTGATTCAGCAGCGTCAGCATTCTTGGATACATATGCAGGCAGCTCACCTTTATGCATAACAGGTAAATTGAAGCATTTATGTCTTGGAAGTGGAAGCTATCATTCTGGTATTTTTATAGGTGAATGGGAGAACGGCATGCCAAATGGGCAAGGAGTTGCATTAATAACATCAAATTTTCCAGGTTTTGAAGGGGGCTATAACAATAGAGAGGGCCTATTTAAGGGAGTATTTAAGAATGGTTATCCACATGGATCTGGTTATTACACTGATGGCAAGAAAACTTACGATGGGGGCTGGCATTCTGGTGAGATGCATGGAGATATAGGTTGGATATATCCTCCTTCGGTTGTTTATGGCTTTAGGTATGATTTTGATTATGAATCAGGGCTTTTAAAGATTATTCATATCACAGAGGGCTCTCCAGCAGAGCAGGCTGGAATGAAGGTTGGTGATACTATACTCGCCTATCAATTAGGTGAGAATAGTCAAATAAAAGAAATTCAATCAATTCCAATGGATATTTTTTCAGATGAAATCAACCGATCAAAACAAATTTTATTGCATATAAATTCTCTAGGAAATATTTTTAATATACAAAAATCTGAAATATATACATATTATGCCTCTTATAGTGATTGCGTTAACAACACAAATAAGGCTCATGGCTGCAAAGAAAAAGCTAAGCTCAATAACAGATATACAGGTAATGTGGGTTATGGAGCACATAATGGTGCATATGCAAAAGGCAGTTTTAAAATGGGCACTAGACATAGTTATGATCAATGGGACAGGCATACAGTATATTATAATGACGGAACAAATGGTTCACTCGGTTTTTTCTGTGATGGTGGTGCCACACCTTGGATTGGTGGTGATTATAATACAACTTCTGGCACTTCTGAAAATGCTATTAGTCATGAAGGCTCGAGCAATGTTTGGATGCAGCCTAATTTTTATATATCGCCCTGCATAGCAAACAATGCAGCAATGGTCTACCCTGAGCTGATTTTAGAAAATGAAAAGTTGTTAGAAAAATCCTGGTCTGAAATTAAGCAAAACAATATACAGATGAGAAAAATTGATTTTACTTATCTTCTAAAAGAAGCTATTGAGCAAAAAGATAGCTTAGCACTTTGGGATGAGCGTAAATTTAATTTGAAGTCATTAGGTGTTGGCTGGTCGGAAGATAAAATCCATGCCCTTTGCCAGTATTCATCTACTATTATGAATAATTCATGTAGAAGTTTACGCCCAAGTGACAGCTCACTGGATAAAATTAGATCAAAGATTGCAATGAACCCTATGACCAAAGCCAACAAAACAAAAAACCAACAACAACTAGCTCATGCAAAATTTAACTATGCCTTCCTTAAAAAAACTTGTAAAGGGTTATCAGGCTACCAATGCGCCTCAACAGGTCATAGTCTTTTAATTCATAAACAATATTGGCGTTGTAAATATTTTGGCTACCCGGACATAACATGTCTACAAAAGATTGATGATGATAAAAAGTACAATGAAATATTTAACTATATTAAAGATAATCCGGAAGAATTCATAAATATTGATTTTTCTGAGTGGTTGCTTGGAAAAGAATTGGAGTTTTAGATGAAAAAAATATTAATATTATTAACTTGTTTTAGTTTAGGGTCTATTTCTCAAGAAGCTGTACTTCCAAGTACCGATATGATGCCTTTTTCCAGTCCCGATGATTGTCTTTATTTGCAATATAATGCAGCGGTAATTGGAAAAAAGGTGGTTGAAATTTATAAAAAAGTTGAACCAAAAATTATCACCGAAGGGACAAAGGCTAGTGTTCAAAAGCAATTAGAAAATGCAGTTCATTTATCTCATATTGCTGACATGCTTACAAATCAGCATTTAGCTTTTTGCAAGAGGCCATCGCATATAAGATGAATAAATTAACTTCTCTAATCATATCCTTAATTTTTTTTTCAGGCCTAATGATATCTTCTGAGGCTTCTGTTAATGCAGAATGGTGTGAATCAGTCAACGGATTAATAGAAGTCCAAACTAAAGATAAAACATTTATTGACTGCTTAACAGATGAATATTCTATAGAGGCTGAATTTGATTACAACTGGAAGGAAGCAATAGGTCAATCACTACATTATGCTGAGACGACCAATAAAAAAGCAGCTATATTGTTTATTAAACGCAATGAATCAAAGAAAGATTATTTAAGTGAATTGAATAGGGTAATTATAAAATTTAATTTACCTATTCAAGTTTTTATAACTGAGGAATAAGAAGTGAGTTGTTTTTATTCTTAATAAGGCTACTCACTAATAAAATATGTTCCCCATTCTTCATAAACATATTTCCAATGCTCACTTTCACATATAGGGCAATTGTAGTGATAACTTATTGGAAATGATTTTGTCTTAGGGTAGTTGAGGCTATCCATAAAACCAGTCACATTTACAATGCACGGTATGAACTTGACTTTATGAAACCTACAGGTTTTTATTTTTTTCATACTACCACCTGTAAGGAGACTTTCTTTTTCGTTCTTGCCAATCCTCCCAACAGACAGGACACATATAAACAACATGCATTCCCGGGTTGGGATGAGGAACAATACATCCTTGAAAATTTTCTTCGATGCATGGAATTTTGTCTAAACCATGTTTTAGACACTTCTGCGTAATTTCAATATTCATTCATTCCTCCTATGTTTGCTGAATGCCGCATCACTTTTCCACCTTGCCGGAGAGGGCAGGTTGGAGAGGAACTAAATCCTACTCAAGATACTCTAAATATCTTAACAATTCACATACATAAAAGAAACAAGTATTAAATTGACAGAAAATAATTTTTTATAAGTTGAGCTTTCTCTTTAATAACTTGGTAAGGCAGGAGCGCCAGCCAGGTGGGTATATATGTAGTGGTTATAACTTTTTATAAATTTTTTATTACTTAATTAATTTTGGAATTATTTCATACTGGGCAAGCATCCCAAAAAGTATTATAAATAAGAAAGCAAATAAGATATTTAAATTCTTTTTTTGTATCCATTCAAATAAGTTTTCTAAAACTTTTCTTATCCATTTATCAGCTTTATCCATAAATGTAATAGCTTTTCTAGTCCATTTATCACTCACTTCAATAATTGGGATTAAAAATGCTGCAATGATAAGCCAAGCAATCCCATTAAGGACTGTATCAATAATCCAGCCAAATAATATCCAATTAATTTCCATTAACCATATAGTATTCAATGTGTTTTATTTTAACAAACTGTTATGGCATTATTGAAAGATAAAAACTCCAAGCTCTATAAATCTATCTTTATTAACTAAAAATAACTCCAATATAAATATTAAATGTTAATTCAATGCTTATCTGAAACAATATCTAACAGTTGGTGGAAAACTTATTTTGACTGGTCAGATAAATGTGCACCAGTGAGCCTTGAGTCGATAATTCTAGTTTTTATATTTTCTTATCTTCTTTTTCTTCTTCACAAATTTATTTTTTATTATTTAAAATCTAATAACTTAGCTAATAATTTAACAAGCCTTATATCAATATTTTTTCATGAAAAGCGTATGAATGAAATTATAGATGACTTATCAGGTTATGAGCTGTTTAAGTTTTTTATAGCTATTCTTATAGTGATTCTATGTCTTTTGTTTTATTTAGCATGTTTATATTTCTTAGCTGACTTTGTTCTAAATTACTTTGGATGGACTGTAGATAAGAGGACTACGATGAGAGGGTTAATTTCTAATTTATTAAACTAGATTGAGCTGCTCAATTTAAAGGTTCTATAATCTTGATAACAACAAATTTTAATATTACCAATGGCTTCTGTAACAAATATAGATGAGTTTAAGAAAGGAACTTTTATAGAGTTCATTGACTATATGACTCAAATATTAGACTTAGCTGTCGACCAGTATGATGAGTTGGTTATTGAAATAGAGGAGAGGTCACAAAATACAAGGGCAGATGTAGAGTTTATCTTTGGAGAACTTCATCTCGAAGAAAAACAACATGTATGGACATCCTTATCACTAACCATTGATGGTATTTTTGCAAGATATCGAAAGAAACATGGAGACAACAAGGACTTCATAAAGCTTTATGAGCTTTATGAAAGTTTAGAAGTCGAATACGAAGATCTCTTTGATGAATATATTTAACTAGATGGTTCTTTTAAGGGTTCTAATTTATTTGGCTTAATAAACTCACATTCCATTTTAGCAACAACTTCGCCTTCAACTTTTAGATTAACTTTGGCTCTTCCTTCCATTGTTCCAGTTACAACACATTGCTCAATACTTTCTTCCACAATACTTCTAACGATCTCTTTTAGTTCATTAATTGAAAGTTCTGATACCAATCTCTTTTCTTGAGTTGTATCAGCAGTGATTATCAAAGGTAATGTCAGTAACAGTAGTATAAATTTTTTCATAATCATATCCTAAACAATGTGTTTTATTTTGACAATTGTTTATGGCATTATTAAAAACTAATTAATTAATAGGATAAAAAATGAAAAATATATTTTTAACTTTAATACTGGGAGTATTTTCTTTAAACAGCTTTGCTTTAGATATTAATGGAGAGCCATATGAGTTTACTGGAAGTGTTTCAACGATAACTCTTACTGATGAAGGTGGGGTAATTAATGTTGTAGGTGAGACTGGTCAGTATGGAAAAGTATGGCTTACTTATAATCTAAACTTAGATAATCCAGCAACTCCAAATCAAGGTTCATTTACCGGAAGAGCTGTTGGCATAGATGGTGATGGAAACAGGAACTCAGCAACCAGGCAGGGTGTTTGGGAAAGGAAAGGAAAGATGATGCACTTTAAATCACTTGATGATGTAAGTGATGGAAATCAGTACTTATGTATTACTAGCGTTAATTTAATTGATGACTCTTTAGTAATGAAGTTTTATTCAGTAAAATAAACCTTTTATAACTTAATAGAAAGCCTGCAATAGCAGGCTTTTTTATTTGAGTATTTTGATGCCAATTAAAATAACTATCAGCTCGGAAATAAACATAGCAAGATAAAAGGAGCTCGGCAATCCATCCATTGCAATATTTACTAACCTCATTACTGCAAAGCCTGACATAAAAATTATAATGCTCCATATCGCCGGCCTTTGAATTTTTTCAATAAAACCCGCAAGAATCCACACAAGAGCAATGAATAAATATAAGCCATAACTATCGAATTTAGTTACATATATTAAAGCTAAGGCTGTAAAAAATAAATATAAGGATCTGACCACTTGAACTTAGTTAGAGATCGTCAGATAGAGGGACTCAGCCTTTTCTCTAGCCCAAGGCGTCTTCCTTAAAAATTTTAATGATGACTTAATAGAGGGATTGCTTTTGAAGCAGTTAATATCAATTTTTTTGGAAAGAGCCACCCATCCATAGTAGTCAACAAGGCTTGTAACTATCTTTTCTAAAGTAATTCCATGTAATGGATTATTCTTCTGCATATGTTCCATGAAGCATCATAACATTCAGAGTTTAAATCCCTGCTTATGTATAATAAAGAAACTGCCAATTAATAAAATTTTATGAAAATTATACTTATTACTTTAGGTCTTCTTGTTTTAGCATCCTGCAATATACCTATCGTCCCCTTTATTTAGATCTAAAATTTAAATATGTTTTAATATTTGACATGATCTTATGAAATGAGAGAATAAATATTCATTTACATAATTGGGAGAGTTATGAAAAACATATTTAATTTTATTTTACCTTTAGTATTTATTGTCAGTTGCTCAATAGAGGATTCCAGCGGGGTATCTGGAGAAAGTGTTGATGATCGACTTTCAAAAGTCTATTACACCGAATTTATGCCATGCACGGCAGGATCAGATTACACATCTGAGAATATGACAAAAATGATCGCAGAATGGCAAAAGTTACTTACTAATGAAAATCTTCAAGGCGTTTGGGGTTATGCGCCAGCTGTAGCTACAAATTCTTTTCCAGATAACGGTTGGTGGGAAATCCAATGGGGTTCAAAAGAAGAAGCTCAAGAAGCATGGTCAGAATGGTCACAAAACGAAGAAGCCGCTGCATGGAATGATAGGTACGCATCTGTTTTACAGTGCAATGAATCAATGATCAATGGTTTTGAAAGTGTTTTTCCAATAGCTTCAGCTCAGTACAGTGAACTTCCTGATTCAGGATACTTTTACAGTGAAGTTCATGTTTGTGAGCTCAATAATGGCTCAACACAAGAAGAGGCAATCAGCTTCCTATCTGGATTTACAGAGGCAGTTTCTAATGCAGATTATTCAGATACTTCCTATCACTTAGGAAATTATTTCAATGTTGATGGAAGTGGTAGCTTTTTGTGGGCTAATTTTACAAATAGCGAGGAGTCAATGAATAAAGCAAATGCCTCATTTGAATCAAGCGTTAGGGAAGAGATGTTCCCGATATTTAGCACATTTGCATCCTGTGGAGATGTTCCTGATCTTTATCATGGCTTCACTTTATATAATGCAGAGAATAAAGATTTCATGCCAACATTCCCATCTAACTAAGGATAGCAATAAATGAAAAAATTATTATTACTAAGCATGTTGGTACCATCTTTATTGATGGCCATGCACCACAAGTCGGAGCCTATAATCTTTTATCTAGATATGGATATTGCTGAAGGTAAATCTGATAGTGTTCAAGACTTTGTTGATTACCTAGTAAAAACAGTAAAGAGAACTGAGCCAAAGACTATGTACTATAAATACTGGATTTCAGAAGATAAAACAAAAGTTTCTTTGATGGAAGTCTACCATAGCAATGAGGATGCTTTATTTCATATGGATGCATTCGACAAAGCTTCGCATAAACAAAAGTTCATTGACACATTTGTTATTACTAATTTTCAAGTGATGGGCGATACAAACGATGAGCTCAAGGAGGCTATGTCGGCTTTCACCCAGGACCACAGGACCTTAATAAACGGTTTTAAAAGGTAAGATTGTTAAATCGATGAGGGCCTATTTACTTAGGCCTTCACACATATGCCTAGCTTCTAAAAGGTATTTACTTTTTAAGCTAGGGCTTACAGATTCCAATTGATAGTTTCTGTTCATTAAATCAAGAATTTTATAAATAAACTTCATTTCATTTTTCCTATCCCAATTCCATAAAGTATCCAGATCTATTAAATAGAAGGTATTATTTTTTGAGCTTGGTGTTAGTTGCTGTAATAGCTCTTTTAATTCTAAATCATCACTACTTTTATTAAACATAACCAGCCTTTCTCTTTTGGATTCGTCTGTTTTTAATATTTGTATTAAGGCATCATTGATACATGCAGATTGTTCTGCTGAAGTATCTGCCTGCGAATTGAACACAATGAATACTATTAATAATGCTTTGATATATTTATTCATGAGGCAATCTTAATATAAAAATAAATTAATGTATGATGATTAATTCAATTTATAGATAGAGGTAAACATGGAAAAAGTATTAGTAACTGGCGCTACAGGTTTTATAGGTCTTCATTGCATACAACAGCTTCTTGAGCAAGGATATGCAGTTAACGGAACTCTGCGATCAATGCAAAGAGAACCTGAAGTAAGACAGTCGCTTGAAAAGCATAATACTTCTTGTGAAAACCTTACTCTATTTCCTGTTGATTTAATGAGTGATGAGGGTTGGGATGAGGCTATGTCTGGCTGTGATTATCTTCTGCATGTTGCATCACCATTTGTACTTTCAAATGAAACCGAAGAGTTTTTTGTTAAGCCTGCCGTAGAAGGCGCATTAAGGGCTTTAAAATTTGCTGACAAGCACGATATTAAAAAAGTAGTGTTAACTTCATCTTTTGCTGCAGTCGGTGATACTTTTGACGGCACTACAAGTTTTAATGAAACTCACTGGTCAGATACTTCTAATGACAAAATGACTTTTTACTCTAAAAGCAAAACTTTGGCTGAAAGAGCTGCATGGGATTATGTAAAAGAAAATAATGTGAGTTATACATTAACTGTAATTAATCCTGTTGGGGTTCTAGGTCCATCACTGTCAGATGATGTTGGTATTTCAAATTCAATGGTCCTAAGAATGCTTAATGGCTCTATGCCTGCTCTTGCAAAAATTCACATAGGTATTGTAGATGTAAGGGATGTAGCGAAAGCTCATATATTGGCTATGAAAAATACAGAGTCGGATGGCGAAAGGTTTATTGTCTCTGAAAAAGAGATGTGGATGAGTGATATTGCTAATGTCTTAAATGCAAATGGCTATAAGGCTCCTACAAAAAATATGCCAAATGTCTTATTAAAAACAATGGCTTTATTTAAAAGTGACTTAAAGACCATTTCTAAAATGGCCGGAAAGCAAAGGGACTGCAATTCAACAAAGGCTAAAGATGTACTTGGGTGGAAACCTATTAGTGCAGAAGAGTCTATTCTCGCAGCTGCAAAACAGATTACTGATTACGACTTGATTTAGATTATTCCTGGAATAATTGCCTTTCTGTTTTTGGGATAGTTATCAAATTTTTCTTGGTACCACTTATGGTGGGCTATAGCTCTAGGAAAAAGATTTGCTATTGTCCAAACTAAAAAGACTAATCCAGAAATACTCCAAGTTAATATTGCCCAACCGGTCCACTCTATAATTTCTCCAAAATAATTGGGAGATGATATGTATTTATGAAGGAACTTATCAGATACATGATAGCCCGGTCCCATTTTCTTTCTAAGGCCTACAATCAAATAATCTGATCTGATGTTAATAAACATACCAATAAAAAATAAAGATAAGCCTATAAAGAAGGTATTAGATGAGAGCCAGTCTGAAGAATAGCTTGTAAAATAAAATATCCCAAAAGCCTGAATACTTACATTCACAAGGTTAAAACAGAAGGCTGATATGGCTATGCTTATTGGCATTTTTGGATTAGTCATATCTATAACAAATGGATAAATAAATGTTCTGTGGGTGTAATGCGTTAACCAGAACATTAAGAACACCTCATGCACCAAATCTAGATCATTCCTAACAATTAAGCCAAATATAACCATCAATATAACGCAGGGAGATTCCATAATTACCCAACCGGCTCTGGCTGAAATGGTTTGTCCCCATCCTTCTTCAATATGTCGACCATAGGGCGCGTTTTTAAAAAACAAATAAATAAAAGTGGCTATTGCTGTAACAATCCAGAAGAGAATAAATATATTAAATAAGCTCATATTAGTGCTTTTTGTAAACAACATTAATAAGTTTACAGATATAAAAGTTAAACATAAACTGTAGATAATGATTTTGGAGAGAATTTCATGAAAGAATATGATTTTATAATTTTAGGCGCCGGTTCCGCTGGCTGTGTACTTGCCAACAGGCTCAGTTCAAATCCAGACTTTAATGTATGCTTAATTGAGGCAGGATCTAAAGATACTGATGTAAGGCTTCATGTCCCATTAGGTTTTGCATTCCTTGGAGAGGGCAGTAAGTATAGCTGGAATTATAATACGGAGCCTCAAAAAGAGTTTGCAAAAGTTCAAGTAAATGAGCCAGTAAAGGCTATGGTAGATTCCACAGGAGAAGTTCATGAGGTTGAATCTGAAAGCGAAGATCATAGAAGAGGGTATCAGCCAAGAGGCAAAACACTAGGCGGTTCTAGTTCAATCAATGCGATGTTATATGTTAGAGGTCACAAGTGGGATTATGACCATTGGTCTGACCTTGGAAATAATGGTTGGTCATATGATGAGATCCTACCTTACTTTAAAAAAGCAGAGCATAATGAAGTTCATCAAAATGGCTTCCATGGCCAGAATGGTCCATTAAATGTTGCTAATATTCGTCATAAGAATAAACCTGTGGATGATTTTGTAGAAACAGGTTCATCTGTTTTTGGTTTTAATGAGGACTTTAATGGCGAAAGCCAAGAGGGTATTGGGTACTATCAAACTACGCAAAAAAATGGCAAGAGGTGCAGTGCAGCTAAAGCCTATCTAGTACCTGCGCTGGACAGAGAAAACTTAACAGTTTTGACGGACACTAATGTAAATAAGATTTTAGTAAATGATAGTAGAGCAAATGGAGTTTTATGTATTGGGGAAGATGGCGATGAATTCATACTCAACGCATCCAAAGAGGTTTTATTATCTTCAGGTGCTTTTGGTTCGCCTCAGGTGTTACTTAGATCAGGTATTGGGCCAGAACAAGAAATTACAAAACATGGAATTGATCACAAAGTTGAATTACCTGGTGTTGGAAAGAATCTTCAGGATCATATAGATTATCTGACTGTTCATAAATATAAATCTCTAAGCTTGTTTGGATTTTCCTTAGGAACAATTTTCTTAAAGTATCCGTTTGAGCTCATTAAATATATTTTAACCAAGACGGGAATGTTTACTTCAACCGTTGCAGAGGCTGGTGGTTTTATTAGATCTAGGAATGATATTACCGTTCCAGATATTCAACTCCATTTTGCACCTGGCATGGTCGTAGACCATGGAAGAGTGAGCGTTTGGGGTACCGGGCTTAGTTGCCATACCTGCCTGCTAAGACCTAAATCTAGAGGCGAGGTTACGCTTCGATCTGCAGATCCAAAGGATGATCCAAAAATAGACCCAAAATTTTTATCACATCCAGATGATATGAGGGATATGGTTGCTGGCTATAAAAAAATGATGAAAATTATGAACAAAAAACCTTTATCCAAATATACAAGTGGCCATGTGCAAAGGCCTGTTGATTTAGATAATGACGAAGATATAGAACAAGCTATTAGAGAGGATGCTGATACCGTCTATCATCCTGTCGGCACATGCAAAATGGGTAGTGATGAAATGTCAGTAGTGAATGAAAGATTAAAGGTGCACAAGGTATCTGGTTTAAGAGTTATAGATGCATCTATAATGCCAACCTTAGTTGGGGGTAATACTAATGCTCCAACAATAATGATAGGTGAAAAAGCATCAGATATGATTTTAGAGGACTGGGCTTAATGGTTTTGAAGAAGATTCTTCTGGGCATACTATTCCTGCCTCTAATAAGTGCAAATGTAGTAATTGACGTCAGAACTCCAGATGAGTGGTCTAGTGGTCACTTAGAAAATGCAAAGAATATAGAGTGGCAAGACATTCTGAATATTACAAATTTGGTAACTAAAGATGAAAAAATTTATTTATATTGTAGGAGTGGAAATAGATCAGGTAAGGCTACTCAAATATTAATTGATGCTGGTTACTTGAATGTTACCAATGCTGGAAGTATTAAACAGGCCAGCGTTCTCTTGAATTTAAATATAGTTAAATAATAGATTCAATATTTATATACTTTTAATGTATACAGTGCATACATTTTTATCTAGAATGTGTTCAGTGCTTACATAAGTAAGTGCAAATATTAATTTTTAACCCCCCTAAAGGTATAAATATGAAAAAACTAACTTCAATTTTTGCATTCACAGCAATGTTTACACTTCCTGCTTTTGCTGCAGACATGAACTTCACACCTAAAGCTGATATTTCATTATCTGGAAAAATAGCAACCGTCAAAACTTCAAAGAAATTTAGAACAGTAGAAAGTTGTCAGGCGCTTTGCACTAGCAGATCATCATGTGTGGCTTTTACACTTGATGCATCAAAAGGCAGCTGTACAATTCTAAAAACAGTTACTAAAGAATCATCAAACACAAATGCAGTCTCAGGGCTTAAGGACTAGTTCTTTGTATTAAATTAAAAAGGGTCTGTTTAGACCCTTTTTTATATCTAAAATTATTTATCTGTTTACAATAAAGTAATGAATAATTTTTTTAATATTTTTAAAAAATCTCCGCAAAAGCCAAAGTATAAAAAAGTTCTTTCACTTGATGGCGGTGGTGTAAGGGCAATTGCCGGCATTGTATTTTTAAAAAAACTTGAAGCAGAGTCAGGTAAAAAAATATTTGATTCCTTCGATATGTTTATTGGAACAAGTGCAGGAGCATTCAATGCTGCCTGTCTTGCTTATAACGGAATGCAAGCATCAGAATTAAAAAAATATTGGTCTAGAGAATATCTTGAAAGAATCATGAAAACTTCCTTCTTTTGGGATAAAGCATCTCTTATTCAGGCCAGGCCAAGGTATGAGTCAGAGGGCAGGGTTGGAGTGCTTAACGAAATTTTTTCAACGGACTTGCTTAGAGAAGTAAAAAAACCCCTAGTTACATTAGCTTATGATGTTGAAAATAGATCTCATGTTATTCATAGTAATTTCTCTACTCCTGAAATTAGTATTATTGATGCAGTATGTGCTTCAAGTGCAGCACCAATGTATTTTCCAACATATCAAATGGAGAATGGTTTATGGATGATAGACGGTGGTGTGGTAACAAATAATCCTTCTATGATTGGCTTCGCTCAAGCTAAAGAGCACTTTAAAACTGACAAGATAAAAATTCTTAGTATCGGGGCTGGGCTTAATAAAAAGAAAATTAATGGAGAGACATCCTCTGTTTGGGGGGGAGTTGGCTGGCTTAGAAATGATATTATGGGAATGATGCTGGACTCAGAAATTCATCATGATATCGCTGAAGATATTATTGGTGACTCTTATT
>Ga0206677_10003194_pt1 | contig 13941 bp, 14 predicted proteins | sample M130m12015metaG_FD_155475 | JGI IMG/M metagenome (GOLD analysis project Ga0206677, IMG submission 155475) | Ammonia-oxidizing marine archaeal communities from Monterey Bay, California, United States - M1 30m 12015 | ecosystem: Environmental > Aquatic > Marine > Intertidal zone | place: USA... | reverse complement strand
TAATAGATAGTCTGAACTCTACCAGTTGATTTTAATGTTACATCTTTTTTGTTTAAGTGGTATAAAGTACCTCTTTCGTTTGTGTGCGTAAAAGCCATGATTTATTTTTTTTGGTTAATATTATTTTTACAGCGACTAATATAGATAAAAAATCCGTACAAACTAAATTTTACTAGATAAGGATTTTGTTTTATTGTTCATAAGTCTAAAATTAACTAAAAGAAAATAAGTTTTTGTAATCTATAAACTGTAATACTTACATCAAATATAATTTTTTTTCAACTGTCTTATTTTCAGCGTATTATGGTGATATTGCTTAAATTATGACAATTGCAACTTTACTAGATAAGGACAAAAAAATACTAGATAAAGATTGGTTAATAACTTTGACTTCAAAAACAACAAAAAAGAAGAAAATAAGGTCAAAAATGGAAGTTAATTTTAATTATATCATCTTAAAAATAGCGAATAAAGAAAAAATCATCTGGGAAAATTTTAAAATTTCTTATTAAAACAACTACTTTTACAATCTTAAAAAATTTACTATGAAACATCTAAGTATTCTTTTAATAGCACTATTTTCTTTTAATAATCTTTCAGCTCAAAGATATACTACAAAATATATAACTGATGCTAATAAAGTTGGTTTGCAATGGTGGAATGATGTAAACTCAGGACAATATTCAACATCTTATCAATATCTTTCTTCTGATTTAAAGCAAAGATTCTCGGAGGAGAGTTGGATGAATCAAATCTCAATATTGATGGATGAGTTTGGTCAACTAGAAGAAAGATCGGTTTCCGACACTTATTTTAATAGTGAAATTGAGGGCTATGAGTCTGGTTTTTATGTAATTGTTGAATATAATGTAGAATATTCAAAAACTAAAAACCATACTGAGAGTATACTGCTTAAACAGAATGATCAATTAGAATGGAAAATATTTGATTTTAATTATGAGTTCCAGAATTTAGAATCAGCAGAAGAATAACTATAAACTATTCTTAGTTACCCAATATCTATATCCTAAAATTACTTTTTCGTAACTTTTTAATTTACCAATATCCTTCTTATATAATGAAGGTATTATTAATTTATTAACCTTTACTAATATTTTAAAAAACAACTTTCTATTTATTAAAATAGCTAATAATATAGATAAAAGCAGAATAATTAAAATAACATCTTCACTGTTACCAGTTCCTAGTAGAATCATTTAAAAAATAATATTGTTAGCTACTCAATCATTAACTTCTTAGTTATTATTCCCTTAGCATGATTTAAATGAAGAATATAACTTCCCTTGGATAAAGTATTTCCTGATATAATAAAGGTTTGAAATATTTTATCCTCTGATAAAACTAACCTTCCCATAATATCATAAATCCTTAAATCAAAAATTTCAAATTTTGGCATACTAATTGTCAAATTACCTTTAGCAGGGTTAGGGTAAATTAAAACTTGATTTGACATAATATGCATTATTCCTGTTATACAAGAGTCTATAATAACCTCTATTTCACCTCTTCTATCACAGCTGGCTGAATCCACAGCTGCAACAACATAAGTAGTTGTGAACATAGGGAAATCTACAATCCTATGAACAGGTGGGGTAATCAAGGTATTAGGAACCCAAATGATATTAGAAAGTCCAATAGTATCTATTTCTAAAACAATAGAATCTCCCAAACAAATGATTGGTGGTGATGGTGCTGAATAAATTTGAATATCTTGCACTGTAACAGTAATACATGCCGTATCAATACATCCATTAGCATCAATCTGAGTTACACAATAAGTTCCAGGATTTACAATAGTTAATATAGAACTATTAGACTGACCATTACTCCAAAGATATGTTACAGGTAGAACTGTTGATGAGTTTGGTGATGCAGTAAGAATCTGAGGGTTACCCCAATTACATATAATTGAATCTCCAGTAAGTTCTACACCACATGGGGGTGGAGGCGGTGGCATAACATTACAAGAATCAGCTATACATGCCGCCATTGATGGATAAACTGCCATAACATACGTTTGTCCTAAAGAATAATTTCCAGGACCTTGACATGAAGTAACTCCAGGATTTATTCCCCCCATACAGGAAAAATTTGTCGTAAAATTACAAGAACCTTGTGTCCAAGAAGTTACTCCTCCAAAATTAAGCGCATGACAATCATTAGGATATGTAATACTATCACAACCACAAACAGGATCCCATATCATAGTGCAGATAGCTGTCAAATCAATTAAAGAAGAATCTACACAAGAACTAGGCTGATTACAAGGCAAAAAGCCACCAGGAATTCCACTTGGAACAGCTGGAATCCATGGAACATCTGCACAATCAGCTACACAAGAATTCGGATAAATTACTCCATCACATCCACAAACAGGCAGATACATCATATTACATCCACATATCGCATTTGAATCTGGAATACAATCTTGACAAATAATTGTATCACATCCACTAATAATATCTAAAATATGTACACACCATTGAGAATAAAATGGAGTTTGATTAGCTACTGCCCCATTTGTCCATGTATAACTATATTGAGACATTCCATTAACAGTTGCATTCATCATCCATGGACTAGTTGTATGATCAACATAAACACTACCTTCTGTAAGATTGCAGGGTGTAAGTTGAGAATAAATAAAATTAGAATACCCTGAAAAAAGGAATATAATAAAAATCTTAAATATTTTTTTCATTTTAAATAGATTTAAATTGATGTAAATATAACAAAATCAACTGTAAATACAACTTTCATATTTTATTGATATAAATTCTTATCTTATAAATAAAATATTTCCATTATTCTCATCAGAAAATGCATATCCATTATTTTTAAATAATTTTAATTCCTCAAAGCTTGTGATCTTATTTTTTATTATAAAATTAACCATTTCACCTCTTGCTTTTTTTGCAAAAAATGAAATGACTTTTAATTTACCATTTTTATAATCCTTAAAAACTGGAGTTATCACCTCAGATTTTATCTTATTCAGCTTTAAAACTTTAGAATACTCGTTTGAAGCTAAATTAATTAATACTTCATTATTTAACTCATCTCTGATATTTTGATGCAATTTATCTTGCCAGAATCTATATAAGTTATTTCCTTTTATTGTTTTCAATTTGGTACCCATTTCTAATCTATAAGGTAAAATCAAATCATTTGGCTTTAATATACCATACAAACCAGAAAGTATTCTTAGATTATTTTGAGCAAAATCTTTATTCGATTTATTAAAGTTTTTTGCATCTATGCCTTCATAAACAGCACCGTTAAACAATTCAAGAGCTTTGTAAGTGTTCCTATTTAAAATATCCCAATCCTGAAACCTTTGCCAATTAAGTTGAGCCAAATTATCACTTAGACCCATTAAATCTTTTAGTTCCAAAATACTATTTCCTTTCAGAGTCTGAATCAACTTTGTAGATTCACCTAAAAATGAAGTATTCATTTTACTATTCTGTACTTTTACAGAAGTATCTAGTTTTTTAGCTGGAGAAATAATTATCTTCATTCTTATATTGTATTATTGCACAAAATTATCAATTTAATTCATGTATCACATACTCGCTAAATACAAACTTACCTCACTACATATAATGGTGGTAATATTGGGATTAACAGGTGTCTTTGGGAAACTGATTTCTTTAGGCACTATTCATTTAGTCTGGTACAGAATGGGTATCGCTTTTTTAAGTCTTGCCATTTTTTTAGCATTTAAAAAACAATTATTTAGCGTTAATAAAAAAGATTTCTTTGGGATAATGGGAGTTGGCGCATTAGTAACATTTCATTGGTTATGTTTTTTTGAATCAATAAAAGTATCAACAGTATCAGTAGCTGTTGTTTGTTTGGCAACATCATCCCTATTTTCTGCACTAATTGAACCATTATTCTTTAAGAGAAAATTATTGGGATATGAAGTGGTAATGGGAGTAATTGTAATTATTGCCCTAGGTTTTGTAATGGGAACGGAAACTCAATATTTATGGGGATATTTTTATGGGATAATGGCTGCACTTTTAGGCACTTTATTTACTTTATTTAATGCTAAGTATATCAAAAAGGTAGGAGCGGCAAAAATTACCATGATTGAAATGCTCTCTGGGTTAATTATCATAAGTGGAATTATACTACTCCAAAAGGATTATTCTGTTTTTACTTCAACAATATCAATAACTGACTTTAGTTATCTTTTCATACTAGGGACACTTTGTACGGCAATGGTTTTTGTTTGGATGACTGAAATAATGCGACACATCACCCCTTTTTCACTAATAATGGCTATAAATCTAGAGCCAATTTACAGTATTATTTTAGCTTTAATTATTTTTGGAGATTCTGAACTTATGAGTACTTCCTTCTATATCGGGAGTGCAATTATCATTGGAATTGTGTTTCTTGATGGTTATCTAAAAAACAAACAATAGAAATTAGTAGTTTTCGTTAAGATTCTTAATTTTGCGAACCTAAATTTAAAAATGATGAAAAAAATATTCTTATTAATAGCAGTTATTAATATCTCTTTAACTTCTAATTCTCAAACTTTAGCAGAACTTTTACAACAGAAAAAAGAGGGATATAAAATTACAGGAACAGTAAGTGGATTGAAAGATTCAACTGTGATGCTAGCGTACTATTTTGGAGGAAAACAATATGCAACCGATACAGCCAATGTAGTAAATGGGAAATTCATTTTTGAAGGTGATAAAAAACTGAAAGGTGGAATGTACCTAGTAGTTTTATCAGAGAGCAGGTATTTTGATATTATTGTTTCTGAGCAACATTTCTCATTCACAACTAAATCAGATGATTTAGTTGGAGCAATGACTTTCAAGAATTCTAAAGAAAACCCTGTATTTTATGAGTATCTTAATTTTATAACAAATATGCAAAAAGAGGTTACTCCTTTAAGAAAACAACTTGAAACTGCAGAAGGAGAAAACAAAAAAGCATTGCAAGAAAAAGCTTCAGAAATTGACAAGAAGGTTAAAGAATTTCGCTCTAACTTTATAAAAAATCACTCTGATAAATTCTTTACAAAAATAATTAACGCTACTACTGAACCCGTTATTCCCGAATCACCATTAGATAGTTTAGGAAATCCAGATAAAACTTTCCCTTTCAGATTTTACAAAAAACACTTTTTGGATAATATTGATTTCTCTGATGAAAGAATGCTAAGAACTCGTGTTTTCTACAGCAAAATGGATCAATATTTAGATAAACTAACCACTAAACATCCTGACTCTATTAATGTATCTGCTGATGTTTTAGTAGAACATTCAAGAGCTAATAGTGAAATTTTCAAATATGTAGTTTCTTACATTACTTCAACTTATGAGAGATCAAAGATTATGGGTATGGATGCTGTTTTTGTACATATGGTAGAGAATTATTACATCACAAAACAATGTGATTGGTTAGATTCTACACAACTAGTAAAAATTTCTGACAGAGCTCAGAAAATTGCTCCAAATTTAATTGGAAGAAAAGCATCAGAATTTCTTGATTTTTATGGAAGACCCTTTATGAAAGATACGTCTGGAGTTCTGCATACTTTACAAGAAGTAAAAGCTGATTATACTGTGCTTGTTTTCTTTGGACCAACTTGTGGACATTGTAAAAAAGAGATGCCAAAAATTAAAAATGATGTAGACTCATTAACTTCAGTTGGGTATGACATAAAGACTTTTGCAGTAGCAACTGAATTTGATAAAAATGAATGGAAGAAATTTATTAACGCTCAAAAAACTGGAGATTGGATAAATGTAGCAGATATAAATCATGATGAGGAGGGGAATCCTGTAGCTAGTAGCGACTGGAGGGATAAATATGACATCTACTCTACTCCAGTTATTTACTTACTTGATAAAGATAAAAAGATTATTGCTAAAAGAATTTCGCACACTCAAATAGTTGAGATAATTAGCCGATTAGAGGGGAATTAAATCATCACTTCAGTGGCTCCTGCATCTTTTGATAAATAGAATCTAAGCTTATAATTTCTGAGTAATTTATGCACTTCTGATTTCAGAACACCAGTACCTATTCCATGAACTATAATAAGTTTTGAAATATTTGAATTTATCGCTTGTTGAATCTTCTTATGACATTCGTTTAGCTGCATTTGTATAATTTCAAAATTATCCAAATAATGATAGTTAGAAGTAAGCAATTCTATATGTAAATCAACTTTTAATACTGTTTGGCTTTTTTGTCTTTTTTGTGACTTTGAAGTTCTTCTATCAACATCCTTAAAGTAAGTATACTCACCATAAGAAGTCGCTTTATCAGTTCCTTTCTCAATTTTAACCAAATCTTTAACAGCTACATTAAGCTCAAAACCATCAGATGAAAGCACAGTAAGTTTATAATTAGAATTAATCTTTACAACCTCACCTTTTAGGTTTTCATTCTTAAAAAGCACTTTATCGCCAATCTTAAAATCCATTAGTAATAAATTGGGTGGAAAAAGATATTTCCATTTCTATATTGGATTGCAGGTGTTGGGAATTTCAAGAAGCCAAAAGTATGCAACACAGAATTCAGAGTTTTGTTTTTTGTTTTAATCTTATTCAAATCAACATCAAATGACATTAAAAATTGTCTATATCTTTCCGCATCACCCTCTTCATGATATGGATTTACCATTTCATCAGCACCATAACCTAATGCTAAACTAAGCCAACTCGGAAAATCTGGATTTTCTATCTGCAATAAAGACTTAAGATTTAAGGTAAGCCAATAAGTTTGGCCGTTATAATCTTTCAATGCTCTTTCTAAATGATTTGATCCAAGTTGTTCTGGATTCTTGGCGGCCATATTAGAAGGGCTGTAACTATACTTCAACTGTATTCGTTGCTCGTTCCATTTAAGTGCTTGTCCTATTGCTAATAGCGAGCCTGTAGTATTAGCAATTAAATCTCCTGATGACGCACCCCACTGCTCTGATGTTCCATCTAAAACCTCAATAACAGTTAAGAAAATTGAACCCATCATACCTCCATACCAAATAGTATTTTTACGACTAAAACCTGCCCATTCATAAGCCTTAATTCCTGCAACACCTGTATAATAGGATGCTGACATATGCCCCATTTTATCCATTTGCAACCATTCTTCATTATCATTAATAAAATGAAAACTACTCTTAGGATAATCAGCATACCAAAGCTGATTTAAACCAACCAAAGCAACAGTATAAGCACTTGCCTCTGAAATTAAAAGAATGTTTCTTCTTTTCTTATTTAAAGTAAATTCTTGCTCTACCTCCCAGCCACCATCACCTACTTTGGGAATGTTCCAATCCTGAGCATTTACAGTCAATAAAATACATGAAAAAAATATCAGAAAAAGCTGTTTCATTTATAAGATTGTAGCTCTACAATCAGCTAAAATATCAAATACTTTCTCTTGAGTTGAAGCCTCTGCATAAGTTCTTAAGACAGGCTCAGTACCAGAAGGACGAATCATTAACCAAGTATCAGCATCAAAGAAGAATTTGAAGCCATCAGTTGTTTCAATTCTTTCTATTTCATATTTACCAAACTTAGTAAACATACCTTTTTTACAATCTTCAATAATTTTTAATTTAGTTTCATTATCAATATGTAGATCGGTACGCTCAAAAGCGAAAGGACCAACAATTTCATATACTTCTGCAATTAAATCTTCCAATGATTTACCTGATTTAGCCATAAACTCGAACAAGATTAATCCCATCCAAATACCATCTCTCTCAGGAATATGGCCAGCAGTAGCAATTCCACCAGATTCTTCACCACCTAACAATACATCTTCTGTTATCATTTTGCCTGCAATATGCTTAAAGCCAATCTGAACAGTTTCATGTTCCAGTCCATAATACTTACACATTTGTTCAACTTTTACTGAACAAGAAAATGCTGTAACTACTTTTCCTTTCATTCCTTTATATTTCACCATATAGTGAATCAATAAAAGGATAATATGATGAGAATCAACAAAGTTCCCTTTACTATCATAAAGCCCAATTCTATCTGCATCACCATCTGTAGCCAATCCACAATCCAAATCATTGTTTTTCATCAAATCAGAAAACTCTTGTAAATTTCTATGAATTGGCTCAGGAGCAGTTCCTAAAAAACCTGGGTTATCATCACAATGCAATAAAGTAGCATTTGGCAAAAGGCGTTTTACAGCATTCATTCCAGAACCAAACATTGCATCATAAGCAAAATTCATATCAGAATTATTAATAGCATCTAAATCAAAATTTTCCTCAGCATGTTTGCAATACATTTCTTCCAAATCAACATAAATAATTTTTCCTTCAGTAACTAAACTTTCTATGGAAATAACATCTAGATCAACAGAATTACTTTCAGGAATTATATTTTCTACATCAGTAATATCAGCAGGTAATAATGGACCTCCAAAATCACCTTTAAGTTTAAACCCATTATATGCAGGTGGATTATGAGAAGCTGTAATTACAACACCCAAAGATGCTTTTTCCTTTACCACACCCAAGGAAACCATTGGAGTAGAAACAAAGCCTTTTGCAATTTTAACCAACACACCTTTTGATGCTAAAACCTTTGCAGTTGTTTCTGCAAACATCTCACCAGAAAAACGGCAATCATGTCCAATTACTACTGAAGGGTTATCATTATTTTCAATTAACCAATCAGCTACAGCAATACTTACTCTTGCTACATTATCGTTAGTATATTCTTTTGCAATGATTGCTCTCCAACCATCTGTTCCAAATTTAATTTTTGTCATTTTACTTGTTTTAAAGGCATGCGAAATTAAAAAATTAACGCATTATTTTCCTCTTATTTAGTGCTTTTTGATATTTACGCGCATTTATGAGGTGCTTAGCGTAGGTTTTTGCAAAATTATGATAGCCCGAAAAGTCCTCTTTTGCACACATAAAAATATATTTATGATCACTTGCGTTCAATACTGCATCAATTGAATTGATAGAGGGAATACAAATAGGACCTGGAGGCAACCCCTTATACTTATAGGTGTTAAAAGGAGAATCAACTTTCTTGTCTTTATTCAGTACTCTTTTGATAGTAAAATCTCCCAATGCAAAAATTAAAGTAGGATCCGATTCCAACTTCATTTTCTTTTTAATTCTGTTCAAATATAAACCAGCAATTTCTGGTCGTTCATCTCTTTTGATGCTTTGCTCTTTTTCGACTATTGATGCCAAAGTAGCCACCTCATAATAATTTAATTTAATTTTACCGGCCTTTGCTTTTCTATCATTATTCCAGAATATTTGATACTCTTTTAGCATTCTTTTTACAAATTGATCTGCTGAAGTATTCCAATAAAACTCATAAGTATTAGGAATAAAGATACAAGCCACATTATCATCTGATAAACCAAGTTTCTGCTGAAACAAAGTGTCAGAAATATAATGTAATAATGTTAAAGAATCTGCTTCAATTTGGCTTGAAATTTTACCTACTAATTGTTCTTTTGTTCTTAAATTATTAAAAGTAACTTTTAAAGGAGTTTGTCTGCCAGAACGCAATAAATTAATCAATTCATTATTATTTAATGCTCTGTTAATTTTATACCTACCAGGCTTAATATTGTTAGTATATTTCTTGTGTTTTGCTAACCACTCAAAAGAATTGGAATTAATCAACAATCCATTCTCTGATAAGACCTCAACTACCTTAGTGAAATCAGAAGAAGTTGGAATATAAATATACTTCTCTTTAGTGTCTTCAGCAAAAACAATATTAGGATTATATACTCTAGAGTACAATTCATATATCATTCCGCCACCTCCAAAAAGAGCTAATACTAAAAATGAAATCAGAAATTTTCTAAAACCTGATTTTTTCTTGAATTTTCTTCTTTTCTTCAACTATAAATTCTTTAAAATTTGTTTGGCTTTATGACCTGGAGCAATTTCCAAAATTTTCTTTAAATAAAACTTCATCTGGATAGTTTTATTTTGCATCTGGGCAGAAAGCACCAAATTCTCATAAGCTAAAATATAATCAGGGTCCAAAACGATAGCTTGTTTTAATCTTCTATCAGCCATTTCATACTCTCCGTTTAAAATATCAATATATCCTAAATTTAAATGAACTTCTTTTATTGTTGGGTTTAAATTTAATGCTTCATGAAAAACTGAAGAAGCAATAGATTTTTTATTAACATTTAATAAGAAACTGCCGTATTTTATTTTATAATCAATTACAAAAGGCATTAAATCTACTGAAATTTTAAAATACAATTCAGCATTAGTATTCATATTTTGAGATGCAAACACCTCTCCCATTCTGCTGTAAGCCATTGCTAAATCTGACTGTGAATATTTGCTACTATCTACATCATTAGACATTACAAAATTAACAAGTCCTTTTGTGTCATTTTTAAGATAGTAATACTGAATATAGGAAGTGAAATTATGTTCTGACATCTGTAAAAACTTAAAAGCAGAATCCAAGTAGAATTGGCTAGATTCAAAACTTTCATAGCGTTTCAAATATGCCTTAGCTCTAGATAGATGAGTTGAATTAGAATTATTAATTGCAAACAAACCTAAAAATGCGCCTTTTTGATTTTTTTCATCAGAAGGAATGGCAATTTTATGATCCGTAATTGCTACATGCATAATATCAGTTGAAGTTGATTTTGGCATATGACAATCAGTGCAATTTTGTGTTTTTTCATCTTTACACACATCATGGCATTGCATGCATTTTGCATCAAAATAAGTTGCTTTTAAAGTAGTAACACTTTTATGCGGATTATGACAAGTGACACAAGTCATTTCAGTATTTTGAAAACAAGCACTTTGCTTTAACCTATCCACATGAGATGCCATAATAAATGAATTATCATGCTCATATTTTGGAAGATAAGTATCCATTATATCACTGAGTTTCATCCCAGGTTTAAAAGAGGTAAAAGTTTTTCCTTCAGCTAAAATTGAAGTCCCCTGCAAATGACATCTTTGACAAACATCAAATTGCAAATCAATTGGCAATTTTGCAGGATTAACAATGGAATAATCAATGTATTTTGAGGTATCAATAATATTCCCAGCCAACTTCTGCTTAACATGCACCTCCCCTGGACCATGACACTTTTCACAATCAATGCCTTGAGGAATACTATTGTATTTGTTTAAAGAGCCACTTTCATGATTAGGGTATGCATTATGACAACTCATACATTCTAAACCTATTTCACGAGAGAAACGACTGTTATTACCATCTTCAAATCCTGGTGGTAGATCAGCTAATTTATCTTGAGTGTAATAGGTATATGGCATTTGATGTACATAACCATTGACCTCAAATAAATGAGAATTTGTATGTTGCCCACTTCCAATTTTATAGCTAGTTTTTTTGATGAGTTGATGAGTTGTATCCTTTCCATTTAAGCGGAATTCTTTTATATACAGACTGTCATTTTTCCAAAATGGTTGGTAAGAAAGATTTTTGATAGTATCATAAATGATATGCATTTGACTATTTGCTAATGCACTATGCTCCTTTAATGCAAAATGAAAGGACTGCCCCATTCCAGTTTGCATATAGGAATCATAAATCTCAGAATGACAAATTCTACATTCCTCCTTTCCTACATATTTTACTGTATCATTATGATTTAAGTAAGTGGTATAAGTACTGAACTCTCCCCTTTGGCAAGCAAACAATAAACAAGTAGCAAGTAAAAAAACAATGCTTCTCATTTATTCTATAACTATTCTTTTCTCTACTGTTCCATCATCATAGATGTAAAAGAGAGGTTGATTTGTTTGTTTTGTTTCTCTACCTAAGATATCTGTTACTTTAAGCAGTTCTTTGTTTGTAATGTGTTCTTGTATTGATGAAGGTGGACAGTTATTACTAAAATAATGTTGTTGGTCAAATACAAACCATTCTTGAATCCAATTAGCTGTTGACCAAACAACATCATCAACATTGATACAGGTTAAATTTGGATTTTCATTAGATTTAAAAAATATAAAATTAGTATTATTTCCATTTTTCACATCAAGGTTGGTAAGTTGATTACCATTACAATTTAATTCAATCAAATCACTACTTTGACTCACATCTAGGGCTGTAATCTGATTATCATTACAATATAAATAAATTAAAGACGGCTTATTACTTACATCAAGGCTATTAAGCAGATTATCGTGACAATCCAAATATTCTATAGCTGTATTAGCACTTACATCAAGAACTGTAAGCACCAAACTTCTTGAACAATCCAAATAAGTTAAAGAAGTATTCTGACTTAAATCAAGAGTTGGCAGATCATTCGAAGAACAATTCAAATAAATTAAAGAAGTGTTCTGACTTAAATCAAGAGTTGGTAGATCATTTTCAGAACAATCCAATTCAGTTAATGCAGTATTAGAGCTTACATCAAGATTTGAAGTAGGATTACCATATGGAAAATTACCACTGCAATGCAATTTAATTAAAGAAGTATTCGCACTAACATCAATATTAGTAATTTGATTATAAGAACAATACAATTCAGTTAAAGCAGTAAAGGCTTCTATTCCTGTTAAATCTAAAATATTCATATTATCACAAATAATACTACCATTAAAAGAACTTGCTTCACTTCCTTGTATCTCACTATCACCATTTGTATTAATAGCATTATTGCCAACTAAATATGCTTTAAAGTTAGCATCAGGTATGTTTACGTTCTGCCCAAACCCAATCATAGGAAAGCAAAGTAATATAAGTAGTAGTTTTTTCATAATTTATTTTTCCGCTAATTTAATAAAATACATCAACTCTTTTTCTTCTTTTTCCAGTTCAAAGCCACAAGAAGTAAATAACTTAATACTCCTCAAATTATCTTTTTCAATATTGCAATCTAATCTTTTTAAATTTAAAGTTTCAAAAGAATAAATAGACAATAATTTCAACACCTCTTTTGCAAAACCTCTTCTTCTATAATTTTTTGCAATTATTACACCAACACATGCACTGTTAGCTGTATAGTCAAAAAGGTCAATAAAACCTATTGGAGTATTTTCCAAATCAATAACAAAACGAAACTGCCCGGCAGTAGCAATATCTTGTTTAGCATTAGCAATATAATTTGTAAGCTCCTCTTTAGTATACTGTTTATTTTCAGTTCCATATTTCCAATTCTCTGTGTTATTTTCAATTTCAAACAAAAAATCTAAATCAGATAATTGCAAAGGTCGTAACAATATTTTGTCACTTTTTAACATTCAAAATCGCCAGCAAAAACCATACTAGCCTCTCCACTTAACCAAATGTTTTTGTATCCACCATTAAACTCTTCAAAACTAACGGTTAACTCGCCACCCTTAGTTTTTACATTTACCAAATTTTCACCTATGCAATTCGCATAATGCATTGCTAAAGCTGTAGCCACAACACCAGTACCACAACTTAAAGTTTCCCCCTCCACTCCTCTCTCATAAGTCCTTACCTCAAGCTCTGCACTATCTTGTACAAAATTTATATTTATCCCTTCCTTTTTAAAAGGAGCTGAATTTCTAATTCTTCTTCCCTCTTTATTTACATCTATATATTTTAAATCATCAACCATCTCAATATAATGAGGAGAACCAGTATCTAAAACCAAACCATCACCCTCTCCAACAATCTCAGCAACATCTTGCATTTGCAATGCAATTGTATCTCCTAAGAACTGACCTTTATGCTCGCCATCAATAGCCATAAATGTAGTTTCAGTTTTGATGATTTCTAACATTGCTGCAAAATCAATAATGCATCTCCCTCCATTACCACACATAGTAGATTGATTTCCATCAGAATTGAAATAAATCATCTCAAAATCCAAAGATGGATGGTTTCTTAATAATATCAAACCATCAGCACCAATACCCATTCTTCTTTCACAAAGTGCTGCTATTAACTTATT
>Ga0206677_10003191_pt1 | contig 13949 bp, 11 predicted proteins | sample M130m12015metaG_FD_155475 | JGI IMG/M metagenome (GOLD analysis project Ga0206677, IMG submission 155475) | Ammonia-oxidizing marine archaeal communities from Monterey Bay, California, United States - M1 30m 12015 | ecosystem: Environmental > Aquatic > Marine > Intertidal zone | place: USA... | reverse complement strand
CCTCTCCAATTCTCTTATAATCTTTTGCAGATGGTAATATCTTATAACTTGTGCCGTCTGTAAGGACAAATACAGACAACTCTATTCCTTTTAAAAATTCTTCAATGACTACAGTTGAAGATGCCTCTCCAAATTTTTGGTTGGAAACCATCTCTTCTAACTCAGATTTCGCCTCCTCTAAAGAATCTAAAATTAACACTCCTTTTCCAGCGGCAAGACCATCTGCTTTTAACACATAGGGTGGTGTTAAACTTTCCAAAAACAATTTACCTTGTTTTAAGTTTTCTTTTGTGAATGACTGATATTTGGCGGTAGGGATTCCATGCTTAGTCATAAACTCTTTAGAAAAATCTTTACTTCCTTCTAGCAAAGCTCCATCTTTTTTAGGACCTATTACAGGAATATATTTTAATGCATTATCAGCAAGAAAAAAATCGTGAACTCCGTTTACTAACGGAGCTTCTGGACCAACAATAACCATTTGTATGTCATGAGCTATTACCGCTTTTTTTACAGATTCAAAATCTGTAGGGTTAACATCGATATTAGTGGCTAATTCTTGAGTTCCTGCATTTCCTGGAGCAACAAAAATATGGGTTACTTTTTTACTTTGAATAAGTTTGTGAGTAAATGCGTGCTCTCTTCCTCCAGAGCCTAAAATAAGTATGTTCATGTTATAATATAATCTTTCACAAAGATAGTTTTCTCATATTAATTTACGGTCTGAAAAAACCCCATTTCATAAAATATTTTATGATAGATGAAATATGAATTATAAAAAGCTTTATACTTTTTGAGGAACCTTTTCTGTGGGTATGTGTAATTTCCACTTTAGGATAGAATATTTTTTTTTTACCTAATTGATCTATTCTCTTGCAAATATCTACATCTTCCATATACATGAAAAAACGATTATCAAAACCATTTAATCGTAACAAATCTTCTGTTTTGAATAACATAAAACTACCTTGAACAAAATCTGGCGAAAAAGCTTGTTTATGATTATGATTTTTATATTCACCAGAGTTGGTGAATTTTTTAAAAACTCCTAAAAATCTAAAAATAAGCTCAAATAGACTTGGGTATCTTCTGGCTGTATGAAGTAATTCATTGTTCGTATTTAAAACTCTTGGAGCTATCATGGAAAGAGATTCGCTACTCTCCATCTTAAGTACTAATTTTTCAAGTATCTCAGGATCAAAACTTACGTCTGGATTTAAAATCAAATGATACTTATTCTCACTCGTAAGCTTGGGTAAAATACTATTATGAGCTTTACCAAAACCTATATTTTTATCAGAATAAATATATTCAACAGAATCGTTCTGGATTTTATTTTTGAATGCATTTGAAGGGGAATTATCTATTACATAAAGTTTTTGTGATAATGGTGAGCCTAAAAAACTATCAATTGCCTTCTCAAGAACTTTAAAATTTTCCTTGTATATTACTATAGAGGCTGTTATATTTTTATCTACGAACATTAATAAGCATTTTCTTCACCTTTGAAAACATTAAAAATAGTCATAAAAATAATTTTGAGATCTAAAAGAAAAGACCAGTTTTCAATATAAAAAATATCTAGCCGTACTCTATTTTTAATATCTGACTTCTTTTTTATTTCACCTCTATAGCCACTAACTTGAGCTAGACCAGTTATACCCGGTTTTACAATATGCCTTCTAAGATAATCATCTACATCTTTTTGGTATTCAATAGATAAGGAGGGTAAATGTGGTCTTGGACCTACCACACTCATCTCGCCCTTTAAGACATTAAAGAATTGTGGCAATTCGTCAATACTAGACTTTCTCATGAAAGCACCTAATCTAGTAACCCTATCATCATTAGCTGAAACATGAGTTTTGTTAGATATTTTATTGATTTTCATAGATCTAAATTTATAGCAAACAAATTTTTCACCATCTAGCCCCTCTCTTTTTTGAGAAAAAATAACAGGTCCTTTAGATTCAAGTTTTATCAAAATCCATAGAATCGGAATTAACCATATTAAAACAATAAAACAAATTGACAAAGAGAAAATGATATCAAAAAATCTCTTAATCAAATAATTTTCATTAAACTCAAATGGTAATTTTTTTACGTTTAATACTACTAAAGTGTCGTCGTAAATCTCTATACTTTGATCTTTACTATACAATTTCCCAGCATCAGGTATTAATTTCAAATTAATATTATTTGAATTAGCAAAAACTTTAATTTTATTCACCATTTGAGAATCCAACTCTTTTAGAGAACAGTAAACTTCATCAATGGAATTATCAAGTATATAATTAAAACTATCCTCTATATTACCTAATTTATTTTTTAAAATTTTATTAGTAAACAAACCTACGTACTGATATCCTAAGCTTTTATTCTGGTTGAATAATTCGATAATTTTTCTGGAGGAATCATCTATTCCTAAAACGATAACTTTTCTGTAATTTTTTCCATGATTTCTATACCATTTCAGTGAAAAGTAAAAGATAATTTTAGATAAAAATGTAATTAATAATATTGATGTTAATATAAAAAATTGATTATTAACAATAAAACCTTCCTTGAAAATTCCAAAAAAAGTAAAAAATCCAAGTATAAAAATAAAAAAATGGCTAACTGTTATGGTCAATAATCTGAAAACCTTTGTAAATCTTAATATCTTATAATAACCAGTTAAAATTGAAGAAAGCGTCCAAAAAGAGATAATATAGATAATAAATATTGAGTTGTAAAACTCTTGGTCTGACACAAAATAAAGTATTATAAAAATTGATAAATAATCAATAAGTAATTGCAGTGGAGTAATTAAGAATGAATATCTATATTTCACAAAAAGGTTTTTATTTAACAAATATAGTATTTAACTTACAATTTTTTCAAAAAGACTATTAATGTTAAAAAGCTTTTTTGCAATCTTTTTCTGTCTGTTAAAATCATATTCTTTTTCAAGTAATTCTTTAATCGATGAAGCAATGATTCTTTTATTCCATGACGTAAGAACCTTTTGAAGTTTAAAATGATTAAATAATTTTTCTAGCTCACTGTTCTTGTCAGTAATTACTAAAATTTTTGTTCCTGAAGCTAGTATATTTGGTAATTTGGAGGGTAATGATCCTTTAGATGTATTTGGAGACTGAGGGACAATTTGAATACTACTTCTTGCATATAATTCTTGAATATCCTCTTTTCTTACTAATGGATGAAACCGTATCTTATTATTATTATTTGACTTTTTAAGTTCTTCAAAAATTGGTCCTTGAGAGAAAAAATAGCAAATAGTATTAGGAATTTTTTCAGAAATGTAATCATAAATATTAAGTAATTCCTCTGGATTTTGTTTTTCACCTAAAGCCCCAGAGTATACAATATTAAATTGGTTGTCAGGCAAAATATCCTTAAGATTATTAAATAGAGGCTTCTCTTTGATAGTTGTAAATGGAAATTGAACTTGACACTTTACTTTATTAATTTTATAGATATCTAAAGCTACATTTTTCATTTCTTCAGAAAGGAAAATTAATGTGTCGCAGTTTTTAAAACAAGATTTTTCTACCCTTTTAATAAAAAAAGTTATCATTTTATTAAATAACCCTTTTTTTTGTGATGAATAAATAATTTGTAAATCATGAATAATTCCTATTTTTTTAATATCACTCATATTAAAAAAAGAAGCGCAATAAAAAGCTAGACTAGGGGGGAAGACAGGGATAATAATATCTAATTTATTTTGGTATTTTTTTATATGTTTAATAACGAATAAAGCATACCAAAGTTCAAGAACTATTCTCCTTAAAGATGTTTTTTTTGGATACTTAATTTTTCTACCACCTCTAATAATGGTAATTCCTTTTAATTCTTCTGATGAATACTTTGCTTCCCATTCTGGATAAAAAGGATGAGAACACAAGACAGTAACTTGATGTCCTTCCTCCTGAAGTTTTAATGCAATGTCTGTATTATATTTACCTGTTGAAATGGGTTCAGGGTAAAAAAAAGGGGATAATATTAATATTTTTTTTTTAATGGTCAATATTTCTTTCTCTTATTATTTTTGCAGGATTCCCCACACAAACTTTATTTGACGGAATGTCTTTATAAACACTACTTCTAGAACCAATAACAGATCCTCCTCCTATAGTTATACCTGGCGAAACAAAAACATCTGTCGCTAGCCAGCAATCATCTTCAATTGTGTTCTTTTTTGCAAAAATAGGAAAATCAGACTCTAAATAGTCATGAGAGGCTGTACATATATATGATTTTTGTGAAATAACAACGTTTTTACCTATTTCTATTTCGCCCAAAGAATATAATACTACATCATCTCCAATCCAAGAATAATCTCCGATAGAGACTTTCCACGGATATGTTATTTTGACAGTTGGTCTAATAATTACCTTTTTCCCAATCTTTGCACCAAATAAACGTAACAAAAAATTCCTAAAACCATATAAAAACTGAGGAGACATTCTAAAAAAAGTCCCTTGTACAATCCACCAAAGTTGCACCACAAATGCATTCTTGCCTCTAAAGTTTTCGGGTAGTTTAAATGTGTTAAGTAATTGCATTAGCTTTCATGATTTTTGTTATTTCTTTACCAAAAATTTCTATTGTAAAATTCTTTTTAAAGTACATTTTATTATAGTTACTTATTTCTAAAATTTTAGATTTATTTTCATTTAAGTAGACTAACCTGTTGGTTATACTCTCTGAATTTTTCTTATCTACTAAATATCCATTTTTGTTTTCTTCAATAATATCACTTATTCCTGCATGTTTTGTGGAAATGACAACATTTCTTGTAGCTAAAGCCTCCAATATTGATATTGGTTGTCCTTCCATCTTATAAAATGTAGGTAGCACAAAAATATTACTCCAATTAAGTAACTTCTTCTTATCGTCGTTATAAACCACACCGACATAGCTGGTATGTTTCAATTTTGAAATTTTACTTAAAATATCTTCTTTTAGGCCAGTATCGATGTTACCTGCAATTTTTGCTTCATATTTAACCTTTTTATTTTCTAACTCTTTTAAGGAATCTAAAAGCAAAAAAATTCCCTTCTCCTCCATTAGATTACTTAAATAAGAAATTTTTAAAACACTATTATCAACTTTTAGAGAATTATCAATTAAATAATTTTGTGCAAAGTTATACAATACATATATATTTTTCTCTTTTAAGAATGGGGTTAGATTTTGTTTCAGGGAAGCAGACAAAACAATGCCCTTTGTAAATTTTGAAACTAAAAAATAAAAAAACTTCTTTTTAAACCCGGTTAACTCTTTATATTGTTTTCCTAAATAGTTTCCATGAACGTGAATAATTATTTCTTTTTTTAAAATTGAAGAAAATAAAATAAACAAAGTGTACTTTGTGATTCCAAAAAAGGTTTGACCTGGCGTTATGTAAATAATATCATACTTAAACATCCTAAAAATACTAAAATTTATTTTTAAAAAGAAAATAAATTTTTTGTATGAAAAACTCCCTACTGCATCTTCAAATATATTGTAGGAAGTATTTATTGAATCTATTACAAAATCATCTGATTTTTCTAAAACTTCTTTTACAACCTGATTTGCTAAAGAAACTCCGGAAATTGGTTTAGGAAATGGTCCAATTATCACTATTTTTTTCATATTCAATTATTTATTTTATTGTAAAAAGAAAAATAATTTACAAAAACAGCAAAATAGATAACACCATTTTGCCTATCTAAAATATTTTCAATAAACATTAATAAAACAAAAAGCAACACAATAGAAAATTGCTCAAAGCTTCCTGAATATGCCAACTTTAAATTTTTGAATAAAAAAGCAATAAATAACAACAGCCCAAAAAAGCCAGTCGCTAACATGAGATTTAAATACTGATTATGTGTATTGTAATATTTATTATTGAAAAAATCATTCTTGTGCTCGAAATCACTTAAAATATCTTTTATATCTCCAATTCCATAACCAAAAAAAGGTTTTTCTTTAATCGCATCTATAGATACATCTATCAAATTTAATCTTAAATTACTAGATGACATGTTTGTATAATCAAACAAATCTAAAAAATCATTAAACCTGTTTGATATGTCTGGAATAAATTTGACTACTCCAATAATTAAAACTAAAGTTATAAATAGAATAAAAACTTTAATTTTTACTTTTATTGATTTATTAAAAAAAACAAAAATTAAAAAAAAGACACCCATAATTATAATAGCACTTTTTCGAGAAAGTAAAATTAAATTTAAGACCAACAGAATGTTTCCAACAATTATTAATAATTGATACTTTTTATTTTTAAATAAACTTATTGAAAAAATAATAGAAATAGATACAATTAAAGACGCATAGATTGGGTGCATAGAATAATAACCAAGTTGATGTATAATTCTATAACTATAGTTAAGAAAATAATTTTCAGTTACAAATCCTCTAAAATAAAAAAGAGCAAATATTCCAATAAACAAAATAAGTGTACTTAGATAAAAATATAATTTTGCTTTTAAAAATAACTTTAATGAAAATATTCTTTTATTTTCTTTTAAAAAGAAAAAAGCAATTGGAAATAAAAACAGAGGTAAAGTCCTAAAAACATATTTTAATCCAAAAGTTATATTATCTGAGTAATATAAACTTATAAATAACAATAGAAATACTGAAATATTAATCAGTAAAAGAGATGTTACTTTTGAAGTTGAATTAAAAAACACATCTCTTTTTTTTACTATGGCATACAATGCTGTAAAAAAAAATAAAGCAACAAATGATGGTTTTATATTATCAGGATAAATTGGAAATAAAAATAGATTTAAAAAAACAATTTCTGTAAATTTATTTAGACTTACCATAATTTTAATCCTTTATAAAGACAAAACAACCCTTTTGGAATTACATAAATACCAAAAGAGACTAGAATTAATTGCGAAAACCCATTTGTAAAATCTCCTCTTAAAAAATAAATCATATGTATTGCGATAAAAAAAGCAAGTGTTTTTTTTAAATAGTCATCTGATTTTAGCAATTGTAGTGCTTTTGTAAAAAAGAAAGCAAAAATAAAAGCAAATAAAATTATACCAAAAACTCCAAAATTTAAATATCCTTCTGAAATAAGAGGGTTTGAAATATTATTAAACCAAAAATCATGCTTTTCAATTAAATAATCCCCTATAAATTGACCCGATGTAATTGGCTTAGACTCCCAAATAGATCTTGGTACAAAAAAGAAAACAGCACTTGTTAATTGTTCTCCAAAACTATAACCATAATCCGAAACATTTTCTATGGTTGCTAAAAAATTAACATATGCATCAAAGTTAATGGTATTAAAATTGCTTAGTAAAACATCTTCATTTATTGACTCTGTAATAAGTTTGGGGTTTGAAATCACTTGAGAAAATGAAGCATTAACATGAGTAAAAACGGAAACGATTGGCATTAATAATATTAAACTAAAATATAGAATTAAAGTAGTTTTAATATTACTATTAATTATTTTTGGCCAAAAAAGAAATAGAATACTAAAGTAAATAGGGCCTAATCCAGATCTCTTTTCCATAAATGGATTTTTAAATATAATGATTAGGGCAAGGAAAATTAAAATAGAGGAAACAACAACAATTAGGTTTACAGATCTCTTTCTTTTTTTCTTGAAATACATAACACACAATGCAATTCCTGCTAAAGGCAGTGAAAACAAAACCTTAGAAATTAGTATTTTAATTGATTTAGCACTATCATATTTAAGTCGCCAGGTTGGTGTAGATAATTTTTGCTCTATGTAATCTAAATTAAAAACTAAAATTAAAATAGATAGCACAAGTATAACTAAAATATCAAATGGGATTTCCTTTCTTATTTGATAGGGCCTAACATACTTATTCTTTTTTTTAAAAAAGAGATAGCTTATAAAAAACACAACATTAAAAATTAAAATATAAATATTAGCTTGTATCGTTTTTTGCCAATTGTATGGTAAATTATTTACATGTATTTGAAGTTCAGGATCAATTTTAGAAATTTGTGCTAGTGGAGCGATTATAAAAAAAAGAATATTAAAAATTAAATATGCTGAAATAAATGGAGAAAAGTCTTTTTCTAAAAAAAAATGGTAATACATTATTACCATTATAACTAAATAATTTGTAAAGAAAAAAAAGAGTGCAGATAAGCTGATATCAACCAAAACGAATTGAATACCTGTGGCTATAAAAAACAATAAAAAAACAAAATTTTTCAAACTAGACTATTTTTAATATGACTAATGTTTTTCTTTTAATTGAATAATATAGTCTTATTAACGCCATTAAAACATCACCAAAAACTCTTAAATAAATTAAACTCCAAAAATTTATTTTATCACTGAAATATAAAACTATTAAAATTAGTATGTAGATAATTGAGGTAAATATTAATGAAAAATTATACTCTTTATAATACCCAAATGCAACTAAAGAACAAGTTCCTAATACAAATGTTAATGCTACGAATGGAGATAGTAAAGACAAAAATTTTAAAACTGGTGAATACTCAAGCATCTCATCACCTCCAAATAGAAACATTAAATTATCTGAAAACGAATAAATTATCAAGCCAACAAAAACACCTATAATTAATGCTGCATAAACTATTTTTTTTAGCATACTTTTATTCTTTGTCCTTGATATAGTCGGAAAAACAGCTTGTTGTAACATCTCAAAAGGAATGACACCTAACATTACAATTTTTAAACCTGTATCAAAACCTGCAACTTGCTCTAAGAGACAGAATTTACCAATAAAAAAAATGGTTCCAGAATTAAAAACTAATGATAAAAATCTACCAATAAAAAAGGGCAAAGCCTCTTTAAAATAATTTACCAATTTATTTATTGGCAGTATTATAATTTTTATGTTGTTATATTTAAAAAGATAAAATATACCTGAAAAACCCATTAATATGGAAGATGATACAAATAATAAAATATAAGCCATTAAATTATATTGAGAATTCACAAAAATAATTGTACCTGTAAGAAGAAATAGTCTTGTTAGAAAAACGATAAATGTGGCTGGCTTTAGATTCTCTATACCCTGAAAAAACCAAACAGGAAACAAGACCTCTCCAATTCCAGAGAACATTAATAACAATAAAAATGTTTTGTATGCAGAAAACATTTCGAAACATCCTAACAGGAATACGCATATTAAAGAAAGAATAAACAGGAGTCCTTTAATAATAAAAATTGATGAGACTATTTCATTAATACTTGTTTCCTTATTTTTATTTTCAACAATATATTTAGCAGCATAAATATTAAACCCAAAATTTACAATCATTATAAAATACTGAATAACAGAATCTAACCAAGTAATTAGACCATATTTTTCACTTCCAAGAATCCTAATTAGATAAGCTGCTAAAATTACTTTAACCCCAATATTAAAAACCTTCATTAGGGTTAAATAAGAGAAGTTCTTTACAATAATCTGATTATTAGAATTTAAAGATTTAAAAATATTTAGCATTTAAAAATAGTATTAAAGACATTTTCAGAAAACTTAGTTTCGGGTGTATGAAAAATATCTTTGTTGAATAACCTTTTCTCTTCAAAATCATCCTGTTTTAAACATAATACTTTTTCTATAAAAGGTATTAGTTCATCTCTCTTTGTAATAATTTCACCAGGCATAAATTCTTTTGGATTCTTAAAAACAAATCCTCTTGAATTTGAATATTGCTCAAAATCCGAAATTAAGAACCCAATCGGTTTATTTAACAAAAGATAATCTATGTAAATAGATGAAAAATCTGTTAATAGCAAATCTGTTTTTTGTAAAACAGAATATAGTGAAATTCCTTTTTCCTCGAAACTGGAATTGTTTAAAAAAACTATATTTGAAAAAGTAATAAAATCATTTATATCTAAATAATCCATTGGATGAAGTTTTATAAAACAAATAGATTTAATTGATAAAAAGAATTCATTTAACTTTAATAAATTCTTTTCTTCAAAAAAATCATTCATTTTGTTTGACTCTCCATCTTTTCTTGTGTCTCCAATTATAGATTTTCTATAGGTTGGCATCCAAAGAATAGTTTTATCAAAATCAGTATTTTTTTTATTCATTAAGTCTTGAAGGCTATGTTTTTTTGATAAAAGAAAATCATTTCTTGGTTGACCAGTAATGAGCACATTTTCTTTTTCTATTAAAAATGCTTTGCTCATTATTTCTTGAAAGAATTTGGAGGTAGCTATAACAAAATTAGATTTTGGCACCCTACTATTATTATCTAAATAACCAATATTTTTTAGAGGCATTCCATGCCATAAGTTTATATTTACTTGTCTTTTTGAAATATCAATATCATTAAAAAGTCCATGCGTAAAAAAAACATATTTAGACTTACAGAAATAGTAAACACCTAAAAAAGACTTCTTTCTAATTATTAAGTAATTAGTTGATTCCGTATAATTTGCAATTAACTTGTTATACCTCAGTTTATCTTTATTAGAAATTAACCAGATGTTCTTATATCCTTTATGAGTATTTATAACATAACAAAAAAAAGAAAAGGAATTGTCTGAAAAATCCGGAAAACTATGATAAACAATAAAATTATTTTGCGGCCAAACAAACAACCTTAAAACTTTTATTAAATAATTTAAAATCAAATTTTTATTTTTTATTCTAAAATACTTTTTAATTTTGTGGTTGATATTCCAACAGTCCTAGGTAAATATAAAACTTTACAATACTCTTGTAAGAAGTCAAATTCACCCTTCCAATCATCGCCCATAATAAATATATCAATTTCATTATCTATTACGTCTTTCTTTTTTTGGTTCCAACTAGACTCTGGGATAACTAAATCTACATATCCAATGCTTTCTAAAAACTCTTTTCTCTTTTCATATGAAATCTCACACTTTTTACCTTTTTCATTATTAAAATCATCGGTAGATAAACCAACAACTAACCTATCTCCTAACTCACTAGCCCTTCTTAAAATTTCAATGTGCCCGTAGTGTAACAAATCAAATGTACCATAAGTTAATATCGATGTCATTTTCTTATCTATTAGAGTATCAAAATGTATATCAAAATTAGATTCTTTGTTCGTGAAAAAAGACTCCATTTTAGAGAACAAAGGGAGCCTTTCTTTAATAGATGGTGCTAGTACCTCATTAATAAACTCAACTGTCTTTACTCCTTCTAAAACAACACCTTTATTCTTGTCCGAATTGTAAAATCCTTTCCCAATAAGTAAGCCTAGCGTTCTATTCCTGCTTAAATCGTTAAGTGCAGTTAGGCCCAAATCTCCGTAGCCGCAAGATAAAAATAGGGTATCTTCTCTACCTCCTAAAACACTAAGTAGAATTTTAATCTCAGAAAAAGATTTTGTTAAAATCATAAACCGTGTATTGGGTGAATTATATTTTGCATCTACAATCCCAATAATTATTGCATAAATATTTTTTAAAACACTTAATATTTCAACTCCCTTAATATCGGTTGTATAATCAATATGAATATTAGTGTTTTTTAAAACAGAATCTATTTTGTAATACTGAGATTTGGAATCTAATCCTAATGTAAAAATAGAATGTGAATTATTTATTAATTCAGATGAAAAGGTGGGGCCTTTCATCGTTATAATATTATTGTTAGATAAAACAGTTGATATATAATCTACTATTGTTTCTCCTCCCTCATAAACTCCTTTAGATAAATTTATAATTAAAGTTTCTTTTTTTATAAACGACGCACAGTTTTTTATAACTTTTTTTATTTCTTTTGATGGTAATGAAATGAAGATAAGATTCGCTTTAGACAAATCGCTTTCTTTACATGTTGCAGACAAAGAAGGGTTTAGTCTTTTATTTGGAAAGTATTTTTTATTTGATTGACTTTCATTAATCTCTTTTTCTTGAATTTCACTTCTAACAAATAACACAACTTTGTTGTTATTATTACTCGCTAATTGATTTCCAAAGGCAGTACCAAAAGACCCTCCTCCTAAAATATACACATTCTTCATAGATACAATTACTGTTTTATTTTAATAATTAAAGACACAGACAACGGTATTTATGAATTCTTCTTGTATGTACTTAAAAACTTATTTAAATCTATTAAAAGAATAATGATTAACGTTATGAAAAACGATAACAGTACACCTACAAACATATAATTCCTAGAAATATCTTTTACCTCATAACCAATATTTTGAAAATTTGAAATAACGTTGATTACTTCAGATTTTTGAGCAATATCCTCAGAAATTTTTATTAGATTGTTATTAATTGTTTGATCGGTATCGAACAACTCAATTTCTTTTGTTGTTTTTTGAGATCCTCCAAGATCAATAGAAGTTCCCGTCGAAGAGTTTTTAGCATCTTCTATCATAACACTCATATATACATTACGAAGAGAATCTACCTCAATCAGATTAACTCTCAGCAGAGAATCTGTTCTTTGAAATTGTTCATTCTTTAATTTTTTAATTCGGTTAAAATAATTGTTATTGACTACTGAAGCGATGATTACTTCATCAAGTCCCAAAAAAACATCATTAATATTGGCCTCTACTTGAATTTCGTGAGTATAATAGTCATAATCTACGAAACTATCATTAAAGTCATCAAAATTAAAGCTATCAACAGTTAATGAGTCGGATGTTGATACAAATCTATCATAAGAATTAATTACATCGATTTTTTTTATAATTGGAGAAATCTCAAACTTTCTCAATGAGGATGATCTAGCTGTATCTATCTTAAATATTGATGCCAACAAGCTAAAATTTCCCTGTTTGACAAGATCATTATAATAATTGATGTTATTATAAAGCTGTTTTGTACTATTAAAATTTGGTTGAACTAATAAGTCAGATCTATATATTTTTTCTTTTGAAATTTCTAAATATAATCCAACTATACCCCCCATAAGAATTGCTATTGCAAGTTTTATGAAATGTTTTTTAAAAAATAATAATATTGAAATTAAAAAATGAAAAGCACCCTTAAAAATACTTCCAATAAAATTAAAAAAGTTTTTAAATCCTTTTCCTATAATTACAAATAGAGACCCTAAGTCTACTTCTTCTTCGTTGTTATTTTTAGCTGTTGACATACTATTAATATTGATTTTTTAACTATTAAAAATTTGTTCTAATATTTTATGAGTAATGGCATAAGTGGGAGTTACTCCAGACATTCCCAATCCACCTGAAGCTAAAGTAGCTCCAGTTTCTAGCGGATTATCCGAAGCGTAATACGCGTATCTTACTTTAACATCCTCAGAAATATTACCTCTAATCTTAGAAGCGGCCTGAATTGCCTTTTGATAATGTGCTCCTTCCATTTCTAATCCAATAACATTCCATGTAGAATCATGAAAGAACTTTAATAAATCTTTATTTTGCAAAGATGTACCTAAAACAGTTACCATGGCTCCATCATAAGAAGATACCCCAAAACCATTTAAATCATCTTTAGACAATTCATTTACAAATGGATAATTATCTGCTGTACCCTCAAAAATATGTGCAGAGGGAATCATAATATCTCCTTTACCTCCCTGTAAAATTCCGGCTTTACCCATAATAGATATAGATGCTACATTTAAGTGAGTGGTGTTTTTCTTTTCTTTATATGGCTTCAATAATTCATCCAAAGTTTCGTATGCTTGCTCCCCAAAAGCATAATCCATCACTATAATAACTGGAGCTTTCTCCTCTAGAACAACTTTTTTAAACTGTGTGCCTGCAATGTCTATTTTTTTGGTGTCTATCACCTGGACATTAATATTTGTTCCAGAAGTATCCTTTATGTATGTTAAACCCTTTTTTGAGGCATACTCTTTCACTTTCTTCTGCAATGGTTTACTATCATTATTACTTAAAAGCTCATACAACTCAAACCCTTTTTTACCTTTTACCTCTTCTGTTAACGAACTTGTAGCGTA
>Ga0206677_10003187_pt1 | contig 13962 bp, 18 predicted proteins | sample M130m12015metaG_FD_155475 | JGI IMG/M metagenome (GOLD analysis project Ga0206677, IMG submission 155475) | Ammonia-oxidizing marine archaeal communities from Monterey Bay, California, United States - M1 30m 12015 | ecosystem: Environmental > Aquatic > Marine > Intertidal zone | place: USA... | reverse complement strand
GCGGTATTCGTGCGGCCATCAGCGTTACAAGTTGCTCGTTCTCAAAGGATCCAGTGTAACGCCTTGCGCCGGGAAATAAACCTGCACGATGATTAGGCTGTTAGCTATTTAATGCAGTTTTAACTAGGCCACTGACAGCGCCAGTATCGGCACGCCCTTGAACCTGTGGGCGCAGAATGCCCATGACTTTGCCCATGTCGGCCATTGAAGCTGCGCCAACTTGGCTGATCGCACTCTGTACCAGCTCGGCAATCTCGGCTTCGGTGAGGGCGGTGGGAAGAAAATCCTGAATAACTGCGATTTCAGCGATTTCGATATCGGCCAGCTCTTGACGGCCTGCATTCTCATACTGGGCAATCGAGTCGCGACGTTGCTTAACCATCTTGTCGAGGATAGCCAGTACGCGTGCGTCATCTATATCGATGCGTTCGTCAACTTCGACGCGTTTGATTTCGGCTTGGACTAGGCGAATAGCGCTTAGGCGGTTTTTGTCTTTGGCTCGCATTGCCTCTTTCATGGCATCTTTGAGCGTCGTTTTCATGGACATACGAATTCTCCTGAGGATGGTATTACTGAATTCCAGAAACACAAAAAGCGCCGGTTGGGCGCTCTTTGAATTAACTCTTTATAGTACTGCTCTAGGTTGTAGAACGGTGCTTAGTAGAGTCGAGTAAACTTGCGTGATTCGCGAGATACTTTTTTCTGGTTGCGCTTTACAGCAGCTGCTGCTTTACGCTTGCGTTCCCACGTAGGCTTCTCGTAGAACTCGCAGCTGCGAACTTTAGCCAGAATTCCGGCTTTCTCGCATGAACGTTTGAAACGACGTAATGCTACGTCAAAGGGCTCGTTTTCTTTAAGTCGAACGCTTGGCATCTATATATAATCCTGTGGTAAACACTTGTGTACAGTGATCTGTCGCTAACCGTAATTGCTAGCTGACCCTTTAAGGGCGCGTAGTCTATACACTTCCCTGTTTTGATGCAAAGCTTTTCAGCGTATTTTTAGTGTATTTTTAGTGCTGCTTGCGAGACTTAAAACTACAGGTTCCCTCAGCCCCACAGAGGGTTTACAGTTACAGCCTCAGTCGACGATTTGCCAGACGTTGACGCTATTCTAAAACAATGCTGGAAGGCCCTTTAAATGCTTGTTCTTGGTGTCGAAACCTCCTGTGATGAAACCGGCGTTGCTGTCTATGACAGTGAGCGCGGCCTGTTAGCACACAATCTCTATTCTCAGGTGAAACTTCATGCTGAATATGGCGGGGTAGTTCCGGAATTAGCCTCAAGGGATCATGTGCGCAAAATCTTGCCCATGCTAGAACAGGTTTTGGACTCTGCTAATGTCACCACTGCTGATCTAGATGGTATTGCCTATACCGCTGGCCCAGGTCTTATGGGTGCATTAATGGTCGGTGGCGCTGCGGCCACTGCCTTGGGATACACCTTAAATATACCTGTACTGGGCGTTCATCATATGGAAGGGCATCTGTTGGCGCCGATGCTTGAAGACAATCCGCCAGCTTTCCCCTTCGTTGCGCTGCTGGTCTCTGGTGGTCATACACAGCTGGTTTCAGTGACCGCGATTGGCGATTATGAACTGCTCGGCGAGTCGATTGACGATGCCGCTGGTGAAGCCTTTGATAAGACTGCCAAGCTCTTGGATTTGGATTATCCTGGTGGGCCGCGTCTGGCCGCTATGGCCGATCGAGGTGATATTGATCGATTTAGTTTCCCTCGACCGATGACCGATCGCCCAGGGCTTGAATTTAGCTTCTCTGGTTTAAAGACCTTCACCCGCAATTTGATTGAAAAAAATCGCGGTGATGATGTACTTCCCAACGAGCAAACCATGCTCGATATCTGCGCAGGATTCCAAGAAGCGGTAGTGGATACATTGGTGATTAAATGTCGTCGCGCCATGCAGCAGACTGGTATGAAGCGCTTGGTGATTGCCGGTGGTGTTTCTGCCAATAGAAGGCTGCGGGAAAAACTTGAGGTAGCTCTGGCTAAAGAGGGAGCCGAGGTATTTTATGCACGCCACGAGTTTTGCACCGACAATGGTGCGATGATTGCCTATGCCGGATGTCAGCGTCTGTTGGCAGGCGAGAAAAATGAATTGGTGATTGCGGCGACGCCGCGATGGCCGCTGGATAAATTGACTGGGTTACAGGAAGCCGTTTGATGGATATTGTTTATATAAGAGACCTGCGTATTGAAACCATTATTGGTATTTACGATTGGGAGCGCGAGGTTAAACAAACTGTTAGCCTTGATTTGGAGATGGCCCATGATATTCGTCGAGCTGCAGAGACCGACGATATTCAATATGCTCTCAACTACAAATCAATTGCCAAGCGACTGATTAAGTTTATTGAAGAGAGCGAGTTCTTATTGGTTGAACGCATGGCCGAAGAGGTTGCTGGTATTGTCAGAAATGAGTTTTCGGTGCCCTGGTTGCGCCTGCGTGTCAGCAAGCCGGGTGCTCTTAGAGGTTCTCAAGATGTGGGAATCTTAATTGAAAGAGGAGTTAAGCCCTAGTGGCACTTATCTATCTGAGTCTCGGTAGCAACGTTGAAGCCCAGCGCAATATTGAGGCGGCGATGGATGCACTGGCCGACACCTTTGGTGAGCTGATCATCTCGTCTGTGTATGAGAGTGAGGCGGTGGGTTTTGAAGGTGACAGTTTTTACAATCTGGTGGTGGGTATTCACTCTGCTCTTGGGGTTGGCGAACTGTCGAAAATACTTAAGTCAGTTGAAGATATTCAGGGTCGCGATCGCAGTGCGCCGAAGTTCGGTGCACGAAGCCTGGATATTGATATTTTAACCGTTGATGATCTTGTGGGTGAGATTGAGGGAGTCACTATACCGCGGGATGAAATACTCAAAAATGCCTTTGTGCTGCAGCCCTTGGCCGAGATTGCTGGCACCACATTGCACCCCCAGGAAAGACTCAGCTACCAGCAGCTGTGGCAAAATTTTAATAAAGATAAGCAAAAGTTATGGCCGATTGAGTTTATCTGGCGTGGTAAAAATATTACCCGTATCACCTAATGCTATATTGCTGGGTGCAGCTAATCATCCATTCGCTATACTCAACCCAGTTAGAATTTGTTAGCCAGGGCAATGACGCCCAGAATATGTAAAGGAGTAACCATGAAAATATCCCACGCCAGTCTCTTTTCTCTCGCCATCCTTGTTTCACTGTCAGCTTGCACCACCTTTGATCCCTATACCGGGGAGCAAAAAACCACCAAAACCGCCATTGGTGCCAGCATAGGCGCCGGCGTTGGCGCTGTGGTTGCCTACCTTGACAATAAAGACGAAGATAGTCGCAAGCGCAATAAGCGCATTTTGGCCGCCGCCGGCGGTGGCGCTGCAATTGGCGGTGGTATTGGCTATTACATGGATGCTCAAGAGGCAAAGCTGCGTCAACAGTTGCGTGGCTCAGGGGTTAGCGTTGAGCGAGTCGGCGACAATATCAATTTAATTATGCCGGGCAATATTACCTTTGCCAGCAACAGTGCCGATATCAATGCCAGCTTTTACTCGGTGTTAGATTCGGTTGCCCTGGTGCTGGAGGAGTATGACAAGACATTGGTTGTGGTCGCCGGACACACCGACAGCGACGGTGGAGCCGCTTTTAATGAGGATTTGTCTGAACGCCGCGCGCAATCTGTCTCTGGCTACCTGGTGTCCCAATCCATCTTGCCGATTAGATTAGAGACCGTCGGTTTTGGTGAGCGACAGCCTATTGCTGGCAATGATAGCGCCGCGGGCAAGCAGCTCAATCGACGAGTGGAAATTACCCTCTTGCCAATTGCTGGCTGAACACCTGACGCGCCGATTAATCAATGGAATACTATGATTACAATTCGACCCTTTAAATCCTCCGATTGGCCCGCTGTTTGGGCCATCATTCAGCCTATTTTTCACGCGGGTGAAACCTACTCATGGTCCGATATTACCGAAACCCAAGCCTGTGATCTTTGGGTTGAGAAGGTCTCTGCAACCTTTGTTGCTGTGGATGAAAATGATTGCGTTCTGGGTTCATATTACATCAAGCCGAATCAACCAAAATTAGGCGCACACATATGCAATGTGGGTTATGTGGTTGATGAGCCTCAGCGGGGCAGGGGGATTGCATCCATGATGTGTGAACACTCTCAAGCGGATGCGATAAGACAAGGTTTTTTGGCTATGCAGTTCAATTTTGTTGTGTCAACAAATGTTGGTGCCCTGCGCCTTTGGGAGAAACATGGGTTTTCGATTATCGGAACAGTTCCACAGGCTTTCCAGCATGCCGGTGGCTACGTCGACGCCTTTATTATGCACAAACAGTTGCACTCGATTTAAAGGTCAATATAGGCGAGGCGCATCAGTGTCTTCGTTGATTCACGCCCTTTAGTATCTTGAAGCAAGAAGCCTCTGCTAGTGCTCAGCGCCTGCGGCGTCATGTAACATCAAAGACTGTTGGAATTACCGCCGTCCACCGCAATCGTTTGACCTGTTACATAACTCGCATCAACTGCCAAAAAGAACGCTGTTCCAGCAATATCCATTTCATTGCCAAGCCGTCCCATGGGGACATTGTTGAGTACTGAGCTCTGCTTAGAGATATCATCCTCTTCGTGTTCCGGCCACAGAATCGCCCCTGGTGCAACGCTATTGACTCGCACATGAGGCGCCATATCCAGCGCCATTGATTTGGTCATGGCTATATTGCCTGCCTTGGCAATGGTGTAAATCGGGTGATCTGCAAGTGCCTGTCGGGCGTGCATATCAGAGATATTAACCACCGAACCACGTGCAGCGATAAGCTGTGGTGCCAGCCCTTGGGTAAGGAAAAATGGCCCTTTAAGATTACTGTTGATCAGATCATCCCACTGCTCATTGGTGCACTGCTCAAGGGGCGTTGGATAAAAGCTTGAGGCGTTATTAATCAGCACATCGAGACGTCCGATAGAACCCACCAACTGAATAATTTTTTCGATACCGGCCATATCATTGAGGTCAGACTGTACTAACAGACAGCTATCGGCACGCAGCTGATTAAATTTTTCACAGAGTCGATCGGCATCCGCGGCTGAGCGATTGTAGTGAATAATTACGGTATAGCCGGCATCGTGAAATAGTTCGGCTGTGACTGCGCCAATGCGTCTAGCGGCGCCGGTAATCAGTACTACAGGGGTTTCAGTGCTGTTGTTCATAATTGACTACTTATTAGAATAATGTTGTTTGATTTCTGACATACGTGCAGTACGGCGCAGATGTAATTGCCGACCAATTTCCGCGCCATCAATGCCGGCTTCCACCAGATCGGCAACGCTAATATCACTGATTCCGTCCAGAGCCGCACGGAGATAATCCGAGGAAGGGTATTCGCGGTCTTCAAAACCGGTTCTGCCGCGGGCATCGGCCTCACAGCAGAGAATAAAGTCCTCCAGTCGCTCGCTGGATTTTAGCGCACCCACGCCTTTGAGTAGATTGACAATAGTCTCTGGTTTTAGCTCCTGGGCCTTGTGGCACATCAGGTGATACTCAGTGACCACCAGAGCCAATTGGCGCACATCATTGGGTACTTTAAAGCGGTCGCAGACGTCATTGACCAATGGCACGCCGCGAGCTTCATGGCCGCGATGGCTTGGCAGAACATGGTCTGGCGTGATGCCCTTACCAAGGTCGTGGACCAACACGGAGAAACGAATTTTACTGCTATCTGAGAGCCGAACGGACTGCTGTAGGGCCATCAATGTGTGGATGCCAGTATCAATTTCTGGGTGGTAGTCTGCGCGCTGGGGTACGCCGAAAAGTCGCGCGACTTCAGGAAACAGCACATCCAAGGCGCCGCACTGACGCAGAACGTCGATAAAGATATCCGGTGAGCGCTCGCCCAGGGCGCGATCGGTTTCTTTCCAGACACGCTCAGCAACTAGATAATCCAGTTCACCACTGCTGGCGATTGCTGTCATCAGTTCCATGGTTTCAGGGGCAATAGTGAAACCCAAATGATGGTAGCGGGCAGCAAAGCGGGCGACTCTTAAGACTCTTAATGGATCTTCAGTAAAGGCCTCAGAGACATGACGGAGAATCTTTTTATCCAGATCCGCCTGTCCGTTGTAGGGATCGTAGAGCTGGCCCTCATCATCTTCAGCCATGGCATTAATGGTTAGATCTCGACGCACCAGATCTTCTTCAAGGCTAACATCCGCTGCCGCGTGAAAGGTAAAGCCGCCATAGCCATGACCTGATTTGCGCTCGGTGCGCGCCAGCGCATATTCCTCACCTGTGTCAGGTTTGATAAATACTGGGAAGTCATTGCCGACAGGAAGATAACCGAGTTCGACCATTTTTTCTGGAGTCGCGCCGACCACCAGCCAATCATTTTCATCGCTGAAATAATTGAGAAGTTTGTCGCGCACAGCGCCGCCAACTCGATAAATTTTCATCTAGGTTTCCAATATCTGAACTAGTATCTGAATTTAATAGCCGCAGCTTGCGGATTGTCTGCGCTTGAACGGTTGAATTATTAGCGCAGTGTATAGACGCTATTGTAAGGCTCGCTGAGTTTGAGCTCAATCAATAACCGATTCGGTGGTAGGGTTTCCAGTAACGGGATAAAGACCCATCAATGCCAGAAGCAGGCAGCTTCTTTTGACGACATTGATGGGGCAGATAGATGAACTAGCCTTCGCGGCTGGTGATCTCTAGCAAATGGTAGCCAAATTGGGTCTGAACTGGGCCGTGAACCATACCCAGCTCACCGCTGAAAACAACTTCATCAAATTCTCTGACCATTTGACCTGGGCCGAACTGACCTAGGTCACCACCGCGGCTCCCTGAAGGGCAGCTTGAATGTTCACTTGCTACATTAGCAAAGTCTGCACCGGCTTCAATCTGTTGCTTTAGATCTGCACATTTCTCTTCGCTATCAACCAATATGTGTCGCGCACTTGCTGTGGCCATTGTATTTCTCCGTGTGGAATTAGATTAAGGATTTGCTGGGCGTGATTATCGTGCCAAACAAGGCAGTTGTAAATTATTCCACTTCCTCTGTGCTGTGCATTACGTCGCGAAGTGCCCGCATATCGAGAATGTCGATATCTTTTTTATTCACGGCGAGGATCTTGTTTCTCTGAAAATGCCCCAACACGCGGCTGACGGTTTCAACTGTAAGGCCAAGATAATTGCTGATTTCGCCTCGCGACATAGGCAGCCACAGGCGCGTCGAGGAGAGCCCTTGCTGGGCTAGGCGATCAGAAATGCTGAGCAGCAGGCTGGCGAACTTCTGTTGTGCTGAGTTGCCTGCGAGAAGGGCAATTAAGCGTTGATCGGCATTGATCTCGCGGCTGATTAACTTCATGACATATTTTTTTATAGAGGGTATACAAGTGCCCAGATCGTCAAGCTGTTGATAAGGTATTTCACACAGGGATGTGGTTTCAAGGGCAACTGCAGTATTTTGATACTGTTCGTCAGCCAGTCCATCCCAACCAAATACTTCGCCTGGGAAATAAAACCCAGTGACCTGTTCACGACCGTCGGAATCTATACAGAATGATTTAATTGAACCACTGCGAACAGCGTAGATAGATGTGAAGGGGTCACCGCTAAAAAATACTCCCTCCCGCGGTTGTAGCGGTTTTTTCCGATCTATAAGTTCGTCGAGCTTATGCAGGTTATCGGCGTCCAGCCCCAGGGGTAAACAGAGGCTGTTCATACGGCAGGTGTGGCAGCTAAATGGTTTTGCAAAGCCGACGAATATTTTTTTCACTGAAGTATCGATGATTAGAAATCCCTCTCAATAATGAGTCTGTCAGCGGCCAGATTGTCAGCGATATCTGGGGACAGTAATTTAAACCGCTAGTCACAATATCTTTTACGCGGGTCAGGTCGCATCCAGCAATCTTTACTCCGAGTCGTCTAGCTACATGAGTATAGACCTTGAGTTGATTTACATCAGTTCGATTTTCTCTGTGAACAGATAATTTGTGCCGCTAGAAGATTTGCCTACTACACTGAAACTACAGTAAATAAGCCGATTGCGAGGGATGTGATGAAAAATATGCTGGTTGTACTAGATGGCTCCAGTAGTGACGAGCATGTGCTCAGACAGGCTATTCAATTGGCTGCTAGCAGTGGTGGTGACATACATCTATTTATGACTGTCTACGATTCCATTGAAGAGCTTAATCGCTATATTGGGTTCGACAACTATCAAGAGGTAAAACAGTCGATACTCGATGATGCTGAGGTAAAGCTGCGCCGGCTCACTGACAAGTTTGAAGATCACTTGTCATCGACCATGCACTGGGGGCGCCGCTGGCACTTCCATGTCATCTCCGAGGCGAAAAAGATTTCCGCAGATTTGGTGATCAAGGCAGTGCGCCGACATTCTCGTATCGCCGAATTTTTACATACCCCGGAGGACTGGCATCTTCTGCGCGGCGCCAGCTGCCCAGTTTGGTTGGTCAATGACACCACGGCACAAATAGATCGAGTGGTGGCGGCTTTTAGCACTTTAGAGGAGACTGAAGATCACCGTCATCTGGGAGAGCGGGTTTTACAGAAATCCCGTGATTTGGCCACCGCTCTGGGTGCAGAGCTGCATGTAGTGGCGGTAGTTCCCGACTGGCTCCAGTCTCAGGCTATTGTCGGTCCCATGCCTGGCATGCCCGGCCAGTTCCCAGCAGTGATGGCTGATATAGGAGAGCAGGCCCTAGATCGTGCTGAAGAAATTATTCAGGAGACTCTTGAAAAGCTGGCGATAGATGCAGATGTTATCGAGGTTAGAAGCGGTTTTGTCGATATTGAACTCGGCGATGCAGTAGGCGAGACCGGCGCCCTGGTGATTGGCAGCGCCGCCGCGAGAAATCTACCGGCCAAAGTGTCGGACAAACTATTTGGCAATACGTCAGAAAAGGCTATCCACCATGCCCGTGGCGATGTTTTGGTGGTCCATTAGGTGAGAATGGCCTTTTTACGAACTCAGCCGGCCCGGTGTTACGCCATATACTTTGCGATAGGCACGGATAAAGCTAGCCGTATCAATATACCCCACGTATTCCGCTACAGCACTTACTGCTCCCTCATGATGGAGCAGTATTTCACGTGCATTCTCTAGGCGGACAGTTTTTAAATATTGCATTGGCGTTTGATGATATTCCGCCTTAAACGCTTGCATAAGGGTTGTTCTATTACTTCCGACGCGAGTGGCCAGTTCGTTCAGGCTATGGGGTACGGCAAACTCTCGCTCAATAATCTCCTGCACAGCATACGCCATTTTTACTTTGCGAGAGAGTGTGGAACGTTGCTGTAAATGATCGCACTCTCGATCATGCCAGCGTACTTTGTTTAAGGAAAATACTAACAATTCAATAGCCTTAGCTTTCAAGAAAGCGGGGCGTAAACCACCAAAGTCGCCAAATTCTGCAATTTCATTAACGCTGGCAATAAGATTTTTCGAGGCGCTGAAGGTATAGTTTCGGAGGTCACTATTGCCTTCGGGAGATAGCAATGCTTGTAGCATTGAGCGAGATTTGTTTCCTATGCTGAGGAGTAACAGCAAATCATCTGGCCGAAGAAATAAACTGATATAGCGGTAATGAGTTGATGCTATTTGTCGGCGTTGCCAAGTTGCATCTGTTAATAAAATATCAAGGCGGCAATCGCCAGGGTGGAGCCTCTGTGGCTCCCCATCGTTGATAGTGATATCGTACTCACCTGAGACGCAACATTGCAGCACCACCCAGCCACAGCCTCTGTAGCTTGTCGTTTGCGATTCAATGGCTTCGAAACTGGTGGTGATAACGGAAAAGCCAGGCGCCAATTGAGCGATTTCCTGCATTCCGCGTTGAGCAGTATTGCGGATACGGTAGCGAGTGAGATGTCCGCCAGGAAAAAATGTCTCACCCTCAATGCGCAGTTCATCTTCTAAAGCCATTTTCCGAAATCGGCTGGACTTCGAATGAGCAAAAGCATCTGCAAATTCATTTAGTATTGATTTTTCCATATGATTTACATTCTAGCCCCATAAATCTGAGTCTGGCGCACTCACTATGCCACCGTTGCCATAATCTAAGCCATTATCGATGTCTTCCACTAGTAGCAGCGGCCCGTCAATATCTACAAATTGGCAACTTTGGCCAATAACAAAACTGGGGGCCATAGAGAGTGACGACCCGCCCATATTGCCCACCATTAGGCCCTTGCCGTCGCGCTGGGCCATCTTGATAATTTTCAGTCCTTCGGTGAGACCGCCACATTTATCCAGTTTAATATTAATTACATCGTAGAGGTGGGCAACACGCTTGTACTCATCGCTATCAAGGCATGATTCGTCGGCGCCCAGGGGTATAGGTGATTGAAAACCTTCCAGCTCAGCATCGTCGCCGCGAGGCAGTGGTTGTTCGATCATCGCAATGCCGAGTTTTTTGGCGGCGGGGGCGTACTCTTTTAGTTCGCCGATGCTCCAGCCTTGGTTTATATCAACGACCAATGTTGCATCGGGGCGAGCTGCGCGGACGGCTTCTAGTTTGGCAATTGGGTCATCGCCACTGAGCTTGATTTTAAGATTTCCAAAATTAGCTGCCTGACGAGCCTTTTCGCCCATTGCTTTTGGGGTGTCGATGCCAAGTGTATAAACGGTTGTGATAGGCCTGGGTGTTATATTTAATAATTGCCAGATGGATTTGCCGGTGCGCTTGGCTTCTAAGTCCCATAAGGCACAATCTAGGGCGTTACGTGCGCCGCCGTTAGGTAGAATATCTTGCAGCGCTTCACGGTTTATACCCGCAGCAACCTCATCCGCAACTCCGCTTAATTGTGCGGCGATACTGTCCATCGTTTCGTTTTTGTAATAAATACCCAGTGATTCTCCTATGCCGCGAACCTCACTTCTTCCGACCGAACTGCTCTCTGTTAGAGTTACGCGCACAGTGTCTGCCGCGGAAAATGTATAACCGGTAATGGTAAAAGTTGTTTTATAGGGCAGTGAAATTTTTTCAATGGTCATTTTCATTATCAAATATCCTCAGAGTAAGCCGCCTACTAGTAAGGTAGGTTTAAAACTGAAGAATGCGCCAGAACTTTTGTTAGTGGAATCGCTTGGAAACAATGTCTCTGTGCAGGAAAACAATAATTGAATGACTTGCGGTTTACATTACTGATGCACCCCACAGCGCCTCAAGACGCTTCTCGCGACCACAGCCCCAGCGGTAATAGTTATAGCGAACCGGATTCTTTAGGTAATAATCCTGATGGTAATCTTCGGCAAGATAAAAGCGGCTCGAGGGGGTGAGTTGGGTGGCGATCTCCGACTTGAGCAAACCGCTATTGGCAAGGGCCTTTTTTGATGCCTTGGCAATGCTGTGCTGTTCCTCAGATAGATAAAAAATCTCGCTGCGGTATTGCTGGCCTCTATCACAAAACTGACCACCGCCATCTGTCGGGTCAATGGTCTTCCAGAAGTACTCCACTAGGTCACTGTAGCTGACTTTTTGATCATCAAAGATTACCTGCACCGCCTCCGTATGACCGCTGCCACCGGCTGAAACCTGTTTGTAGCTCGGGTTTTTTATATGACCCCCAATATAGCCGGACGCAGCAGAGACAACGCCATCAAGTTTTTCGAAATCACTCTCGGTGCACCAAAAACAGCCTCCGGCAAATACCGCGACCTGCTCTTCGGCGATGGATTTCAGTGTCACAAAGCTACAGAGGCTGAGGATCATAAATATACCGACAGGAGATAATGTAGGGTTCATTTTGGAAGTGCTCCGTGCTGATGATGTAAGTGGATGGTTTTCAACTGAATTATTGCGCTTAAAACTATTACGCGTTGGGCGCAATTAGGGATTGGAGTACAAAATCGGGCCACAGTTTCATTAAAGATAGAGTAATATTTTAGCGACTGTTTAGACGCCGGATGATGCTCTGCATATGCTGTTGCGGGCAATTTGATCTATTCATTGGGAGTCTGGCGTAATTATCGAACATTCACCGAGAATGGGTGCGCGTTAAGTGCTTGACGAAACCCCATTTTAGAATTATTTTTTGCACATCGATTGTGTCTTGTCATGGCTGATTAAGATTAAACCTGGACTCTATTTGAAATGTGAGAGATGACTGATGAGTGATGATGTAGAGTTGGATTTAGACGACGATTTTGTTGAAGAGAAGCCGCCAGAGCTCTCTGAAAAACGTCAGGCGGAGGTTAACCGTGAAGCGCGCCGACGCCTAGAGCAAAAGCTCGAAGAGACGCGGCTTAAAAAACAGTCTCAAGATTACGATTTTGACCTGGATTGAGCCCAAATAACCGGCCCTGAGAAAGAATTCCAGACCCGGCAGCCTCGCCGGGCTTCTACAGTAGCGAAAACACTGATCTCGTGGCCGCGCGCGAAGACAGATTTTGCAACATTCCATACCGACTTTTGGCATAATGCCCAAGTTAAAAAGTCCACTCCACCTGGGAACCGTCTGTGTCGCAAGCGCCACTTTTGAGTGTTGAAAATCTCGCCTTCGAACGTGATGACAGCTGTCTGTTCTCGGCGGTCAGCTTTGCTGTGGACAGTGGTGAGATTTTACAGATAGAAGGCGCCAACGGCAGCGGCAAAACCACGCTGCTGCGTTTGCTGACCGGCTCTCTGGAACCCAGTGTTGGCGCAATTGCCTATTTAGGTCGAGCCATATCCAAGTGCCGCTACGATTATCTGTCAGACATGCTCTATATAGGTCACCAGCCTGCGGTTAAATTAAATCTAAGTGCCGAGGAAAACCTGCGCTGGATGGTTGCCACTGCAGCTCAGTCAAATGATATTTCGATTGTCGATGCACTAACCCAAGTCGGTTTAGCCGGTTACTCCGATATCCCTTGCTATGCCTTGTCTGCTGGGCAGCATCGCCGGGTGGCACTGGCCCGTCTGCTAATTAGCAATGCTAGGCTCTGGTATCTAGATGAACCCTTCACCTCAATCGATAAACAGGGTGTCGAATTTCTGCAATCTTGCTTGCAGCGGCATGTGGCGCGCGGTGGTGCCGTGGTTCTCTCGACTCACCAAGATCTGGAGCTGACTAATCTACGTAAGTACAGGCTATTGCCTGCGGTTGAGCGGGTCGCTTGATGGTTACTCAAGACGCCAGAAAAATGGACAGTGGTTTTGCCGCCTGGCTGCGCCGCGATCTGCTGCTGGCTTATCGTCGCCGCGGTGAAGTAGCCAGCCCTATAGTGTTTTTTATTATGGTGTCGACACTTATTCCCCTGGGCTTAACGCCCGAAGCCGCGCAACTTGCCAAGGTCGCGGCGGGGATGATCTGGATCATGGCGCTGCTGGCGACTCTACTCTCGGTAGACGGCCTATTTGCCAGTGATTACCAGGATGGGAGCCTCGAGCAGATGTTGATTACGCCACAGCTGTTGCCGCTGCCGATACTGGGCAAAGTCACTGCGCACTGGCTGACCACTGGGCTTCCTTTGACCTTGGTGTCACCGCTGTTGGGGTTGATGATGTCGTTGCCCAATGCTGGTTATCTGCCACTGCTCTGCAGTTTGGCTCTGGGTACCGCTTGTTTAAGTTTGGTGGGTGCAGTGGGTGCTGCGCTAACCGTCTCGCTGCGCAAAGGGGGGCTGTTGCTGTCACTTCTGGTTATGCCGCTCTATATGCCGGTGATTATTTTTGGCACCGCGACGGTAAGCTATGCCGTCGACGGAGTAAATTGGCTGCCGCCGCTGGCGATACTGGGTGCCATGTTTGCCGCATCAGTTGCGCTCTGCCCAATGGCAGCAGCTGGCGCATTGCGCGTTACCGCCAGCAATTAATAAATGGAATAAGGTTGCAAATATGAGTCGGCTTTCAAATTGGCTGCCAACTAATTGGCAGTGGTTTAACCGCCTTGGATCGCCACGCTGGTTTTACCATCGCAGCGAGCGTTGGTTGCCATGGTTGTCTTTGGCGGCATTGCTAGTA
>Ga0206677_10003182_pt1 | contig 13977 bp, 16 predicted proteins | sample M130m12015metaG_FD_155475 | JGI IMG/M metagenome (GOLD analysis project Ga0206677, IMG submission 155475) | Ammonia-oxidizing marine archaeal communities from Monterey Bay, California, United States - M1 30m 12015 | ecosystem: Environmental > Aquatic > Marine > Intertidal zone | place: USA... | reverse complement strand
GTCGCTTGCCACTGACCTTAAAGCGGCAAAGAAACTATTCACGTCTATGATCGATGAGTTCAAGAAAGAACTGGTTGTAGAAGATGTGATAGTCACAATCTCTGGTCAAAAGAACTTCCGTAAAGACGTACTAGAGACTTACAAGGGTGGACGTAAGAAAGTCCGAAAGCCTGTAGGATACAAAGCCCTCGTTGCTTGGGCTATGGAAGAATACGACAGCATCATGGTGGACTGCTTAGAAGCAGATGATGTCATGGGTATCATGGCTTCCATACCAAACACTGAGGCCATCATTGTGTCCGACGATAAGGACATGAAGACTATCCCATGTCGTCTATACAGACCCAACGACAATGATCGATTGGTCATCAGTGACATGGAAGCTAACAAAAACTTCTTCATCCAAGCCCTGATGGGTGACATGACTGATGGCTATGGTGGATGCCCAAAAGTAGGCATCAAGACAGCTGAGAAGATACTTGGAAACCATCCGACTTGGGATGCTGTTGTTAAGCAATATCAAAAAGAAAACCTAACAGCTGACTATGCGCTGACGCAAGCACGTATGGCTCGGATTTTACGCTGTACTGATTGGGACAACGAGAAGGGTGAGGTCATACTATGGAAACCAACAAGATAGATGCCGTAAACAAACCACCTCATTACAACACAGGATCAATCGAGTGCATCGATGCAATGCAAGCGATGGCTGATGGAGCAATGGTCTGGGGACATAACGCCCACCTGTGGCAGACAGCGTTCAAGTATTTATGGCGTTGGCCTTACAAAAATAAACCTGTCGAAGATTTAAAGAAGTGCCGCTGGTACTTAGATCGACTTATTGAACTCATTGAAGAAAAAGAAGAAACATTATGAACAACCTACTGCCTACCGATTACCAAGCCTTCATACACACCAGCCGCTACGCCAGATGGTTAGAAGATGAAGGAAGACGAGAAAGCTGGACTGAGACTGTCGGGCGTTACATGGACAATGTGGTTAAGTCCCGTGTGAGCCGTGAGATTGCCAATGAGATTGAACAAGCAATATTAAACCTAGAAGTGATGCCTTCTATGAGGTCATTGATGACAGCTGGTAAGGCATTATCGCGAGACAATACAGCTGGATACAATTGCTCATATACACCTATAGATCACATACGATGCTTCGATGAAGTCTTATTCATCCTACTCTGTGGTACAGGTGTAGGCTTCTCTGTCGAAAAGAAGTATGTGAACAGCCTACCTAAGATACCTACACTTACATCAGGTGTCTGTAGAATTATTGTTGAAGACAGCAAAGAGGGATGGGCTACTGCATATAAAGAATTAATGTCTGAACTATACGCTGGCAGAATACCTACATGGGATGTGTCTAATGTTAGACCAGCTGGTGCACGTTTAGAAACATTTGGTGGCAGGGCATCTGGTGCAGAACCATTAGTTGAACTGTTTGAACATACCATAGGAATCTTTAAGAAAAAGCAGGGTGACAAGCTGTCTTCTTTAGATGTCCACAGCATCATGTGCATGATTGGATCGATAGTGGTGGTCGGTGGAGTGCGTAGGTCAGCGATGATCTCATTAAGTGATCTATCGGATGACGAGATGCGTACAGCTAAGTCAGGCGAGTGGTACATCGACAACCCACACCATGCACTTGCTAACAACTCTGTGGCCTTCGAAAGCAAGCCCAGCGGCGTAGACTTCATGAACGAATGGGCGTCATTAGCGGCCGCTGGTTCTGGTGAACGTGGTATCTTCAATAGACAGGCGGCTAGTACCAAAGCCCAGCGCGATGGGACTAGAGATCACATGTGGGAGTTTGGGACTAACCCGTGTTCGGAAATCGTGTTGAGAGGCAGTCGCCTTGAGGAATACATAGACCCTGAGACTGGTAAAACAATGACAAGAGGTGTCGTAGGCACTGGTGGTCAGTTCTGCAATCTTACAGAGGCTGTCATTAGGGCTACAGATACTGAAGCTGACATATCAAACAAGATACGTCTTGCAACTATCTTAGGTACAATCCAAGCAACCTTAACTCACTTCCCGTACTTACGTGAATGTTGGACAAACAATACTGAAGAAGAGGCACTATTAGGTGTATCAATGACAGGAGTTATGGACTGTACGCTGACTAATGGTAGAGAAGAGGGACTTGAGGATAGACTAGACACATGGCGTAGGGTTGCTAGGGAAACTAACAACTACTTTGCAGATGAGCTAGGTATCAATAGGTCAGCTTCTATAACGGCTCTAAAACCTTCGGGTACGGTTTCACAATTATGTCAAAGCGCAAGCGGAATCCATGCGAGACACTCTGACTACTACATTAGGACTGTCCGTGGCGACAACAAAGACCCACTGACACACTTCTTAGCAGACCAAGGAATACCATCAGAACCTTGTGTTATGAAACCTGACACTACGACTGTCTTTAGCTTCCCTATGAAGTCACCAGAAGGCTCAGTCACACGTCACGACATGACAGCGATTGAACAGCTGGAGATGTGGCTAACGTACCAAAGACACTACACAGACCATAAGCCATCAGTGACTGTATCAGTTGGGGATGACGAATGGGCAGAAGTCGGTGCGTTTGTCTACAAGCACTTCGATGAGATGTCTGGTGTCAGCTTCCTACCAAGGTTTGACCACACGTATGCTCAAGCACCTTATCAAGACATCAATGAAGAACAGTATGAAGTCGCACTGTTTGCCATGCCTGATGCAATCGACTGGTCTAGGCTGTCAGGCTACGAATCTGAAGACACAACCAAAGGCTCACAGGAATTAGCTTGCAGTGCTGGCGTCTGTGAAATCGTAGACATCTAAAATTAACTAAGGAGAGGCTAATGAACCGAGAGGATTTGTTAAGAATACAGCATGAGTCTGTAGCTAAATATGAAAACAAAAGAATGCGTGAGAACTTCAACATGAGGCACTACAAAGAAGGTGATCAATGGGAAGCACAGCAAGCACGTAGAGCAACAGGAGCTAAAGGTGGCAAGAATAACTTCCAGCGACCTTGGGCAAAGAAAGAGAGCAGTGATGAAAGATAGTGTAACCCATTGTCCGAAGTGCATAGTGAAAACTAAGATAATTGAGACCATCCCCCACTTTAAATACGGCTACCCATCGAAACGTAGGCAACGACAATGCCCTCAGTGTGGGATGCGTAGGATGACAGTAGAAATACCGATAGAGCAGGGGGATAAGTATTTCTCATGTTCACAGTCGAAATAGAGTCTGACTATGTTAAGATTGTATCAGTAGATGCCGATGGTAAGTTTGAAGATGTAGAGATGTATCTTGAGGACGATGGTACTTGCTTTATACGACAGTTCTCTGAAGAACTAAGAGAGTTTCAACTGATAGCCATCAACTACAAACAAGTATTAGACTTACTGGCATCATTAGACTCAGAGGATGGAGCCTATATCACTACTGTTGTGTGAGGTGGGTGGAGTGCAGGGAAGTCATCTCAAGGATGTCTAGCTACCGCACTCCGTTGTTACCTGAGTAACTATGGTATTATATACTATACTTAAACCCTTGTAAACGTTGGTGTATCAAGATGATTCCAAAAAACACAGATCGCTGTCTTATGTCGGACGATCTGTGTTTTTTGTTATTATAGCTACCATTTAGTACGATTAGCCCAGTAAGCCGCTGACATCTTGCCTCTTTTGATGTTCTTTCCATGCCTTGCTTTAAAACTTGCACGCTTCTTTTTCATCTTAGAGGACTCACCAGCTTTAGGTTTGCCAGCTGTCTTGGCTCCCTGTTGTCCAAAGCGTATCATCTTTATCGTACTGCCTTCTTTAGCTAGGACGACATGGGACTTTGTAGGGTGGTTGGGTGTACGTTTGGGCTTGTTGTATCCAGAGAACTTCTCTCCTCTATATTCTACCATTACTCAACCATCTCCATAGCCTGATGAAGTGTCTCAGTGTTTCTTCTGCTCCATCCCCTACCGAAATGCTTATAGTCATCTAGGCTCTCATAGAATGCCTGTCTGACTGTGTAGACGTAGTCGATGATAAACTTAGGGTCTTTCTCAGCTATTAAGGCAAGCGTCTGATTACCTATAGCTCCGTCTTGGGTAGCACCTACTGCACGTTGGACTGCTTTAGATGGTCTACTTTTTCCAGAATTCACAGTCCAGTCCAGAACCGCCCAGTCCACGCCCGATGGAAGTGAATCGAAGCGGATCAAATCGGCGTAATTCTTGCGGTAGATTGGAGCAACATCATCAGGCGTAAGATCACGCATCTCTTGCTCAGTAGACTCACGTCCTATCCATTCGTCATAGACACGTTTGGTTACACCAAGATTAGTCATACCTCCGCGATCATGCTTTGAATTTACATAGCCTCCCTCGTGCTCCAAAAGCATAGCTAGGCACTTATCGAAGTTCTCTTTCATTTCTTGAAGCCTTTCATAGTTCTTATGCCAAAACTGGCGGCTATAGATGCGTATAGTGACCACTGAAACCACTGTGGTGCGGCTTCTAGGTTGGCAAAGCCTTCCTTCATGTATGGCTGTAGAGGTGGGACAAACGAGCAAGCGACGATAGCTATGAAGCATACAGTCCACGCCTCGTCTTTCCAGCTGTTGTCACTGGCTTTGATAGCCGCTTGTTCCCAGCTGATCTCACCAGTGGCAATCTTCATCTTAGTTTCGGCTTCAGCCTTCTTAACGACAGTCTTTGAATCTATGACTGCCCCAGCAAGGTCAGCGACCTTACCTAATAATCCTAGTCCCATCATCAGTAATCATCCTTCTTTTTGATATTAGTAAAACCAAAGAAAGCTGTGACTATGCCGACAACTGCTATGCAGTAAGTAGGGGCAATAGCTGTGAGGTTTTCAGAGGCTACTGTTTGCCCAACTACGTTACAACCAATGATCATCACAGGGTAAAGCAATAGGCCAGCTAATGAGAACCACACCATCTTACGCTGTTGATCTCTTTTGCTGTTCTCATCTTCAATTTGCATTCTCTTGTCATCGAGTAACAGCTTGTCCCACTCGGTCTTGTCTATAGCACCACTGCCATCAACGTCTGCTTTTTCAAACTCTGTCATATGTCTAATCCTTAGTTTAGTGGATTGTTGGCAAGGCTGTCATACGCCTTCCAGATGTCGTCTATTTCCGTTTGATAGACATCCAGCTTATCGCCGATCTGATCCGTGATTGTACTCGACTTTTCAACTTTAGAACGTAAGTCCAACAAGTCTTTCTGTTGCTCCAGTATTGTTTGCATTTGCGTACTAATCGTCGATAGCCGCGTGTTAAGACCTCTAACATCATTATCTTGTACCGCCTGTTCCAGTGCTTGTATGCGTGAGTTGAAATCTGTGGCTCTGACGTTGAACATGTCAGCTTCAGTCGTCACAAGGTCGATCCCAGTCTCTACTGCGTAGAAGCGATTGAGGGTATCATACCCATAATAGATACCGCCGCTGATTGCAGACAGTATTGGCAAGGCCGCCGCTATGTACCACCCTTTGAAGGTGAAACCTCCGACCTTGAGTTCTGTGTCTTCCATTGATTACATGTCCTTAATTGGTGTTCCGTTTTGTTGCATGTAAGTGTTCGCACCATAGATGGCTGTAGCATCCTTCATGTCATCTGTTAGATAACCAGACCAACCAGTACCATTGCCAGACCATGTGATTACAAACTCATCGACATTCTGAGTGTACGTGATGGCTGTGTAGTTACCAGCGAGTAGATTATTAGTAGCTGTGTAGCTGTCTATAGAAGCAGTTAGATCACTGTTGTTTGCCGCCGCCATGAATGCACCAGCTTGCTGGGCGTACTTCTCTACGTTATCAACTGCATCGTTGTATGTAGCAACTTCAGATGCCTGTATCGAATACTCGTCTGTCTGTAGCATACCTTGTAGTGCTACTTGCTCTGGCTTTGTGTCAGCTTCAGCCGCGACTGCGGATACTGATGTCGCTGTAGCAAGTACAGAAGTTGCTGATGTCAGGAGGTCAACAGCTAGTGTCAGCTGGTTCATTGCCGCTGTGTGCTCTTGAGTAAACAACTGTTTAGCATCTTGTGCTGTAGCGTAGTCGTGTGCAACTACTTTGTCTAAAGCGGCCTCGTAAGCAACAAACTGTGCATTTGTTATCTTACCGCCATCAAGTGCATCGTCGATTACGACACGTCCAACTGTTGCATATCCGACTGAGCCATTTGTTAGCTGTCCACTCGCAAGCAGTTTATTGTTGATGATGTCTATAGTGCCTTTTAGCTCAGTTATCTTCTGTGCTCCTGTCTGACTGTATGACGGGGGCTGGTGTGACTCTGCGTGTACTGCGGAACCGCTGACTAATAGTGCGGTTGTCGCTGACAGTAGCAACCTTTGCTTTTGTTTCTTCATCACTTAAATCTTCTCCAATTCTAAGAAGGGTGTCCCAAAAGACTTTACTGGGCTCGTAGCCAACAATGTATATCTCTGGGTGTTCTCTATATTTATCTATTGCCGCTTTACCCATTAGGATTTTACCAGTGACCACATCCATGATTGGACAGGGTGTACTGGCTAACATCATACTTCGGAATACGTTGCCATCTGGCGAACTACACAGAACTGATATGGCTGAGACCTGTAATCCCAGACCTCCAATTTGCTGTGGTGTTCCTAATAGTCGGGCGTTCTTGCGGCGGTTACAGTGCTCATCCTGTTGCATTGTCCCACTGGACATCCCAAACATAGTTACTTGGATGCCAGAGGTGGTAGGTAATAGACAGCTATCGTTACCACCTCCACCTGTCATCGTAGGTGAAATGGCTGACATTACAGGTGCGGCCTGAGAAGCCCCAGCCGCATTGTAATTATTGGTTTCATTAGTTGTCGCATTGTTGGAGTCTACAGTGCTGTCTTCGTAGTTGTTACTGAAGTCTCCATTGATGTCATTTGCATACGCTGGGCTTGCCAACAGTATTAATATAGGGGCGAATAGTTTCCACATTCTTCAACCATAACTTTCTCTACTTTGTAATCACTGCACATCAGCTTTGTAGCCGCATCTTTGTGACCTATGTAGGCCAGCGTCTGTGCGTTTAGATTACGTTCACATACTGTATCTCCATGTGGACAACTCGACGGAAAGGCTATCGGAGTGTCTACATAGATTTCGGGGATACAGGCTGTTGTTGTGAGTAAGGTTGCTAGTGCTAGGGCAAGCCTAGCCATCGCGGTCTGCCATCTTTTCGACTGATGTGCGGATGTGTTCTATGTTCACGTCTATCCGTGCCATTGAGACAGCTTGGGATTGAACCATCTGTTCTACTTTAGATATACGTTGTCCGAACTCAACGATGTCTGTTTGGTTTTCTTGGATGTCTGCCATCATCATACTCACAGTCCAGACTATTGCCCCAGCCTGTGTTATTAATCCGAGAAGCAGGGTGGCAGGGACACTTTTGGCTATGTGCCAGCCATTATCACCACTGTCCATCTTTATACGGCTGATGAACCACTCATGTCAGCTTGAGCCATGACCCAAGTATAACACTTAGATAAGAAGTCATCTCCAGCCGTAGCTTCGATAGTAGCTAATGGTGCATTGTATCTGCGGAAGTCTACTGGATGTGTGTCATCTGTTGGTGTTGCTGTTGCAAACCCAGAGCAATCAATCATTACTGAGAAGTTGTCACCTAGCTCTCTTGTGATTGATGCAGTTACTATTCTAAAGTATGCACCCGAAAATGCTGTGCCATATTGTGATGTTGATAAGTCTAGTTGTATTGCCATTATAAGGCTCCTTTAAGTTACGGCTTTGTAGGCCAAGTTATGTTATCTGGAAAACCAGCTTGTGATGGAACATCTCTCAGTGCTTGTCTGTATGTTCTCCATTCATCTGTAATTCTATCAGCAAGTGCATATATATCTGACTCACTGAGTAGATTGTCTCTTTCTGTACGAGCCATCATAGGCTTCATACTATTTTGTTCAGCATTCATTGTTGCTATCTCTTCATCTGACATAGCTACAAGAACACCATCTACCATTTTATCCATGTTGTTATCCTTTTAATTATGTAGAAATTCCATACAGTGAAATCTGCCCAGTATTACAAGTACCACCAGTTGCTGTAACACTAAACCCAGTTAAACTTGTAAGAGAGTATGAATCTACTAACATTCCTGAAGTGTTGCATTGTTCTTGACTTGCGTGCGATGAACTAGCTTGACCAGACGTATCCATTTTAACGTATGGTCTACCATCCACCATTATTATGTCCCAAATAAATGAAGCATTTTGAATTCCAATATTATTTGCTAGAAATCCGTATGCCCCATTGAATATTGCAGGGGTATCATAGTCTTTAGTACGGTAGGAGCTATACTGACTACCACTAATTAAAGAGCCATTATCAAATAATTTTAGTGCGGCTATTGCGCCAGAAGACCATTTGTAAGACCCAATAATTTTCCAACGTGTGTAACTACCAAGGGAAGTGAAATCTATAGATGATACAGCACTGCTAATGTTTTGAGTACTAATCAAATTCATAGAACCGCCACCTGAAGGTGTAGCCCAAGAGACAGCACCAGAGCCATCGGTGGTAAGTACCTGACCTGAAGCAGTGCCGTCTACTTTAGGTAGAGTGTATACTTCACTTATTCTAACGTCTTGAGTGCTACCACCTATGCTTACTTGATTTGTAGCTGTAGATTGTACATCATTACCTAATACAGCAGAATCTTGGTGTGAAGCAGTTACAGTTCTTCCTATAGCAATTGAACCAATACCACTTGAAAGTGCGCCTTCACTATCACCATTGGCTGAACTTATAGCAAGTGAATAATAACCTGTTGCCCTTGCATGAGAACCAAGAGCTACGGCATTTGTATTAGTGGCTTGGTTTCTGTAACCAACAGCGGTGCTGTTACCTCCTGATCCTATTGAGGCATACCCAATTGATATAACGTTTTGACCTGTTAAAGTCTGACTGAACGGCCCTATACTAATACCTTTTGTAGACGATGCGCCATAGGATGTAGTATTGTTAGTTATAGCCGCCGCAAAGCTAGATGCTCCAGAGGCTAGGCTAGTTCCAATTGCAATGGCGTTTGAATTAGTAGTTGCCTTTGCTTCAGAACCAAGAGCAACAGCCCTTGTACCCTGCGCCCGACTCCCAGACCCAATGCTAACAGAATTGTACCCTTGTGCACTTGATCCATTTGCTATGGCTATGGCATTTGAATTAGTAGCCTGACCCCCAGCGGCAAAGGAATTAGTCCCTGTCGCATCACCATCACCTAAACCAATAGCAAATGATTTACTTCCTGTTGCTGTAGTGTTAAAGCCTATTGCAACCGCATCTGTACCACTAGCCACTGGGGCGTTAGTACCAGTAACAGGGTTTTCAGCTAATAAGTCTGGTGAACCACCACCGCCACCAGCCGCCGCCCAAGAAACAGTACCAGAGCCATCAGTAGTAAGAACTTGTCCTGAAGCAGTACCGTCTACTTTTGGTAGAGTGTAGGTTTCAGAGATACGAACGTCTTGAGTGCTACCACCTATGTTAATTTGGTATGCGGCTGTAGAAGTAATATTCTCACCCAATGCGATTGAGTAATTATGAGATGCATTAGAATTATACCCAATAGCAATTGAATATAATGCAGTTGAAATGCTATTCCTTCCAATAGCGGTGGCATAACTAGCATTAGCTCTTGCGGTATTACCTATCGCAATAGAACCAGCATTCAATGCACCACCACTAAATTCATTATCTATTACCGCCGAAAAACTAGTACCTCCCGAAGAACGACCCATACCAAGTGCAACAGAACCAGAACCAGAAGCATTCGAGAGATAGCCTAAAGCAGTTGACCTTGTGCCTGAAGCTACTGCACTATCACCTATAGCAATTGCATTTGTGCCTGTCGCAGAAGGTTGAGCTGAAGGAGAACTTTCGTTAGCCGCATATAAGTCAGCACCACCACCGCCTCCACCAATAGCTGTGCCATCTAGTAGTAAGTTTGTTCCGTCAGAGCTAAGTGTAATCGCAGAGCCACTACCTGTATTGTCTAAATTAACTGAACCCATCAGTAAGTTACCTCCGTTGTATTAACTGTTGCTACCCATCTAATGTTATGGGATGCTTCTCCAGTTACCGTTATTGCTACAGCACCATTAGTGGTGTCTGCCGAAAGAGCTATGCTCCAATTAGTTGCACCTGTACTCTCACTGATTTTATTAATGTTGTAAGTGCCAAGGGCTGTTGTAGAAGCACTAGCTCCTCTAACTGCTCCACCTTTGATTTCCCATATAGCAAAGTCATTTGTAGCTGAACTATCTTCACGAGCAATCACTGTTCCTGTAAAACCATAACAAGAGTCATTGGGCAGAACGACTTGGTTGTTTGTAGAAGCTGTAAGTGCATTAGTTGATAGTTTATCTGCTGTAGCATTTGTTGTTGTTTTAGCAAGCATCCAAGTTCCAGATTGCCACCAACCTGAACCATTATTCGAAATCGAAAATTGACCTATATTTGGGGAACTTGCTTTTGACCCAATGGCCGTTGAATGAGAGCCAGTTGCAGTTGTATCATGACCTATAGCTGTACTAGAAGGCCCATTTGCAACAGCATCATATCCGTAAGCAGTTGCATAACTTTGAGATGATCTAGAATAATCCCCAATCGAAAGAGAACCTGTTGTACCAGTAGCCCATGAAAAATTACCAAGTGCTATTCCTTTAGCATTAGTCGCCTTTGCATTAGCACCTATCGCAATACTATTAGCACCACTTGCACCATAGCTTGTGCTGTTGTTAGCTATAGCCGCCGCAAAGGAGTCTGCTCCAGAGGCGTAGGAGTTCGTTAAAGCTGTTGCCCTTAAACCTGCCGCTACTGATGAAACACCTAAAGCTATAGAGTTATTTGTACTAGCACTTGCTGATTGCCCTATTGCGACACAGCTAGTGTTTGATGCCACCGCTAACTTGCCCATTGCAATACTGTTCACGCCTTTAGCGCCATGGTTTGTAGTGTTGCTGTCAATAGCAATTGAAACACCTTCTTGGCCTGACGATTGACCCCAACCTAAAGCAATTGAACGTTGACCACTAGCTATAGCACCATCACCGATAGCTATTGCATTAGTACCTGTCGCAGAAGGTTGAGCCGCAGGGCTACTTTCGTTAGCATCGTATAAATCAGCACCACCACCACCTGATGCAGGAGTAGCAAACGTAACTGCTCCAGAGCCATCTGTGGTTAAGACCTGTCCGTTAGTACCGTCAGCCGTAGGGAGAGTGTAAGCACCAGATATTTTTACTTGTGCTGTACTGTCGCCGAGGGCAATCTGTTTTCCTGCTGTAGTAACTGCACGGTAGCCTATAGCTACACTATTAATATGTTGTGCGCCGTAGCTTGAACTATTATCTGAAATACCTAATGCTGTTGCATAATTAGCAGAAGCAAGACTTAAATTGGACGCCCAAGAATATTGACCTGTTGCTTTAGATGCGTAGCCCATACCAGATGCGTAAGATGAAGAGGCTAATGCTTGATAGCCAAAAGCTAATGTTGAAGCACCAGTAGCTTGAGGATTGTACCCACCAATGGCTATACCTCTTGAACCACTAGCTTTAGCTCTATCACCCATAGCAATGCTGTTAGCACCTGATGCGCCGTAGCTTGTACTGATATTGGTTATTTGTGCCGCAAAACTGTCTATACCACTTGCTTGACCTCTACCGAGAGCAAATGACTTTGTATTAGTAGATATTGCACTATCACCTATAGCAATTGCATTTGTGCCTGTCGCAGAAGGTTGAGCCGCAGGACTAGACTCGTTTGCTGTGTAGAGGTCAGCACCCCCACCGCCTCCAGAAGCCGCCGCCGCCCAAGTCAAACCACCTGTATTTCCTGACTGTGCTGTTAGTACATATCCGTTTGTTGGTGTATTGCTTACCTTGAGGTTTGCTTCGTCAACTACGTTATCAGCAATGACTGTAGCACCATCGGCTGTCGATGTGACTTCGCCTGAGTGGTTAGGGTGGGTGTAGTTATTAGCTGATGTAGCTATGCCATCCAGTTTTGTGTGATCTGCATTGGTAAAATCATTAGTAGTTAGACCACCATCGCCAACTGAGTAAGTTGTGTTAGTGTCCGTAGAACTAATAGTACCGTTTGCCGCAATAGAAACATTAGTCCCTGCTGTAAGAGCCGCCACTACGTTTGCTGTATCTGTAACGTCTGCGGATGCTTCTACTGCATTGAGTTTTGTATGGTCAGCATCTGTAAATACGTTACTGTCCGTAGCACTCTCAACCAGTGTTCTTATTTCTGATGCAGTCTGATCTGCGGTTGCGTTAGACTCTATAGCATTCAGTTTAGAGTGGTCTGCATCTGTAAAGTTGTTTTGTGATAACTGACCATCTTGGACAGTATATGTAACTATGTCTGATGCGTTGGCTAATTCTATCCAATTGCCGCCGTGTGCATAGTAACCCTTGCCTGTTGCGTGTACGTGGGCAAACATTCCGTGATTACTAGAAGCTGAAGGTAAGTCACTAAATGCAGAGTAGACGTTACTAAACAGAACCTTGTTGCCACCCATGTCTAAGTCTGATGCTGTTACTGCTGATATTGCGTTAGCATTTGTGTATGCTGTAGCACCTGTTGCTATGCCATTGAGTTTTGTGTGGTCTGCGTCAGTGAAAACGTTACTGTCAGATGCCGCTTCTACAGCCGCCCTAATTTCAGCATTAGTTTGGTCTGCTGTTGCACCAGCTTCTATTGCATTAAGTTTACTGTGGTCAGCATTAGTAAAATCATTGGTTGTTAAACCGCCATCACCTATAGAATATGTAGTGTTAGTGTCCACTGGTGTTGCCCACGTAAATGTACCATCCCCGTCAGAGCGTAAGAACTGTGTGTTGCTACCATTACCAGTAACCTTTAGATTGTCTGCATCAACTACATTACTAGATATAACTGTTGCACCATCACCAGATGATGTAACTTCGCCACTGTGGTTTGGATGTGTGTAACTTGATCCACCGCCACCCCCAGAAGCTGTGGAAGCTATAGTTCCGTTAGCCGCTATTGTTATGTTAGTGCCAGCCGTTAGAGCCGCAACTACATTAGCTGTATCTGTGACATCCGCAGATGCTTCAATTCCATCTAGTTTTGTGTGGTCTGCATTAGTAAAGTTGTTCTGTGTAAGACCTCCATCACCAACTGAATACGTTGTGTTAGTGTCTGTGAATAATGCATTGGAAGGCACAGATACGCCTACAGTAAAGCCTGAAACTTGAGTAGCGTTAATGCCTAAAGCATCTATGTCGCTCTTTGTTTGGTCTGCCGTTGCGTTTGCTTCTATGCCGCTAAGTTTGGTGTTCAAAGCTGATGTATAAGCCGCTGTGGTGCTTTGTAATACAGACGAATAGGCCTGTACGTTTGAGCCTATAGCAACTCCAAGATTAGTTCTTGCTGTAGATGCGTTTGTTAGGTCAGAAAGGTTATTTGATTTAGCTAAAGAAGCTGATACGGCAGATTCAGCCGCATTCTTAGCGACTACAGCCGCGTCTTTAGCTACGACTGCCGCGTCCTTGGCTACTACAGATGCGTCTTTAGCTACGACTGCCGCGTCTTTAGATGCTGTGGCTGTTGTTGCTGAAGCTGACGCACTAGAGGCACTGTTAGATGCTGAAGTTGTACTATTAGCCGCCGCTGTTGCACTGTTAGATGCTGAAGTTGCACTGTTAGATGCTGAAGTTGCGTTGGCTTCCGCGTTTGATACTGATGCGTCAATAGCATTCGATTGTTCGTTAGTTACTCCAGAGTTGTTGTAGAAACTGGTTTTTGATGCCATTTGGATTAATCCTCATAATAGTGTGTAGGACGAACAACTTGATTGATGCCAGACTGTTCAGCACTGTTTGCGTGTTCCTGTATCTCAAGTAAGAAAGAGCCAGACTTCTGGTCAAATACGGC
>Ga0206677_10003178_pt1 | contig 13985 bp, 10 predicted proteins | sample M130m12015metaG_FD_155475 | JGI IMG/M metagenome (GOLD analysis project Ga0206677, IMG submission 155475) | Ammonia-oxidizing marine archaeal communities from Monterey Bay, California, United States - M1 30m 12015 | ecosystem: Environmental > Aquatic > Marine > Intertidal zone | place: USA... | reverse complement strand
TACAGCTTATAACGACAGGCTGGGAACACAATTAACTCAAAATCCTTCAACTGGAGATGTAAGCGATGCTGATGGGAGTGCAATTACAACAAATGCTGTAAGGCTGAATTACTCATTTCATTTGCCTTTAGGTCCAGGAAGATTAGGGTTAGGTCTAGGGATTGGCTATCAGGGAACGAAAGCAGGGTCAGATTGGTATGCTATCGATGGTGTAGCTAATGATGAAGCTATTCCTAATGTTAGAGATGACAATGCTGGTTCATTAGATTTGAATTTTGGTGCATTTTACAAAACACCGAAATTTTGGGCTGGTTTAAGTAGTACTCATCTAACTGCACAGGATTTAGAGGGAACTTCATTTGATTATGCAGTTTCTAGGCATTATTACTTCATGACTGGTTATGAAGCAGAATTAAATTCTTCTTGGAAATTACTTCCTGCGTTAATGGTTAAATCTGATGCTGTCAGTACTTCAATTGATGCTAATGTTAGAGGGTTATGGAATGATTTTGTTTGGGCTGGAGTTTCTCTTAGAACTGGTTTAGATGCTATTTCTCCAATGGCTGGTTTAAACTATCAACTGCCAGGTTCTCAAACACTGGAACATAGCATTCAATTCGGTTATTCTTACGATGTTACATTGAGTGATGTAAAGAATTTTAGCTCAGGGTCACATGAATTGTTTTTAGGTTATTGTTTCAAGCCTATTCAGCTTGTGATTAGGAAGAAACACTACAATCCGAGGTTCCTGTAAAATAAATGCGTAACAAATGGAGTTAAATCTTCGTAATTAAGAAATTATAAGAACCTGCTATTCTTACTTGAGTCAATTTTTTGAAACGAGTTAAATTTTGGAAATCATGAAAAAATCGTTGTTATATTTACTAGTCGCTTCTTTTCTAGCTAGCTGCTACGGTGGCGACAGGGGAGAGCTCGTGGGAGTTTATCCCAGAGAAGACTGGGTACAAGTAAATCCTTATGGAATGAACTACATTCATTTCGGTTCCTACACAATGGGTCCTAGTGATCAAGATGTGCCTTATGCTATAAATGCTACTTCTAGAACTGTTACAGTTCCTGCCTTCTACATAGATCAGCATGAAATTTCGAATAATGAGTATCGACAATTTGTAAACTATACTCGAGATTCTTTATTTAGAACAGAGCTATACAATAATGATGATGAAAGATATTTCTTCGTTGAAGATGAATATGGAAGAGAGATAGACCGATTCGTGAAGAAGGGGTACATCATTAACTGGGAAGAGGATATCGATTGGGAAGACGAAGACGTCTTTGATGCACTTTATGATAGATTTTATCGTCAAGGAGTAGAGACTTTCTATAATAGGAAAGAGCTTAAGACTACAGAGATGAATTTCAGGTACTGGTGGTTTAACTATAAAGCCGCTGCTAACAAGGATAATAAAGATTTAGAGTTAGGTATAACTAATGAGTTAGATCAGCTTCATTCAGTAGCACGTCACTCAGATAGGTCACAGTTCGTAGTTGAAGAGGTGATAAATGTTTATCCAGATACTCTTTGTTGGGTTCATGACTTTACTTATGGGTTCAACGAGCCATTGACTGAGACTTATTTCTGGCATCCTGCATATGATGATTATCCAGTAGTTGGAGTCTCATGGGGCCAAGCAAAAGCGTTTAACGCATGGAGAACTGCTTATCTAAACACTTGGAAGCAATCTCAAGGCGAAACTTTCGTTCAAAGATTTAGACTTCCTAGTGAAGCAGAATGGGAGTATGCTGCGAGAGGTGGCTTGGATTTATCTCCATTCCCTTGGGGTGGACCTTACGTGAGAAATAATAAAGGTTGTCCATTGGCTAACTTTAAGCCTATGAGAGGAGATTATGTTGAAGATAATGGATGTTACACTGTGCCTATTGATTCTTATTCGCCGAATGATTATGGTTTATATAATATGGCAGGGAATGTGGCTGAGTGGTGCAACACTGCTTATGATCCTTCTGTATATGAGTTCGCTCATGACATGAGTACAGAATATGAATATAATGCTGAAAAATCTGACCCTCCAGCACTTAAAAGAAAAGTGATTAGAGGAGGTTCTTGGAAAGATATTGGATACTATATCCAGACTGGAACGAGAACATACGAATATCAAGATACTGCAAAATCTTATATCGGATTCAGAAGTGTAATGAGTTACCTGGGAAGAGGAAAAACAGGTAGTCCAGAAGACTGGAACAGAGAGTGAAATTGAATAAATAGAAACCAACAAGAAATATTTAAGTAAACTTTTAAAGCAAGTAAAAAAATGAGACCAGGAAGTAAAAAGTGGAAAAATTTTATGGCAAAGCTCTACGGTATTGGAGCAGCAGTAGTAATCGTAGGAGCAATGTTCAAGATTATGCACTGGCCAGGTGCAGGTCCGATGCTTGTAATCGGTCTTACTACAGAAGCATTTATTTTCTTTTTCTCAGCGTTTGAGCCACCACACGAAGATCCAGACTGGACTTTAGTGTACCCAGAATTAGCTACTGGAGAAAGAAATGAGCACTCTGCTATTGGTGGAGGAAAAGGTCTAACTGAACAGTTAGATGATATGTTGATAGAAGCAAAAATTGAACCCGAGTTGATTCAGAGTTTAGGAGATGGCATGAGATCTCTTTCTACTCAAGCAAAGGATTTATCAAATATATCAGATGCATCTGCAGCTACTCAAGAGTATGCCGATGGTCTTAGAGCAGCGAATTCTAAAGTAGGAGAATTGTCAAATACCTTTGCTGCAGCCTCAGAATCTTTAGTTGGTCTTTCAAATAGTGCTGAAGCAGGTGCATCTACAGGAGAGCATTTACAAAAAATGACTGAAAACTTGGGAGCACTGAACAATATGTATGAACTTCAGTTAACTGAACTTGAGAAGTCTAGAAACATGTATTCTGGAATTAATGAATTAGTAGAAAATCTTAAAGATTCAGTAGATGATACCAAAGCATATAAAGAAAACATTAGAGAGTTATCTACAAACTTACAGTCTCTGAACAAAGTGTATAGCAACATGCTTAACGCTATGGGTTCAGGAGCTAATCAAGGGTAAGCCCCGTGCTACTTTACACAATTAATTATTATCTAATATTTAAAAACAAGTAGACATGGCTGGTGGAAAAGAAACCCCGCGGCAGAAGATGATAGGTATGATGTACTTAGTACTGACTGCTCTTCTTGCAATGAATGTTTCGAAGGAAGTAGTAAACGCCTTTGTAACTATAGATCAAGGACAAAGAAAAACTCTTGAGGCAATTGATGGAAAATTAGGCACTCAATTAAGCGCTTTGGCTAAAAACGCTGGAGAAAACCCTGAAAAATATGGGCCAGCGAATAATTCGGCAAATGTAGTTCATGAAAAAGCTACAGACCTCATAAAGCATATTGACTTAATTAAAGCAAAAACGTTTGCCATTTCTATTGGAGCTCCTTTAGAAGGAGAGATTCCTGCAGAAGTTTATGCAAACGGAGAATTTCTTATAGGATTAGACAGTGTTAAAGCGCTTGTTGGGATTGATAATTACGACAACAATACCAACCTTATGATTAAGGATGCGGCCAAACCTACGGAAGATGATAATCCAGATGGGAATAACTATACTGCCGTAGTCTTAAGGAATAAGCTAGTAGAATATAGAGATCAAACTATAGAAGAATTAAAGAAGATTAAGGGAACTGAAACGTTAGTGCTAAATATGGAGCAGACTTTTGATTTTCCAATGAAAGAAGATTTAGGGAATAAAGGAGATGAGGAAGAATGGATAGTAAAGAACTTCTACCATGTTCCGTTAGCTGCATCTACTGCTATGCTAACTACACTTCAATCTCAAATTAGAAGTGCTGAGTCAGACTTAATTGACAAACTTTATACAGAAGTAGAGGGAGAAACTCTTAAGTTTAACAGACTAAGAGGAGCCTCTATTCCGTTAAGTACTACGGTTACTCAAGGTGGAGAATTTGAAGCTGATGTATTTATGGCAGCATTCGATGATGCTAATCCGCCAGAAGTTAGGTTAGGAAAACCTGGAGTAAGGTTTGATTCTACTGCTATGGATTTAGCTGGAGAATATGATGTTATTCCGATGGATGGAGTTACAGGAAAATTAAAAATTCCAGCGGGTGGATTAGGAGCGCAAACCAGAGAAGGAGTAATTTACTTTAAACCAATTGGGGGAGAGTTAAGAAAAGAACCGTTTTATTTAGATTATACGGTAGTAGCGCCTCAGTTGGTAGTTTCACCAGATAAAATGAATGTTTTTTATAAAGGTCTTGATAACCCAGTTACAGTTAGTGTTGCAGGGTACAATGATGATGATGTGAAAGCTTCAATGTCTGGAGGATCAATTATACCTAAAGGAGGTGGAAAATATATAGTAAAGGTTAATAGTGGGACAGAAGCTATGGTAGCTGCTACAGTTACTCAGCCAGATGGATCTACTAAGTCTATGCCAGCTGTTCCATTCAGAGTAAAGAGAGTTCCAGATCCAGTTCCGTCTTTTAGCCAGGCAAGGCCTACTGATAATGTTATTTCTGGAGCTAAAGTTAAGAATGCTTCTGGAGTTAGAGCTGCCATGGATAACTTTGATTTCGAGTATGTGCCTGTAGTTACTTCATTTAAGATTGTGACAGTGGTAAATGGAGAGATCAAAGAAGCACCATGTCAAGGGAATAAACTGAGTCAGTCTGCCAAAGGCCTTCTTGGAAAAATGAGAAGAGGTCAAAAATTCTCAATAGAAGAAATAATGGTAAGAATGCCTGAGGGAAATAGAAGAGTATCTAGTATCTCTCTAAGAATAATATAAATTTAGTAATCATGAAAAGAATCATCTTTATAGGTATTGCATTTATGCTAGGTTCAGTAGGAGCTAAGTCTCAAACCATAAACACGGTTTTGGATGGAGCTTATGTGCCTGAACATACTCAAACTAAAAGAGTAGTCCCTTATCCATACTTAAGAGAGTCTGATGTGATGTGGTCTAAAAAAATCTGGAGAACTCTAGATTTAAAAGAAAAATTGAATCATCCATTATATTTTCCTTTGGAAGAACTAAATGATAGAAGCAGTCTTTTCACAGTTATTAAAAATGCACTTGTGGTAGATGGATCTATTACAGCATATGGGCTAGGACCTACTTTAGACGATGATGAGTTTAAGTACCCGCTAGCTCCTGCTCAAGTAGATTCGATTTTAAACCCTACTATTACTTTAGAAGAAGAAGACTTATTGACAGGTGAAATTACTTATGCGGAAACAGCAGCACCTATAGAATCAGAACTAATTACGCAATACCAAATGAAAGAACATTGGGTATTTGATAAACAACGATCTGAGAGGTATGTAAGAATCATAGGTATTTGTCCAAGAGTGGAGGTTTACGATCAGAATACAGGTGACTTTAGAGGTTATAAACCTTTGTTTTGGTTGTACTATCCAGAGTGCAGGTATGTGTTTCAAAATGCTTGGGTGTTTAACCCAGGTAATGGAGCAGAAAGAAGATCTTTCGAGGAAATCTTTCAGAAGAGGAGATTTGCTAGTTATATACATAAAGAAGACAACGTGTATGACAGGCCAGTAGCTTCTTATGCTTTAGGAATAGACGCACTGCTTGAAGCAGAAAGAATAAAAGAAGATTTATTTTTAATAGAACATGATTTATGGCATTACTAATAAGTGCTAATGATAATAGAAAAAGGAGCCAGCTAAATCAGCTGGCTCTTTTTGTATAATTTAAATCAAATCTAAATTGTTTTAAAATGACCAGTGCTAAATTGATTATAGTTGCTTTTACTATAGTATTATTTTTTTCATGTGGCCTTTCTTTCTCACAGAAAGAGGGGCAGGTGAAGATTCTAAAACCATTAAACGTTGAAAATGCTTCAAGTTTGAGTCGGTTGACATTATTGAAGAATAAAAGTTCGATAACAAAAGTTTTAAGCGAAAATGCAGATAGCTTGTATAGTTGAGCTTCTGAAATAGTAACTCACATATATAAAATCAAGGCGAAGTTATTTTCAATGCACCTATATGGAGATAGTGTAGGAATATCAGCACAAGTTTATTCAAATGGAAAGTTCTTAATTGGTCTTGATAGCGTAAAAGTATTGGCAGGAATTGACAATTATGAAGTTGGGTCTAGACTCATGACAGGAAATCTAAATCATCTTAAGGAAACAGACCATGCCGATGGGAATAATTATACTGCTGTAGTCTTAAGAAATAAGCTGGATACATTCAGGAAATTATTTATGGAATATTCAACTTTCTCAGAGTCATGAAAGGATTTGGCCAAATCTGTATCTACCACCTTCTTTTTTAAAACCAAAGAAGACGTTCAGGGCTATTAAGAAGAGTGGACAGTGAGAAATTTTCACCATGTACCTATAGCAGCTATTTCTGCCACGACAAGTACTCTTCAAGCTCAAGTTATGCTAAGTACTAGAGATTTTGTGAATGCTAGTCTAATTGAGGCTGAAAAAGCGTCTTTTGTTATTAAGCAGTAAAAGATAAAGATAAGCCTGAGCATTCAGGTCTTAATTACCAAGATTCACAGTAAATTTGCATTTTGAAATAAGGTATGGTATCAATAAATAATTTTAGCGTCATTTTCGGCCAAAGAGCCCTGTTCAAGAATATTTCATTCTTCGTTTCTAAGAAGGATAAGATTGGATTGGTAGGAAAGAATGGAGCTGGAAAATCAACACTTTTAAAAGCGATAGTAGGTCTTCAAAAAGGGACAGAAGGTGAGATCACTATACCAAAAGAAACCACTTTAGGATATCTTCCTCAAGAAATGGTGCACAATGAAGACTCCACCATTTTAGATGAAGCCTCTTCAGCATTCAGTGATATAGTAATTTTAGAAGCACGATCCATAGAGATAAGTAATGAGCTTTCAATTCGTGAAGATTATCAGGAAGAAAGCTATAGTATGCTTATAGAAGAGCTAAATGATATTAATGATCGATTACAAGTTCTAGGCTCTGGAAATATGGAGCAGATGGTGGAAAAAGTTCTGAAAGGTTTAGGGTTCAGCACATCTGACATGTCTAGACAGATGAGTGAATTCAGTGGAGGATGGAAAATGAGAGTGGAGCTAGCTAAAATTCTACTAATTCAGCCTGATTTAGTGCTTTTAGATGAGCCTACAAACCATTTAGATATAGATAGTATAGAATGGTTAGAAAGCTTCTTAGAGAACTATCCTGGAGCTATTATTATGATTTCGCATGATAGAAATTTCCTTGATGCTATAACTAATAGAACCATAGAGATAGCTAATGGAAAAGTTTATGACTATAAGTTTTCTTACTCTAAGTATTTAGAGCACAGGGAGCAGGAATTAGAAGCACAAATAGAAGCTGCTAAAGCTCAGCAAAAGTATATCAAGGACACTGAGATTCTTATCAATAAGTTTAGAGCCAAAAAGAATAAGGCAGCTTTTGCTCAGAGTTTAATTAAGAAACTGGATAAACTAGAAAGGATAGATGTAGATCAATTAGATTCTGCAGCCATGAAATTTAGATTTCCTCCAGCTCCTAGGTCAGGAAAAGCCGTGGTAACTGCTGAAAATTTGTCTAAATCTTATGATGATCTTACGGTGTTTTCAGATGTAGATTTACTCATAGGAAGACAAGAAAAAATAGCATTAGTTGGAAAGAATGGGGCAGGGAAAACTACCCTAACTAAAATCTTAAATAAGAAATTAGATTATACTGGTAAACTAACTATTGGGCACAATGTAGATATAGGATACTACGCTCAAGATCAAACCGAGACTCTGGACCCTGAAAAAACGGTGTTCCAAACGATAGATGATGAAGCCCAAGGAGATATTCGAACTCAATTGAGAGGATTGCTTGGGACTTTTTTATTCCAAGGAGAGGATATAGACAAAAAAGTGAAAATCCTTTCAGGAGGAGAGAAAGCCAGGTTAGCACTTTGTAAATTAATGCTAAAGCCATATAATCTTCTAATTATGGATGAGCCTACTAATCACTTAGACATGCGTTCAAAAGACATGCTAAAAAGTGCGCTTAAATCTTATGATGGAACTTTAATCATGGTGAGTCATGATAGACATTTTCTTCACGAATTAGTAAATACTATTTATGAAGTGACTCCTAAAGGATTAAATCAGCATTTAGGAGATATCTATGAATTCTTGGCTAAAAAGAAAACTGAATCCATAGCCCATTTTGAAAGATCCAAAGCTGATAATGCTGCAAAAAAGAATAAAGCAAGCAGCAGAAATAAAGAATCCTACGAAGCTAGAAAAGAGCGTGACAAAAGAAAGAGAAAACTGTCCAATGTAATTTCTAAGTGTCAGTCGGAAATAGATAGTGCAGAAAAGAAAATAAAAGAGATGGATGCTGTTATAGCTGTATTAGATTATTCAGAGCAGAAAAAGGCGAATAAAATCCTTGAAGAGTATGGTGAGTTAAAGAATAGTGTAGGTGAATTAATGGGGAGATGGGAAGAAGCAGAAATGGAGTTAGATGAAATTACCGCCTCACAATCTGACTAAACTTCTTTGAAGTAAGCTCTTGTCATTTCTCTTTTTCCAGGTGGTCCAGGCAATCTAGTTACTTTAAATCCAGCCTCTCTCAAGTTTCTTTTAAATTGGCCCTGAGCACAATAAGTCACTAGGATTCCTTCTGATTTTATAAACGTACTTAAATGTTTAAACACTGTTGCTTCCCAAAGCTCAGGCTGAGCATGGGGGCCAAAAGCATCATAAAATATGATATCAAATTTGTCTTTAGTTTGAAAATCCTCGGCCTTTTTTAGAACTTTATTTAATGAAAAATAATCATGAATATGCGTTAGTTTTTCATCATGTGCAGCATGAATTTGGTTAAACCAACCTCTAGCTGAAGGGTTCTCTATTAATTCAGGGTAATTTATCTCAGGAATTAAATTCTTAGGTATTGGAAATGGCTCTAAGGTGGTGAATTTAATTGTCTTTTTGCGTTGCAACGCGTATCTGCAGCTTAATAGCACATTAAGACCAGTACCCATCCCTACTTCCAGAACAGAAATGGAGTTTGATTGTAACTGATCTAGGCCTTCTCTTAAAAAAACATGTTCAGATTCCTGAATGGCTCCATGCTTAGAATGATATGTTTCATTTAGTTCCTCCACAAATAAAGAAGAAGAGCCATCTTCGGTAGAAATATGTTTTATCACAGGTGAAATTAATTTGAAACTATAAAGTTACGATAACCTACTACATTAGGTGTTGGCTTGGTCAAGTTGTAATATTTTTACGAAATAAACTTATTCATGAAAGTCATTTTTAGTCTACTTACTGTTTTATTATCAATTAGTGTTAACTCTCAAGAGCATTGGGAGGATTTGAGAGACCAAGGTGCTAATTTTTATGACGTTCAAGCAGCATTTGAGCTAGAATGGGAGAACAAAGAATATGAAAGGGGAAATGGCTACACACTTTACAAAAGGTGGGAGTATTTCATGGAGCCTAGAAGTTTCCCTGATGGGAATATCAATATTGCTAAAAAGTATGTAAAAGAGTGGGAGAAGAGAAAAACTAAAAGTGTAACAAATAAATCTGCAGAAGGTTGGGAACCGATTGGATATACAGACTGGGAAACTCAATCATATAATCCAGGAAACGGACGAGTTAATGTAGTGGCAAAAGATCCTTCTATTCAAAGCAGGTATTATGCAGGAACTCCATCTGGCGGATTATGGAGAACAAATGATAATTTTAATACCTGGGTTCCCTTAACAGATGATTTGCCAACTCTGGGAGTAAGTGCTATAGTTATTCACCCTACAAATTCTGATATTATTTACATCGGGACAGGTGATGGTGATGGTTCAGACACATACTCTAATGGAGTGTTAAAATCTGTCGATGGTGGAGATTCATGGCAGACTACAGGATTAAGCTACAACCTGACGACAGAGTATTTAATTCATAAAATGATTATGCATCCTGAGAATCCTGAGATTCTTTTTGCAGCTACTAAACAAGGACTCTGGAAAACTACCTCAGGAGGTGAAGTTTGGTACAGAGTTCACCTAGGAAATATAAGAGATGTAGAATTTAAACCAGGTAACCCTTCTATTCTTTATTGTTGTTCAGGTTTACTATATAAATCCATAGATGGTGGGGAAGAGTTCGATTCTGCTGGAGAAGGAATGCCCAGTTTTACTTCTGTGGAAAGAATGGCCCTGGGAGTTTCTATGGATAATCCAAACTACGTTTATGCATTATGTGTAAATGATAATGATAACGGACTATTGGGGGTGTATCGAAGCGAAGACTCTGCTGAGACATTTTCATTAAGAGCTGACTCTCCGAATATTCTCGGTTATCCTATAGACGGAGAAAGTCAGGGAGGTCAGGGGTTTTATGATCTAGCACTAGATGTAAACCCGAATAATGCTGAAAACATTTATACCGGAGGCATTAATGTGTGGAAAAGCATAAACGGGGGTATAGATTATATTTTAAATGCTCACTGGTATTATGAGTCAGATATGCCCTATAATTATGTGCATGCAGATATTCATAATATTCAATATTTGGATGGTGAACTATTTGTTTGCAGTGATGGTGGAGTATTCCGAAGTTTAGACGGTGGTGTAAGTTTTGAGGATGTTTCAGCTGGTCTCCAGATATCTCAGTTTTATAGATTCGGAGGATACGTAGATGACCCCGGACTATTTATAGGAGGAACTCAAGATAATGGAAGTAATCTTTTATCTAATAACTCTTGGACACATGTGTTAGGTGCAGATGGAATGGAAGCTGCCATACATCCTCAAAATCCTAATATTATGTATTGTGCTAGCCAAAATGGAGGAGTTTATGGCAGTGTGAATGGTGGTGATTCATTTTCATATATCGCTGGAGGTATTGGAGGTGCTGCAGCATGGGTGACTCCATATGTCCTTCATCCTGAGGAACAAGGGACTATTTTAGTAGGTTATGATGAAATATGGAAATCTACCGACTTTGGAGGTGATTTCGTTCAAACTTCGGATTTTGGAGGAGCGGCCTCTTTAAGAGCTATTTCTTACTGTGAGACTAACCCTGACGTAATTTATGCAATCACCAATACAAGGTTACATAAATCGACAGATGCTGGAGATTCGTGGAGTTTAATAGCCTCAGGAATTAGTGCTTATTCGATGACTTATGTATATGTGAATCCGGTAAATGCAGATGATGTATTAATCACCTGCAGTGGATTTGGTGCTGGAGAGAAAGTCTTTCACAGCATGGATGGTGGTAATAGTTGGCAAAATATATCGTATAATCTGCCTAACATACCCGTCAATTGTTCTGTCATAGATTATGAAGATGGTTCGATATACGTAGGGACAGATTTAGGTATTTATTACTGGAATCCAGAGTTAGTGAATTGGATTCCATTTAATAATGAGTTACCTAATGTAATCGTAAATGAACTGGAAATAAATAATGAATTTGGCATAATTACAGCGGCTACATACGGGAGGGGAATTTGGAGAAGTAATCAGTTCGAAGGCGTTACGGAAGAGCCGATGGCATTGTTTGATTCTAACCAAAGGATAATTTGTGAAGGAGATAGTATTCTTTTTTCAGATTTAAGTTTTGGTCATGAGCCAGGTTGGGAATGGAATTTTGAAGGAAGTGAAGAATTAATTTCTACTGAACAGAATCCGTGGATTCATTATAATGTGGTAGGAAGTTATGATGTCTCGTTGGCGGTGCAAAACGAAATAGGGTCAGATATATATTCTAGAACTAATTACATTATCGTTCAGTCTTCACAAGAATCATTTCCTTATTCAGAGCCTTTTTCTGGCAGCGATATGCTGAGTTCTTTTGATTTTATTTCTGAGCCGGAGTCAGGAAATATAAATTGGAGTATAAATGAGAATGTGGGACATTATGAACAAGGTTCATTATGGATTGACAATGGAAATTTAGATGAACCTTACGAAGCAGAAGTGTTTTCTAAGCAGTTTAATTTAGTTGATTTAGATACGGTATATTTATCTTTTTGGTATGCTTACGCCCAGAAGCATCCTGAAACAGATGACAGGCTAAGATTTTACACATCTAATTCTTGTGGTCAGAGTTGGGCGCTTCGGGAGATGTTTAGAGGAGATGGTGACTTGAATACAGCTGGTTCATCTCAGCTTTCTGAATTCATACCTTCAGGAAAATCTCAATGGGTGTTTTATTCATATCCATTAGCACAATCGGATTTTTCAGAAAACTTCTCTTTTAAATTTCGATTTACGAATGACAATGGAAACCATGTTTATATAGATGATATTAATCTCTCTTCATTGGATTTAAGTCTTCTTGAAAACTCTCGGAAGATTACCAGTATAGTAGTATTTCCGAACCCATCATCTGATGTAATTATTATTCAGACTGATTTAGATAAGAAAATAGATAGATTAAATCTAATAGATAATCGAGGAGGGGAAATACTCTCTATGCAAGTAAGCATTCCCGTAGGAAGAACCTCTACCAAATTAGATATCAAAGAAGTTCCATCTGGAGTCTATTATCTTCATTTTATAGGGGAAAATGACGAAAGAATAGATGTCAGAAAAGTAGTAAAAGATTAATTTTGAGGGAATTTATTTCCTTTAATAGATTCCCACAAGCTTGAAAATACCAGTTTCATATCTTCTAAAGATATCCTCTCACTAGGCAGTGGTTTCTGAGAAAAATATATCGTACTATTTTCCACAGATGGCACTCCGTAAAACGTGAATACAAAGTCTGAATTGCCGTCAGGAAACTGCATTTTGCCGAATCTAAGATCGTGGATTAAGACAGTGTCAGAATCGAGTTTCTCCAATGCATATTCTCCTCCAGAAAAAAGGATAAGATCTTTCCAGTCTTCATTCTCAGCATATGAACTCATGAGCTCATGATTCTTAGGAATGGAATCCCACTTTATCTCTTGATCATCGGCTAAAAGTGAGTAATAACCAGAATAGAAATAATCCTCTCCCTCTGCTACAGCGTTCCAGAGAATAGTATTTAATGGAGTTGGGCGGGTGCTATAGTCAGAATAAGAAATATGATTTTCCTCTAGAGAATTCTCAAAAACAGAATCAGCTGATCCTTTATTTACAAAGGTCAGTATCATGTAAAAGGAACTAAGGGTAAGACCAATGTGGTTAAGTCTAGTCCTTATTTTAGAGTCTTTTCTTTTAAACATTAGCCATATCAGACAGATTAAAAGAGGAAGTGTATAGGCTAGATCTGCCACGAAAATATTATTCCAAGCTACCCTCAAAGGATGAGGCCAAAATAGCTGAGTCCCCCAAGACGTGAAACAGTCCAAAATGGCATGAGTGAACATTACCCAAAAAGAAAACCAAGTCCATTTTTTAAGAGAAGCAGCCTTAGGGTGAATTTTGTGAATTAACCATCCGAAAATAGGTGAGGACAAAATGAAGAACATGAGGGAATGAGAAAAGCCTCTATGCATGACTAATCCTTCTACAAAAGGATATAGCGGTTTAAAAAGTACATCTAAATCAGGTACAGTTCCTAGTATAGCACCCCATAAGATAGCTTTGTTTCCTATTTTTTTTCCTAAATATGCTTCTCCAACGGCAGCCCCTAGGCAAATCTGGGTGAGTGAATCCATGATACAAATGTTTTATTGCAACGCAAAAGAACTATAACTTAGCCGCAGAGTTCTAACGAAACAAGTTAATTATGGCAAAAAAGAGTTTGATAAATAAAAAGGCAAAGGATTTCATGTATAAGTACTTGAATAACGCCAGTCCTACAGGGTTTGAAAGTCCTGGACAACAGATATGGCTAGATTATATGAAGCCCTATTCTGATGAATATATAGTAGATACTTATGGTTCAGTGGCAGCGGTTATTAATCCAGGTCAAAATTATAAAGTAGTGATAGAGGCGCATGCAGATGAGATAGCGTGGTTTGTACATTACATAACTAAGGA
>Ga0206677_10003177_pt1 | contig 13986 bp, 13 predicted proteins | sample M130m12015metaG_FD_155475 | JGI IMG/M metagenome (GOLD analysis project Ga0206677, IMG submission 155475) | Ammonia-oxidizing marine archaeal communities from Monterey Bay, California, United States - M1 30m 12015 | ecosystem: Environmental > Aquatic > Marine > Intertidal zone | place: USA... | reverse complement strand
GCGCTCCATTCAAACACCTCGGACATGCAAGGATCCAACCGCCGTTCGATCATCAACTGGTTTGCCGCCGACGCTTGTTTCAGGTGGGCAAAGTGGCTCCCCTGCAGGCGTTTTTGATGCATCCACATGTAACGCACATCAAAGGTTAAGTTGAAGCCAGAAGTGCCAGCGCAAATCACAACCATGCCACCCTTTTTGCAGACGAATGTAGAAACAGGGAACGTTGCCTCACCTGGATGTTCAAATACCATGTCAACGTTGTTACCTTTACCCGTTATCTCCCAAATGGCCGCACCAAATTTGCGCGCCTCTTTGAACCACTCAGAATACTCGGGGGTATTGACGGTCGGCATCTGGCCCCAGCAGTCAAAGTCTTTTCGATTGAGGACACCCTTAGCACCCAACCCAATAACAAAATCACGTTTGTCTTCATCAGAAATTACACCAATCGCATTTGCACCAGCGGTATTGATAAGCTGGATCGCATAGGAGCCAAGACCACCCGATGCACCCCAAACTAAAACGTTTTGGCCCGGCTTAAGATCATGCGGATGGTGCCCAAATAGCATCCGATACGCTGTTGCCAAAGTTAGGGTGTAGCAGGCGGATTCCTCCCACGTTAGATGCTTGGGCCGTGGCATTAACTGTTGCGACTGAACGCGCGTGAACTGCCCAAAGGAACCATCAGGTGTTTCATAGCCCCAAATGCGCTGGCTCGTTGAAAACATCGGATCACCGCCATTGCAATCTTCATCGTCGCCGTCATCTTGATTACAGTGAATAACAACTTCATCGCCAACATTCCAACGCGTCACCTTATCGCCAACGGCCCAAACGATACCTGACGCGTCAGAACCAGCAATGTGATAGGGCTGTTTGTGCCCGTCAAACGGGCTTATTGGAGTACCTAATGCTGCCCAAACACCATTATAATTTACTCCTGCGGCCATTACCAAAACAAGCACATCATGACTGTCTAATTTCGGAACATCCACTACTTCTTGCAGCATGGCAGTATTGGGATTTCCGTGACGTTCCTTGCGGATGGCCCAAGCATACATCTGCTTGGGGACGTAACCAATTGGAGGGATCTCACCGATCTCGTAAAGATCTTTCTCAAGAGCTTCATATTGCGCAGTTCCAGTATCTAAACCCATGATATTTCTCCTCTATGCATCGCTGGCCACAGCGCAGAATCGCATTTCCATGCTCAGGGGATATAATCCGAAAGGTAATAAAGCAACCTTATAGATCTAATTTTGGTAATTTTATTACTTATATTTTTTGTTGAAATTTCTTACGCCTTTACTTCGCGCTTATAATAATGGGCAATTGAACTCGCATAGAATGCCAGAGCCTTTCGTTTGTTCGGCAACACACTCCAGGCGCCATCCCTTAACTCAACAATCTCACGCTCCTCCAATTGGGCTAGCGCGTGGTTAGCAACATAAATCAATTCATCTGCAGGGACGACAAAACTCTTTGCAGAACTGGCAGACATTTCGGCTTCCAAAACAGTTTTTAAATTTGCATTACCACAAGCGACATTACACACTAACAAAGCGCGGGCTAACAAAGGAACGACCACCACAGGCATAACATCTTCGATACGGGCCATGAGATCAGTAGCCAGGTCTTCTGCGTTGGGTGTCGCTTCATAATCACGCAACGAAACAGGTTCACCAAACGTCACTGCAGCTGTCCCAAACTGAAACTTTTTTCCACAGAAGCGTTGCCATGTACGATGTATTATGAATTTAAAAACGACACTTACCTTGCCCCCAAACTTTCGGTCCCCCCGGTCACTTGCGGCAATTAAAACTCGATCTTCAAGGACACGGTCATAATTAATTGCAACTGGCACGAACATTACGTCGCGCCCATAATTGCGATCAAACCCATCAAGAATATAGGATAGCAAACCCATCTTTGGTGGCATAAGACGCCCATTCAGACTCAACCCGCCCTCGGGAAACACTGCTTGAGTTACACCACCTTCAGTAGCCATCTGCACATAACGGGCAAGTACCCGACGGTACAGCGCGCCCCGCGATTTGCGACGGATGAAATACGCGCCCATTGATTTGATCAATCGGGTTAGTGGCCAAACACGGGCCCATTCCCCAACAGCGTAAGACAATGCGGAAGCACGCGCGGCCAAATATGTCACCAGCACGTAGTCCATGTTGCTTCGATGGTTCATGATAAAAATGACCGTCGCGTCTGGCGACAGTTTGGCTAAACGTTCGTCATTTTCAGGACCAGTCCGTACATCATAGAATGTATTGCACAACCAGCGTGCTATGCTGATGGCAAATCCAAAATATGCAAGCGCGCTAAAACTGGGTACGATCTCACGCGCATATCGCCGTGCTTTTTCAAACGCCACGTTCTCTGGCACATTGTTGCGTTCCGCGTGGCTCACAATCGCACGCGTAACTTCAGGGTCGTAAATCAATCGCTGAATCATGTCGTAACGGCGCGCCAATTTGAACGGCTCAATCGGGCGCGTAAGACGCATGTTCAGTTTTTTAACAGCGCGCTCCAGACGGCGTCGAAAAAACCAACGTACAGAAGGTAATAGAAAGTGGCTAAGTGCTGTGACAGTCGCGAATAGCAATATCAGGACAAAAAGCCAGAGGGGTATTTCAACAATCTGCATCATTGCGATTAGTCTTACAGCCTAAAAATCGAGCGTAAACCAAAATTAAATCCAGACTTAGCAGTGGCACCAAATAGCAGCATTTTTCTTCACATTTTGTTCACAATTCCTTCGGTAAAGTGAATTGACATCGGTTTATAATTACTATTATTGGTAAGTATTAGTAATTTTATTACCTATCAAACGCTTCGATTGCCAGTGAGGCCCGATGACACAATCCGAAAAAGACAGTCCTTGGCTGATACGAACCTATGCAGGTCATTCAACTGCCAAAGCCTCTAATCAATTGTATCGTTCGAACCTAGAAAAAGGCCAGACGGGCCTTTCCGTCGCGTTCGATCTGCCAACCCAAACAGGCTATGACAGCGATCATGTCTTGTCACGTGGCGAAGTAGGTAAGGTAGGCGTTCCCGTTTCTCATCTTGGTGACATGCGTTCATTATTTGATGAAATTCCGTTAGAAAAAATGAATACCTCGATGACCATCAATGCAACCGCCCCATGGTTATTATCACTGTACATCGCTGTAGCAGAGGAACAGGGCGCTGAAATTACCTCACTACAGGGCACTGTTCAAAACGATTTAATCAAGGAATATCTTTCGCGCGGCACCTACATTTGCCCGCCCAAACCATCGTTAAAGATGATCGCGGACGTTGCCGAATATTGCTATACTAATGTTCCCAAATGGAACCCGATGAACGTCTGTTCCTATCACTTGCAAGAAGCGGGCGCGACACCAGAGCAAGAGTTGTCCTTTGCCCTTGCCACTGCCACTGCCGTACTCGATGAGTTGCAGCATCGCGTCGATCCTGCTGATTTTCCAAAACTTGTTGGACGCATATCATTCTTCGTGAATGCAGGCATTCGCTTCGTAACAGAGATGTGCAAAATGCGAGCTTTCGTCGATCTATGGGATGAGATTTGCGAGACGCGTTACGGCGTATCAGAGGCCAAATATCGCCGCTTTCGTTACGGTGTTCAGGTGAACTCCCTTGGCTTGACTGAACAGCAACCAGAGAACAACGTTTATCGTATTTTAATCGAAATGCTATCCGTAACCCTGTCCAAAAAGGCCCGTGCGCGCGCGGTGCAATTGCCAGCATGGAATGAAGCCCTTGGCCTACCTCGTCCGTGGGATCAACAATGGTCCATGCGCATGCAACAGATCATGGCGCTTGAAACAGACCTGTTAGAATTTGACGACTTGTTTGACGGCAACCCAGCGGTAGACCGGAAAGTTGAAGAACTGAAAAACGGTGCCCGCGCGGAACTAGCAAACTTAGATGCAATGGGCGGCGCAATTGACGCAATAGATTTTATGAAGTCCGCCCTTGTGCAATCCAACACTGACCGCCTCAATCGCATTGAATCTGGAGAAACTGTCGTTGTGGGCGTGAACAGATATACCAGCACGGAACCCTCGCCTTTGATGACAGCAGACGGCAGCATCATGATGGTCGATCCCGCTGTTGAGCAGGCCCAAATTGACAGTCTGAATGCATGGCGCGCTAACCGTGATCAGGCTGCGGTTCAGGCCGCCCTTAAAGATCTTCGCGCAGCCGCTTTCGAGGGGCGTAATATAATGCCGTTTTCAATCGCGGCGGCAAAAGTGGGTGCAACGACAGGCGAATGGGCCGCGCAAATGCGGTACGTACACGGTGAATATCGTGGGCCAACTGGCGTTTCTGATGGCAAATCCAACAAAACGGAGGGCCTTGAGGACCTGCGTGAATCCGTAAATGCGGTAAGTGATCGATTGGGCCGGCGCTTGAAATTCTTGGTCGGCAAACCCGGTCTAGATGGGCACTCAAACGGTGCAGAACAAATCGCTGTGCGTGCTCGCGATTGTGGCATGGATATTTCTTATGAGGGTATTAGGCTAACTCCTGAAAAGTTGGTCGCCGCAGCGCTCCAAGATCACGCTCATGTTCTAGGACTGTCGATCCTTTCGGGCAGCCACATTCCATTAGTTGAGGACATCATAGAGCGGATGCAAAATGCAGGGCTTAGCGATACTCCAGTCATTGTCGGCGGGATCATTCCTGATGATGATGCAGAACGTTTGAGGGCCATGGGGGTGGCGCGGGTTTATACGCCCAAAAACTTTGAGCTGAATACAATTATGGCAGATATTGTCACCCTTGCAGATCCTGTGCCTTAACAACAAGTGCTGCATTTGCATCTTGATCGATATGAAGTCAAAGTTGACGCAATATTCATACTCCTGAAAGAGAATTTTATGACCGTACACATCGGCGCAAAACCAGGCCAAATCGCTGAAACCGTTCTAATGCCGGGCGATCCCTATCGTGCTAGATGGGCAGCCGAAAAATTCCTCAAGAACGTTAAGTTGGTCAATGAAGTGCGTGGGATGTTGGGTTTCACCGGCACATGGAATGGCCACCCTGTCAGCATCCAAGGGTCAGGCATGGGCATGCCCTCCTTATCGATCTACGCCAATGAATTAATAAATGAATACAACGCACAAACGCTGATTCGTATTGGCAGTTGCGGTGGTATGCAGCCTCAGGTTGGCATACGTGACGTGATCATTGCCATGACGGCAAGTACTCTCAACTCTCCATCTTCCGGCATTTTCAAAGAATTTAATTATGCACCATGTGCAGATTATGGCCTACTAGGCGCTGCGGTAAAATCTGCAGAAACCAAGGGCTGCAAAACCCACGTGGGTGGCATATATTCTTCAGATGTATTTTATGACGAACGTCCTGACTTGAATGACCAAATGACGCGCCACGGTATCTTGGGTGTAGAGATGGAAGCGGCAGAATTATACACACTGGCAGCACGTTATGGGCGTCGCGCGTTGGCGGTTCTAACCGTCAGCGACCACCTTCAAACAGGTGAAGCCTTGGCAGCGGAAGATCGTGAACGCAGCTTTGGCGAAATGGTAGAGATTGCGCTAGAAGCTGCATTCGTCTGAACAGACCGAGCAAACCGAACAAATAACGAAAACCAATGTCCTTTCTCATACAAGTAAAACGCTGGTATTGCCTAAGTGCGCAATACCAACTCATTTACACCCCGTGACTGCGATTGTACCCATTCACTCCAGGTGATTTCCAATCATCAAGCGAGCCATTCGTAGGTTTGAACACTTCGATCAACAACGGGTGACATTCCGCACTGTCCGAGGAATGTTTGTCAGAGCAATCTCCTCCTGGACAAGCCGACAAACAGCCCAGTAAATCAATCTCAGCGAAGAACTCCAGATAATCACCAGGGCGTACAGGGCTGCTCTTCATAAAGTATTGGCCTGTGTCACGGGTAAAGCCTGTGCACATGAAAACGTTAAGCACGTCGTGGACATAAGATTCAGCCTCTTGCGCAGTGATACCAAGGTGATCACCCATCGCGCGAGCCAGATTCGAGTGGCAGCAATGATGATATTGACCGCCAGAAAGCAAGTTGTGGGTATAGGGATCGCAGCGCGTGCCAATTACATCATGCACTGAACCGCCAAATTCATCAATGCCATACCAACTCAGTGTATCGTGGGTGATCGTCGCCATCGGACGCAACTGTGGAAAGCTTGACCACATCTGGTGGCCTCTGGTGATGTGTGTGCCATGCAGAGCGCGTGTTTTGCCTGTGTAAAATTTTTCGCTAAGGTCATTGGCGTTCCATAGGTTCAGATCGCCAACTTGGGGCCCTTCAAATGATGAGATGCGAAAAAAATGTCCAGCAGGCGCGCTAAACATCACGGCTTCGCGAGCTGGGGCCAAAAATTCGTCAACCTTATTTAGATCCTTACGGGCAGCCTCATATACATGCATGTTCGGCCCAGGCAATGTATCAACAGGATAACAAATGACTGGCTTCACTGCGCGACGGATAGCAGCGTCTTTTGGTTCACTCATTTCGACCTCACAAACTTTATGTTTTCTGTTTTGATCTGCAATCATCGGGTGGTCCTTTAGTTGCTGTAAAGGCCTCTGCACCGCAGGCGGCGCATTTGTATTTGCGCAATGCGCCCCGATTCCCTGTTGCGTCTGCACGCCATCGGCATCCGCGAGTTGCAGTATAGCGACGCGAAAAGAATATCACAAAGCCAAAGGCAATCAACAATACAACTATTTGCACGATGCACTCCTCAAGCTACCCAGATTTAAAAAGGCCCACCCGAGAAGGGCAGGCCATTTCAGATAGACAGTAGTCTAAGATTAGACCCGGCGTTCGACCATCATCTTTTTAATGTTCGAAATTGCCTCTGCAGGGTTCAAACCTTTAGGGCATGTTTTCGCGCAGTTCATGATCGTGTGGCAGCGATATAATTTGAAGGGATCTTCAAGTTCATCCAAACGTTCACCTGTTGCTTCATCACGTGAGTCGATGATCCAGCGATAAGCGTGCAGCAACGCTGCTGGGCCTAAGTAACGATCACCGTTCCACCAGTAGCTTGGGCAGCTGGTTGAGCAGCATGCGCACATGACGCATTCATAAAGGCCATCCAACTTCTTGCGATCATCAATTGACTGACGCCATTCTTTCGCAGGACGGTTCGTTTTGGTTTCCAGCCACGGCATCACTGAGGCGTGCTGTGCGTAGAAGTGTGTAAGATCTGGGATCAAATCTTTAATCACAGGCATGTGCGGCAAAGGATAAACGCGTACATCCCCTTTGATCTCATCCATACCATAGATACATGCCAACGTGTTGATACCATCGATGTTCATCGCACAGGATCCGCAAATCCCTTCACGACAGGAACGACGGAAGGTTAACGTTGGATCGATTTCGTTCTTGATCTTGATCAAGGCATCCAAAATCATTGGGCCGCAATCGTCCAAATCGATCCAGTACGTATCGAGCTGGGGGTTTTTTCCATCATCTGGATTCCAGCGATAGATGCTGAATTTGCGCAGATTTATTGCGCCCTCGGGTTTGGGCCACGTTTTGCCCGTTGTCATACGCGAGTTTTTCGGGAGTGTTAGTTCTACCATTGGTATCTCCTTTATCCGGCCAAGGCCGCAAGGCTGACTTTGTCTGCACATTGTTGCGTTGCAGGGCGGTCCAGAATGTCACTGATCAAAGCCACTGTCGTGTCGTCGGAACCAACAACGTCCACTTTGACGAATTGGCCAATTTCAAGGCCTGATGCATTGTCTATTATGCAGTCCGTGAGGGGTGTCACGACCGTTTTAGTCACCAGCGGAAAGCGGATTATAAGCGTTTCCGCTACGGCTGCTTTGGCGCTTCGTCGGGCAACTTCGTCTACCGCTTTAGTGGCTTCCACGCAACCTGTTAGGGCTGCAACAACACCAAATGCCGTTAATTTGACGCTCAAACCCATCAGAAATTACGCACTTTTGGTGCAATACGCTTGAGGTCGATGCCGCCATCGTTCTCAGCCGTCAACGGATCAAGATGCACACCACGATAACTAAGTTTTGCCTCATTTTTGTCATTAAATGTAGCCAATGTGTGGACGCGCCAATTTTTATCATCACGCTCTGGAAAATCCTCATGGGCGTGAGCACCGCGGCTTTCTTTACGTGCTTCCGCACCAGTGATTGTAGCCACAGCATTTGGCAATAAGTTGGCCAACTCCAAGGTTTCCATCAGATCGCTGTTCCAAACCAATGAACGGTCAGTGACTCCGATGTCGGACCATTTGGCCGCAACTTCGTCCATCTTCACCTTACCATCAGACAATGTGTCGCTTGCACGGAACACAGCTGCGTCTTTTTGCATAGTCTGCTGCATCTCAAGGCGCAGTTCTGCCGTTGAGATAGCTCCTTTTGAGTGGCGCGTTGCGTCAAAGCGTTCAAATGCAGCATCAACTGACTTTTGGTTCGGTGTAGGCACTGGGCTCTCTGGATCGATAATCTTGCCCGCACGGATCGCAGCCGCGCGACCAAACACAACCAAGTCGATGAGTGAGTTAGACCCAAGACGGTTCGCTCCGTGTACAGACGCACAACCCGCCTCACCTACCGCCATTAGCCCCGGGGAAACCGCATCTGGTTCATCAGCTGTTGGATTTAGCACTTCACCCCAATAGTTCGTTGGAATGCCGCCCATGTTGTAGTGAACGGTTGGAAGGACAGGAATTGGTTCTTTGGTCAGGTCAACGCCTGCAAAGACGCGTGCGGATTCTGAAATGCCTGGTAAGCGCAGATCCAGCGTTTCTTTTGGCAGGTGATTGAGGTTTAAGTGAATGTGATCCCCATTGGTCCCAACGCCACGCCCTTCGCGAATTTCCATCGTCATACAGCGCGATACGTAATCACGAGGTGCGAGGTCTTTATACTGGGGCGCATAACGCTCCATGAAGCGCTCGCCTTCCGAGTTAGTAAGATATCCACCTTCCCCGCGTGCCCCTTCTGTGATCAAGCAGCCTGCGCCGTAGATACCTGTGGGGTGAAATTGAACGAATTCCATGTCTTGGAGTGGCAGGCCAGCGCGTGCAACCATGCCGCCGCCATCCCCCGTACAAGTGTGGGCAGATGTGGCTGAGAAATATGCACGGCCATAGCCGCCTGTCGCCAACACAACCATCTTGGCTGAGAATAAGTGCATTGTACCGTCATCCAGTTTCCAGCACAAAACGCCTTGGCAAGTGCCATCATCGGACATGATCAGGTCGATTGCGAAGTACTCGATGTAGAATTCCGCATTGTTCTTTAAGGATTGACCATAAAGCGTGTGCAGAATGGCATGGCCTGTACGGTCAGCCGCGGCGCATGTGCGCTGAACTGCTGGGCCTTCACCAAATTCAGTGGTGTGTCCACCGAATGGGCGCTGGTAAATCTTACCCTCTTCAGTGCGAGAGAATGGAACACCGTAATGCTCTAGTTCGTAAACCGCCTTCGGGGCTTCCCGCGCCAGGTATTCCATCGCATCGGTATCGCCCAACCAATCAGACCCTTTAACAGTGTCATACATGTGCCACTGCCAATTATCAGGACCCATATTAGACAGGGACGCTGCGATGCCACCTTGGGCCGCAACAGTGTGAGAACGTGTTGGGAAAACTTTGGTCACGCAAGCTGTGCGCAAACCTTGTTCCGCCATACCCAATGTCGCGCGTAAACCTGCGCCACCGGCACCAACGACAACCACATCATATTCGTGAGTTTCATATTCATAAGCAGCCATTTTCAGATCTCCCTGAGGTCGATTAAAGCGCGATGCGTGCGATGGCAAAAAGGCCCGTCGCGACAGCAGCATAAGAAAGGCAGGTCACGAAGATGATCGCCAATTTTTGGGAGGTCCCGTGAACGTAATCTTCAATCATGGTATGTGCACCATTCTTGAAGTGCAGGAAGGTAACACCAATTGTCAAAGCCGCTACAATCGCTGGGAATGGACGGGCGAAATAAGTAATTACGTTTTCATGTGTTTCACCCAGCATTGGGCCGAATGTGAAAACAAACAACGGGATCAACAGAAGCAACGCTACAGAACTGACTTTCATAAGCCAAAAGTGTTCTGTTCCTGTTTTGGCTGAGCCCATTCCAGTGGCACGTTTACGGTCGGTCAAATAAGACATATACTCTCCTCAGACCAAAATGATTGTGATGATGGTCAAGACAATTGATCCGATGATCACAGCCCAACCCATTCTTTCAGCCGTTGGGATGTCAAGGCCCATGCCGTTGTCCCAGATCAGGTGACGTACACCGGCAAGCGTGTGGTACCAAAGGCCCAACACCGAAAAGGTCATGACCAGGTCACCAAACCAGCTGGTTAAAAGTCCGTTCGCTGAAGCGAAAGCTTCAGGCGAAGTTGCCGCAGCCAGGAACCACCAGACAATTAGCAGTGCAGAAATCAGCATCGCGTTGCCAGTAATACGTGTCAGAATAGACGTCATGGATGTAAGTTGTGGGCGGTAGATAGTCAGATGGGGTGAGAGTGGGCGATTGCCCCGATTCACGTCGGCCATTGTTGATGTCCTTTTTTAGTCTCTACTATGTTCTAGCGTTTTTTACGCCGGTGTCACCTAGGCAGAGGTTAATTTTCCGAAGCGTCAAACGACTCTTTTGCACTTATTTTCATCTTTTGTGTACTTTGTGATCACAGCCAGCATTACTGTGATCACATTCCAAGAAGGGGTGCTTTACAAACTGTTAGCCAACCCAAAAAATCGCATTGCCCTGAAAGCGGCAGATAACACAACCATTTAGCATTTTCTGTGCATATGATGGCGCTTAACTCGTCGTAATTATGAAACACGATAGGTTCATGACGCGCTTCAACGGCAACAATCAGCATATTTGATAAGACAAAGTCTTCGCTCAGAGACGCTATTAATCAGAGTTTGGCTCTCCAGAATAGTCGAACACGCGCAGGGATGGGTCGGTAAAATACTTTACTAACCCAATCAAAATCTTCTTCATCAAAATGATTTTCTGTTCATCCCATGTGGGGAACGGATACCTAATTAAATTGGAATCAAAACCCAGTAATCGAGGTCCAAAAGAACCTCAGGAAGGTATCTGCCATCTTCATCGCGCAAATCAAACGGTGCACCGCCTTTCATTGCCACGAGGCGCAATCGCAACGCGCCAACACCCGGTACCTCTGTTTGCGCTTTATCCAGAACCTCGGACCATGCCCGAATTGTATCACCAGCCAAACATGGATTTGCATGTGCTCCGCTATTCAGCCCCGCTATAATCTGAGCATTCGCAAGACCGTTAAAAGACAGGGCACGCGCCATCGAAATAACATGGCCACCATAAATCAGGCGCGACCCGTCTGGGCGTGCCGAGGTGTCAAAGTGGACTTTAGCGGTGTTTTGCCAAAGCCTCGTTGCCATCATGTGTTCGGCTTCTTCCACGGTTACGCCATCAGCATGATCAATTTTTTCGCCGATTTCATAGTCACCCCAACGGTAAGGTTCCCCAGCCATCGTGAAATCATAATTCGCGAAATCAAGACCTTTCGGTATCACCAATTGATCGGCCGTTAACGCCGAGTATAGATCTGGCACAACCGTCACGGGTGCGGGCGCATCCAAATTCTTTTTGCGCACCATGACCCAACGCACGTATTCCAACACGGTGTCATCGTGTTGGTTCAGACCAGCCGTGCGCACATAAACGACGCCCGTCTTGCCATTTGAATTTTGCTTAACACCAATGACCTCTGAGCGCGCGCGCAATGTATCCCCTGGCCAAACCGGCAACAGCCAGCGCCCCTCGGCATAACCAAGATTCGCTACCGCATTGAGCGAAATATCAGGGACCGTTTTGCCAAAGACGATGTGAAATGCGATCATATCGTCCAATGGACTAAACGGCAGCCCACAATCTTGTGCAAATTGGTCAGACGAATACAGAGCATGACGAGCAGGATAGAGCATGTGGTAAAGCGCCCGTTCCCCAATCTTCACCGTTCGAGGGACCGCATGATCAATCACTTGACCAACGGAGTAATCCTCGAAAAAGCGCCCTGTATTCGTCTTAACCATCAGTGTTGACCCAGTTTGGTTTCAGGCGTGTATGTGCCTTCAACTTCTTTAACAACGGATTGTCCACACCGCATAATGCCTGCTGAGTGATCCCATGTTTGTGTGGGAGAGCCGTACAGCTCCCAGCCCTTATTCAATGCATCCGTTACCTTGTGACAAAAGGCTGATGTGTCTTCTTCTGACAGAAATCGATAAAGCTTCATAAGTTTCCGTTACCCGAATGGATTGACGCCCAGCGCGATATGAATGGCGACGGCGATCGTGAATGTGACAAAGGTGATGACAACCAGCAGAATGTCTTTTGACTTTTGGCCCGGTTCTGGACGGACCCATTCAGGCTCTGCCTTGTTGATCAAAATAACTGACCCTACAGCCCAAGCCAACATGCCGCCAAACAAAATGATAGCGGCCAGGTCTCCGTTTACCAAAAGGTGGGCAATGGCCCAGATTTTAACAGAGATCAGCATCGGATGACGCAGATAGCCGCGCAAACGTCCCGTTGTAGCGGACATGCCAAAGACAAAAAACGCGACCAGCATCAAAGCGTGATTGGCGTATTGCATTGCGCTTGGTGGGTTCCAAATTACGATAAGATCAGCGCCGCGATATCCGATGACAATCAAAACAATGGCCAGCACGCTTACGCCTGCAACGATCACTTTTCCCTTATCGCCAAGCTTGGCGCGGTGGTCGGGTGCCAGACGCTTCCAGTAATGTGCACCTGTCCATAAGATCAGGCCGAGAATGATTAGTAGCATTGTGTTACTCCGTGGCTAGGGCTGCGATTGCAACTACCTTTGCCAGAGTATCACGTGCGGTTGCAACATGTAGGTTTTCCACGATTTTCCCGTCGACCACAGCAACGCCCTGCCCCACTGCTTCCACCGCTCGGAACGCATCGATTTGGCGTTGTGCCAAATCCACCTCTTTGCCAGTCGGTGAAAATGCAGCATTGGTGACGTCTATCTGTGCAGGATGGATCAGGGTTTTGCCATCAAACCCCATGTCACGGCCCTGTTCACATTCGACTTTCAGTCCCTCGTCATCTTTAAATGCATTGTACACACCGTCAACAATCGCCAGCCCATGCGCCTTTGCAGCCAAAAGGCACAAGCCCAAGCTGGTCAGGAGAGGCAAACGATCTGTGCAGTGTCTGGTTTGCAGGTCTTTGGCCAAATCATTGGTGCCCATCACCATGCCTTGAAGCTTTGAATGACCCGCAATAGAGGCCGCGTTCAGCATCCCCAAAGGCGTCTCCATCATGGCCCAAAGTGGAATTTCACCAGTGATTTGCGCCAAAGCATCCAAATCCGCTAAAGCACTTACTTTCGGCAACAAGATCGCATCCGCACCCATCGAAACAGCCGCCTTTGCATCATCAAGCCCCCAAGGTGTATCAAAGGCATTGATACGGATAATCTTCATCCTTGCCCCGTACCCACCTTTATTCAGCGCCTCGGCTAATATCGTCCGAGAAACGGTTTTTTCGTCAACAGAGACCGCATCCTCCAAATCAAAGATGATCGCATCCACAGCCAATCCACGCGCCTTATCAAGAGCCCGTGGCTTAGATGCTGGAATATACAATATGGATCGCAAAGGGCGTGAGGCGGACATGCTAAAATCTTTCACTGAGTCATAAAGTTGCATACAGATGGACATTTTAGCACGAAACATTCAAGACGAATTATCTATCGATGCCGAAGGAACAACCGATGCATGACGATCCGAACGCTATATCAGCTAATATTTCAGGGCTTTGTGTAACTTTTCATTCCAACAAAGACCATCAATTAATACCTGTGTGATTGCACGGCGAACGCATCGATCCCGCTTCTAAAAAGGTAAACCGAAATGAGCCACAAAGTGAAAATGTTGCACA
>Ga0206677_10003172_pt1 | contig 13992 bp, 21 predicted proteins | sample M130m12015metaG_FD_155475 | JGI IMG/M metagenome (GOLD analysis project Ga0206677, IMG submission 155475) | Ammonia-oxidizing marine archaeal communities from Monterey Bay, California, United States - M1 30m 12015 | ecosystem: Environmental > Aquatic > Marine > Intertidal zone | place: USA... | reverse complement strand
GCTACACCTCTAACTATCTGGTGATGATGTGAACACATACTTGTAAGTTCACTACGCACAACTAACATACCTTCATAACGATCATCGCTATCATTTGGAAATGCTGTTGCAGGCGGCATTGGTTCATAACGTCCTGCCATTAGTTCATTGATATACATCTTTGCAAGACGTTTACCTGTACCGTTACTGTTAGGATCGTTTTCTGTATCTATTACAAGACCTTGTAATACGTCTTCAAACTTAACAGCAAGCTCGTCAATTAGTACTTGCTTTTCGCCGTCTTTAATAAAGTCTGAAATGTTGTCGCCGGCCCAGAAGCGTTTGTCTGCTTGTTGCAAACGGGCTTTTATCTCTTTGGATTTATCCATTTTTTTATTCTCCGATGTTTAGGCAGTGGATTGCCGTTAATAATACAATGCACAATATAAGTTATATTATACATTGTATTTAGGTTTTTGTCAAGTATGTTATACAAAATATGTGTTTAACATATCAAGACGATCGTGTGCTGTAGCCATTGCATCTAATTCTTTTTGAATTGTTTCAATGATATCAGAGTGTTCTCCAATGCCTACAACTTTTTGCATGTAAACTTCGATATTAGTCTTATGCAATTCTATCTCCGCTTCAGCGTGTAGTCTTGCCGCTTTAATCATTTGTTCCTTCAAGTCCATAGTTCCTTTCCTTAATATTTTTGTTTAGATGGGATGACGCCTCTGACGCCGCCTTTCGGATCTTCCATGTCCCCATTACGACGGAAGATTAGATGAACATGTGGATACATGCAAGTTTGACCTGCACTTTCGCCTATGTTAATTCCTACGTTAAAGCCTGTAACATTATTACTAGATGCTTCTACGTTCTGTTGACCCATAGCAACTGCAAACTTCATACATTTTAAAATGTCTTCTTGTGTTGCTTGTTTAGGGACTACTAATGTATGTCCTTCAGTTACGGGGTATATGTCACTATACACAATAAAGTCACGTGTGTCAAGCTCTACGTTAGTCCACGGAGCTCTTCCGTCTTGTTTTGCTACTTCTAGTGTATCAATATTCACCTACGTTCTCCCAAGGGTAAACTAACCAAACATCTTGTTCTGCTTTGTTTACTTCGTGTACGCTGTAGTCTACAGTACCATTAAAGTCACTTGATAAGTTATCTGTAATAGTAGCAAAGCGAACATTGTTGTGCCATACTGTTTTCCAAGTTTCTTCGTTAGGTAGACAACCTGCTTGCCAGTCTTGTTTAATCCAGTCAAATGTAGCACCAGTGTCGTTAATGTCATCTACAATTAAAATATTTTTACGTTTGCCGATATCCCAACGACTTTTGGTATTAACACGTTCTTCTTCATCTACATATCCAAATGCATCAGTTGCCATCCAACAGTTACTTTCACTTTCGCCTGTAGCATCACGTAAACTTACTTTTAATGCTTCGCCACGTACACCTAACATGTTGCTTAGTATAGTAGCAGGCACATTGCCGCCTCTGGTAATACCTACAATATAGTCAGGACGCCATTTGTCTTTATACATTTGTAGTGCAATGTTGATGCAAGCATTTTCTACATCTTGCCAATTATAGTAATGTTTCTTAATCATTTACTCTCCTTGGCATCTTTTTCTGCCTTAGTTAATTTATTATTCCAACTATTGTTACTAATACCAAGTTCATTAGGCATTGGTTTAGTTTTACCTTTAGTAATTTTGCCACCTTTAGCAAGAAACTCCGCCTTCATACGTTCAAGTTCTTCGTCTTTAGGCTTTGCATCATGATTCATGCTCATTCGTCTTTTGCTCCTCTTGCTAAGTAATCTTTATTGTTAATCCATTCTCCGTCTTTGATGAATCCCCAATCTGTTGCTTTCCTGCCCATAAAGAACAAACTCCAGCAAGGTATTTCGTTACCTTGAGCATCTTTTGCAAGTTCTAAATAGTGTAAATCATCTGCACTACGATAACGGAAGTGCCCTGGGCCTCGCCATAAGCGTCCTTTAGGAGTATTTTCATAGTAGCCGCCTTTAATAATAAAAGTAGCATAACTCCAAGGATGGTCGTGTAGTGTAGGCTCGTCGCTTACTAGTACTTTATGCAAAGTAATATTGAAAGGAAAGTTCTTTCTGTCCTTTAGAAACAAATACCAACGAACTAAGTACGGCTCGTTACTGTCTCTGTCTCTAATTACACGTTTACGATCTTTTAAGAAATTAAACATTATACTGAATCCTTTAGTGTTTCAAAGGTTTCTATTTTTGCTAATTCACGCTCGTATGCTTCTGCGGCACGTTTTAGTCCTGCATACTTTTCTTCTTTTTCAATATCTCTACTTACAACACCTAGTACACGTTGCAAGTCTTTAATAGACTGCATAACGTCTACGCCACCTACTGTTAAGTCACCTCTAACATTGCCATTGCCATTGCCATTACCAGTAGTATAAATTGATGAAGGACTGGTAGTAAAACTATCATCCCAAGAACTTGTGTCTATAGTAATTGTACCGTCAGAAGTATAATCTGAATCAATTGTTAGTGTAATTTGATCGTCACTTAAATCAAAAGTATCTGGTAACGTATATACAAAATCGTCATTCATCTGCTATTGCCTTATAAAGTTCTGTACCACTAAAGAAGTCTTTGTTTAATTTCATACGTTGTTTTTCTAAACTAACAAGTAAGTCTTCGTGATTTTCCATATAGTTTACAATTTGTGCGATAACTTTGTCTTTGTTGTGCAAGTAAGCATCATAGTCTTCAGTCCATTCACTTGGATATTTAAACTCAGGTAATGCCATTTCAGCATAACTTAGTCTATCCGGAACCATAGGAATACTATCAACTAGTGCGCCTTCGTACCAACTAATACCAAGTGTTTCTTGTAAGTTAGCACTAAACACTAGTTTACTTTCACCTAACAAGTTATGATATTCGTTTTTTGTTAAATCGCTTTCTTGACATACTACAAACTCGTATTGTGGTAAACGCATTGCAAGATCTCTAAAGATATCAATTTGTTTCTCAGGAGCAACACGATGTGGAAATAAAATCAAGTCTCGTTTTTCCATTCCTTTGTAGTTATCTAAACTATTCTTTAGATACTCCATTGGCCAACCTACACGATGTATTTTATCATAATCAATACTATAGTCTTCCATCATTGTATCTGTAAACATATCAATGTGGAAGTCACTTGCAAAGAAGTTATCGTCATAGCATTCAAACATTGACATTTCAGCATGTCGCACCCAAGGTTTATCACCTATAAGTCTGCCTAAAAAGTCTTGCGGATCATACGATCCAGCATGCCATAAACCACCAATTTTAATATCAACTCCTAAAAGTTCAGCCATATATCGAAGCTGTATAACAGTAGGGTTCCAAGCGTCAGTATACAAAAAATAGTCGCCATTGCTAATATTTCCTTCGCAGAAAAGTTCACCAATTTGTTCAAGTTGTTTACTTTTATATACATTTGTTCCGCCAAAGTTAAGAAAAGCCCCAGGCGTTGTTGCCTGAGGTGTTTCTCCGCCACTAATAACTTTAATTTCTTCATTTGTAGCTCGTTGCAGTTGCTTTGGAAGAAATTCTTTCCATTGCTTAGTATAGCGTGTATCTACTGCTTCGATATCTACAATATGAATAGTCATTTAGTTTCTCCGTTGTTTAAAATCACGGCCTCCATTACGGGCCTTTGCACGAAGGTAGTTTTGATACTTGCCGTAGGCTTGCCACACCCAAGCATCTTTCTTGTAAAGATCCTTTTCATTAAAAGGTTTACCTTCAAAGCGACAGTAGTCGCGGAACTTGTCCAAGTCGTCAAAGATCTTGTTGACCGGAGGGAAGTTATTTGCCATTTTAAGTTTCTCTCTTTTATTAGCATTTAGGATAGTAAATTGAACAGCCATTTTCGCCATCTTCGGCGACTTCAATCTCTACAAAGCGGCTGGGGAACTTTGCAGTGATTTTCTCATATAGTTCGTCCGAAATCATCTCGCACGATCTATGATTTAGAACAAGCACGTCACCGTCGGACGTACCTTGCTCAGAATATAATCTTTCAAGCCATCTTTTGAATTGGATAAACTCGATGTCTCTATCGTTGTGGAACACTTCGATGCGCACCCGAAAGTGGAAAATATGACGATGAGCAATACCAAGAAACGACACATCGTCCCAATCACCTGTTGCCAATTTTGGATCACTATCTGCTCCTGGATATAAATGTACACCTTCTTTTCTAAAGGTTACCCATATACTTCTCTGTGCATTATTTAGTGCGTTTTCAGTTGCCATTTTAGCATCTTCCTCTCTCATTCTACGTCCCATATAATTATGATATGATTCACGTTGTTCCATATTACTAGTATACTTTCATTTAATAACTTTGTCAAGGCCATATTTAGACCAATCAGTAAATTTTTCTTTATCCATTAAGTCGTGTAGGCTATGACACCAAACACCTGGGTTACTTGCTTTAAAGTCTTTGTCGTCTATCTTAACCATAGTATTATAGTTCCATTGTTTAACATAAGGCACTACAACACGTATTTGCGGAATAAAGTTATCATACTCTACTAATCCGCCTTCTAAGAACCATTCTAAGTTAATAGTACTTGGAATATCTAAACTACACAAATAGCCTTCTTTTACAAACTCTAGGATGTACTTGTCCCATGCTTCGAACTCGTCCGCTTTGCTCGGCTTGTATGAATGGTTTGCACCAAAGAATATGTGTTTACATTCTAACTTGTTATAGTATTCAAGTATAGTTTCAATGTCTTGAATACCATCTACAAACAATGTTTGCATACCAAATGCAGGAGTCTTTTCAACTTCTACGCCTGTAAACATAGTAGGGGTATCTAGTATACCACTTTCATAATCTCGTTTCATTCTAAACCTTTTTGTATCAAGTAAGCATTGATTCGATGCATTTCGTCTTTAAGATAAAGTTTCATAGTTTTCATTCTACGAGCTTCTTCGGACACTGTTTGATTATTATACTTGGTTTCAAGCTCAATGTCAAGCTCTCGATGTTTCCGTTTTAATTCTTCGTAGTGGGAACGTAGTTTGTCTTCCACTTTATCATAATTGCTCATCCTCGAGATTCTCCAATTTAGTTTCATCTAATTCGTCTTCTTCAACTGCATCAGTTTCTTCTATATCAAATAATGCGTTAAAGTGTGTACTGGCATTTACAGTTTTTTTACCAATAGCACCTCTAGTACCTGGAATAGCCATCCAGAACTTCGAATACTCGTCAATCTTTGCTAGAGCTTCTTCTCGATTGTCAATAGCAAATATTTCCTCTACTACATCTCTAAAGAATACTCTATCAAATGTTTCTTGTACAAGCATTTTAGGAATAATGCCTGCATCATATTGTCTGTTTGCTTCTTGTACAGCATTAATATGACTCCATACGTTATGACCCATTTGTATAGCATAACTAAATGAATCCCACGATGTCTTTCCTTCTTTACCGATCTTGTTTAAGTCTCCTGGAGCATAAGTGCAAACGTCTGATACTTTAAGTTCGGCTGTAAGCGGACTGTCTTCAAAGTTTTTAAATATCCCATCTGATATAACAGTGTCTCTAAATCCACGGTTGTCTGTAGCATACTTTTTATCGTCAACTGACGGTACCATACGATACGTCCATTTGCTTCTGTCTTCAGTTTCGTTTTGAATGTAGATTTGTCCATTCGCGGTTGCGAGGAAAGGACTAGCACAGTCAAAGGTAATAGTAAAGTTTTCATTGTAATTCTTTCTTACAGCTCTTTGAATATCAGTAAGCAATGTAGCCCACTCTAACTTAGATGTGCCTAAGAAGTGCATTACATCGTGTACGCCTTTTTGCAACAAGTTATCAAAGTGTAGTGTAACAATACGTTTAAGAACCAAATGCACATCGCACATATTCTGTCCACCCATCGACCAACCATTAAAGTGATTGTCAGGATACTTAACTGGATCACAGTAATCTTTCATTTGCTCATACCAGTCATCTGCGTCTGTATGATTCTCACCTTGTAGAACATTTAGGAATTTACATGCTCCTGTTCTATGTTTCATCCAGTAGTCGTTGTTGATACGTGTTGCTTTTACGGCTTCGTCATATGTACTAATGCCTGTTGCTTTTGCACCTTCAGGTGAACGTGCTACCCACGCCGGAATATCAAGTATCATTCCGTAGTCCATATAGGCGTCCATCCAACGAAGAACTCCATCACGTTTCTTTTGTGCTTTAGGACAGTTAGGATCTTTCCAGTCACCTTCCCAAACACCTTTACCAATCTGGAAGCCACCTGAGTCTCCAAGCATCCAAGAGTTTTCTCTATCTCTATTACGGATCATATCTTCTTTAGGTGCATGTTTGTTAACATCAAGTTCAGCATGTCCTGCTGAATACAATGTCCACTGATATTGAAACTGTCCTTCTTGCTGGTTAAGATAGTTTAGACTTTCTACACCGTGTGTAAAGTTGCTAGGAATACGTGACTTATCAACATACTCGTCATACCGCTGTTTACCTACGTAAGTAGCATAAAAGCCACTTAGTGCAGGTAAAAAACGTGCATAATCTTTTTGTTCTGCGGTTAAGTCTTTACGCATATTCTACTTACTCTGTGCTGGCAAAATGTAGTCGTATGTTGCCATACCACTGTTTATACTAATCTTCATTGCACCTTGGTCACTAATACTCATAGTTGCATCGCCATCTAAGTTTAAGATTGCTTGTACTTGTGCTACAGGCCAACTCCATTGATGCTGTAATGAACCTTCAATACCGTGTTGGAATACAAATTCACCTGCGTGAGTACTTGCATCGCCGAAGCTAAACACCAAGTTGCCACCAGTAGTTTTTACATTAAACGTAGGCTCTTCTGAATGTGCCGCACTCATTAATTTCATACGTGCAATACTAGCCATGCTTGGAGTAATAGTAACTTCCCATGTAGCACCTTTGAACTTAACAGTTTTTAACTTTTCTTCAATAATTGCTTTATTCATAAAGCGATAATCGTTTTCAAAGTCACCTGTTGCATTTTCAAAGTGAATGTGTGTCGGAATAAGTTCTCCGTTACGTTCAGCTTCAACAACATCGATCTTTGCGTTATCTTTGTACTCGGGATTTTTCAAATGTAATGCTAACTTATCTAAGTTAGGCATGCCAAATGTACCTTTGAACTCATTAACCGGAGTTGCTGTTGTTCCTGTTAAAATAACTGAACGGTCTTCTGCCATTGAGTCAATTGCTGTACCTTCATCGTTGCTTACTTTAACAAGCGATAAAAAGCCTAGTGCGTGTGTATGTGCTACCACGTCTTGTAAAATGTCTTTCATTTATAATTCTCCATTAGTGTTATTATAATTATAGTACATATGTACTTGTTTGTCAAGCATTAATTTGCCATCCGTTGTTCTTGAAATACTTCTAAGTATTCTTTAGTCATTGACCATCCTTTAACTTTTCTATAGTTTGTTAGTTTTTTTGCTAATGGATAATCATTGCCACCTTCGTAAATTGCATCTCCAAAAAACCATAGTTTATCTTGTTTATCAAAGTCCTTTACAACTTGTGATTTATCACAACCTCTAGGTGAAATATCAATGCCTGTATCGCCGCCTACTTTTGCTGATAAGTCTGGAAACATTGTATTAAATGCTTTCGCTATTGTATTACGTTCATTTTCTTTTGTGTCGTATGCTACATATTTTGCACGTTCTTCTGGACTAGCATTACGGCCTACTACACTAAAGTTAACCATACCAGGTCGTTCTTCAATATGATTGCCTGTACGTATATCAAAGTTACTTTCGTACTCGCAACTAATAAGGAATGTTCTTGCTAGGTCTGGAAGTGTCCATTCATTTGTTTGAACATTAATATCGCCTTCCCAAACATCATTACCGTTACATTGATATACACGTTTACAGCGGCTATATATTTCCTCACCTATTTGTTCTATTGTTTTTGCTCTATCGCTACCAGTGACAAGATACACATGGTTATTTTTGCAAAAAGATAAAAAGAACTCTGCAAAGTTATCATTAATTGGTTGTCTGCTAGGAGTTAGTGTCCCGTCAACATCGAAGATAAATTTAGTTTGCATCCGCTACCCTCTTTCTTAAATCACTTGAACTAAAGCGATGATCTCTGTTATTAAAGTAGATATCTATATCTCGTTTGCGACAAATATCTCTGCCAGTAAACGGTTTATCTCTATATTCTTCTCCTAGTATACGCACATTTATCGAATACATACTAAGTATATCTTCTAAATCTTCTTCAGTGCCATATGGAATAATTTCATCTACATAGCCAACTGCTTTAAGCTGTGTATATCGTTCAACTACTGTTTGTATAGGACTATTCTTGTCTTTTCGGTCTATACTAGGATCAACTTGTAATCCGCATATCAAGTAATCGCATTGATCCTTTGCTTCACGTAGCATTTGTACGTGTCCTGAGTGCAATAAATCAAATGTACTACAAGTAAAACCAACTTTCATTTATTTTCTCCGATTGTTTTTATGTTTAGTACTGTTATTTAGGTTTTCTTGATGTTCTTCTAAAATTTCACGGACGTCTTGTAAATGATAAATCACATCTTCAATCATATCTAAATCTTTTTGTTTTTCAGTATCAAGTTCAACTTCAAGTTTCACTTTCATATTAGTCTCCAAATTCAAACAAACTGCCAAATGTTGTATGTGACTTAGTATCCTCTAGTGGATAATTAAGCACTCCGATTAAATTGTCTAGTTTGTTATCAATAATAGTTTCTGCCATAGCCGCATCGTCAAATGGCAGTTCTTTAAACCATTCAGGAATACGCAATTCATCTGTTGGGTAAGCAACACTTGTGTATCCTAAAGGATTTTGTTTTAGTTTACAAACAATAACTTTCATTCCGTCAACAACTTCCTGCGAATACTTGTCTCCGTTCATTCGCTTGAGTGTATTCCAGTTAATGCTTGCTCGTACATGCCCAGGCATGTTTGCTTTTCCTTGTTTTTCTTCTAAACGTCTGTAGTGTCCTACTTTGTTTGCACGTTTAGGAGAACCTTTTTCCCAGCCAGGTCGTTGACTAAACTCCTTACGGAATTCTGTAATACGATCTAGCACTTCTTTCTGCGGAACATCAGTAAGTACCATTGTTAATAGTTCTTTTAAGAAGTCCTGCATAAACACAGGCGTGTCTGACCTACGTAAGTCTAAGCCCATTGCCTTTACTTTACCAATGCCGTCAGCATCTGTTCTAAAGCCTTCGTTGTCAACAACTAGTGCCGCATAACGTTTCTTAGTGATGTATAAGCCTGACTGTGCTACAATTTCTCTACCAGCGGCAATAACATCTGAACGGCTCTTTGGGCAATGAAATGCTTGTGCCATAAACTTCGGAAATGTTGTGTTTGCTTGCTCACAAATTTGATCATACAGTGCAATAGCTTTTTCAGTACTCCATTCCAGTTTTCCAGAATTAACATCGTCTTTTAATAAGGGCCAGGCGCTAAAATAACAAGAGTCAGTATCACCATATATCATTGCTTTACCTACATGGTCGTATTCACCAGTAATACAGTTGTTTACTTCTGCTGACATATGTTTAACAATAGTTCTGCCGCTTAGTGTTGTACTTTGACCAATACGTTTATCAAAGAATCTACAACCAGGATTAAGAATAGCACCATACAAACTGTTCAAGTTAATCTTCTTAACTAACTGTCTCTTGTCCCAGTATTCAATCTCAGCTTTGTTTTCTGCATCTTTTGCTTTCTTTAACATCTTCTGCATATCTTTACGTTCAGCGTACCAACGCTTTAATAGTCCAGGAATAACACCTTCGAACTCTGTTGTAAAGATAGTACCGTTAGCACTAAGCATCCACGGCATTTGACTATCAAAGACTAACTGATACATTTCTGCACCACTCAAAACATCAGTACGACCATCTTCCCAGTCAATTGTAAGGGAAATATCTTTACGTTTTTCCATTACAGCTTCGTATTCCTCTGTCGAAAAACGTCCTTCCCAACTACCTGCAAATGACTTCTTTTTAAGCGTCATATCTTCGTGTACACGGGCTTCGCTTATGTCTGGGCGTATTTGCCCTACGACAGTTTCAGGAGCCATATTTAACGCTCTAATAACACTAGGATACAGTGAATTTAAATCCATTGAAGCTACCCACTTGTGCAAGCCTTTCTTTGGAAACGCAACATACGCACCAGCCGCTTGTGTGTTTTCTGTATCGTCTCGCTTAGGACGATTAGGAACTTGTAAGCCTCTGTTATGTGCTTCGTTAACAATGCCTTGTTCTGTAACAGCAACAGCACCCATAGTAGTCTGTAGTAACACAGTGTTTTCGTGTGCAACAGTATTACTAAGATCAATAAATCTTAGTTTTTTGTCTAGCTTGTCTAGTAGTGCAGTATCTTGTATGTTGTATTCGATAAACTTTCTAAAGTCATTGTTGTATAACTGGTCCAAAGTACCTTCATAAGGGACTTTGTTTTCGCCTACTTCAATTTCACCAATAGCATCAAGTCGATATGTGTGACGTTCTTCATATGTGTACTTACGATATAGCTCTAAACTATCTAAGTGTACACGACCTATTAAATCAAATGTAACAGCTTGCTTCCCGTACTTTTCATATTCACGTTTCTTAGGCAGTTGGCCCCATAAGCAGAACCTACGTGTGTCATCTTTGCTCAGTACACGACTAGTTCTATTAACGGTATAAGGAATATCATAACCTTCACTGTTCCAGCCTGACAAAATATCAGCATCTTCAATTAGTGTTAAGAAAGTGTCAATCATATCACCTTCTTTTTCAAATAACATTACATTGTCAATGCCTTCTAGTTCTTTTTCGGCTTGCTCCATTGTAAGTGTCTTAGGCGGCACAGCTAAACATATCATTGTTTCTAGCCACTGTAAGTATACACTTATGGAAGTAATAGGCATAAACGGATCAGCAGGATCAGCAAAGCCGCGCTCTGGATCGAAATCAGTCTCAATATCAAAAAACGCAATGTTTAGTTTAGGTGCATCTTGATTGAGATAGTGTTCACTTAAAGTTTGGAAAATAGGATTGATATCGCTTTCGAAAAGTTTCTTATCTCTATTGATTGCGACTTCTTTACGAAAATCTTTTGTGTTTTTGCATACAATTCTTGTAAGAGGGTCACCAAATACACTTTTGTATTTGCCTCGCTCGTCTTTAAAGTAAAAGGTATATTTTGCAGGATATTCGGTAAACTGTCTTTTACCGTCTCTACGTTCTACGACACGGATGATATCCTGGTCGCGATCGAACATCGCGTCTACATATGGCATTCATTTCTCCTTACGTTGCTTATGGCCAACTTAACCTTCTTCATGCCTGGCAATTGCCATTGGCGTTATTAGTACTTATTAAAACAACAAGCCTGCAATATAAATTACGGTTAATCCTGCATTCATAACAATCAAACTTTTCTCTTTCCATAGGACACCGATAAGTATCCATAAACTGTTACTAATAATGAATGCCCAAATGTACAAAGGGTAAACATTAAATGCGGCTAGTGTAGCGGCTGTCAGCAAACATACTGTTGCTACCCACGCTAGCCATTGATAGGGTTTTACCACCATAGTGAAGCAACCCCAAATCCAAATACATTTACTATAGCAAAGTATCCAGTTAGTAACATTACCCAGGCAGCACCACGCCTAAAAGCAGCATAGCATTGTGTAACACTACCTACTAAGAATCCAGGATATACTATAAGTAAATTAGGATCATTTGCTGTTAGGGCAAGGGTTAGACTAGCATATACTGTAAATACAAAACTTACTAATTCAAAATAAAAAGCAGTTTTATCACTAGTATAACTATCTAACCAAAAGTCTTTTATGCGATGGATCACTTATCATAACCAAGCGTAACGATTAATGTTTCTAAATCGTCATAAGCATCAGCATGATTATCCCAGTCACGTTTTTGTGCAATCTTAATTGCTTTGTTAATAAGACTTGGCTTGATATCCATTTCTTCTGCTACTGCTTTAACAGTTTCTTTCAAACCTGTATTCAAATCTTCTACTTCTTGCAGTACAGTTACACCTTCTCTTACAAGGCGTTCTAGTTTTGCTTTTTCGTCGGCACCGTAGGTACGTGAACTCATAATATACTCCTATGTTAGTTAAGTTATATTATAGCGGGTATTTAGGTAAAAGTCAAGTAAAATTTTTACTTTTTGGTAGATTTAAATTCGTACTCTGCTAATCTACGATAGAGCTCATCTTTGATAAATGATTCTTTTTTGGCATTTTTAGTTGCAGTTGCATACATAACTGCTTCTGCGTCTTTGCCGTAACGCTTCTCAAAGTCGTCTTTGTTCTTTTTCATTCCTTTGACGTTCTTTTCTTTTTTGGCTTCTTCACCTTTAGTAAGTGTTCTTTCTACAGGCTGTGCTGGTGCAACTGCTGCATTTTTCTTACTAACTGCTTCGGCAGCTTTAACAATAGCCATAAACTTATTTCTTAGTCCAGGGTCACCTAAGATAACTTCTAGTTGAGCAGCAAATGGAGCAATCTGTTTAGAAAGATTTGCTGGCAATGCACCGCCCTGTGCAACTTTGCCTAATGCTTTAGACATCATTCCTGCGCCACCTTTAGCACCAAGTTTATTACCAACTTGCTTTGCACCCATACCTACTTTATTTGCATCAGGTGCTACTGCTGGAGCAACAGGTGCTTCAGTTAATTTTACACCAGCTAGGGCAGCAAAATCACTTACAGAATAATCTCTATCTATTGGCATTGTGCCTTCTTGTACTTGTACACTTTCCTGCACCAAAGAAACAGTATTTTGCACACTTTCTTGCGGTTGAACGCCTTGTAGAGCAGCAATCATACTTGCTTTTTCTTGTGAAGGATCCGATGGCTGAATGTCAAATAATTTTTTCTGTAATGCGTGATAGTCCATGTTATTTGCCTAATTTTTCTGCTAGTCTTTTAGCAATACTTGCTTTATACATGTCAACAGTTTCATTTACTGATTCGTTGCAGTTACAATGCTTACAAGTAGGAGGACATTTGCAGTCTTCTCTTTTTACATCTGCACCACAACATTTGTCTGAGCAATGCGTATCTTTTGCTTCAGTTACTTCTTCACCAAACTTTAAATCATAGTCTAGTGCATGATATACACTTCCTATATAATCTGCTGCCTTAGTAATTTTAGATTGCTGCCAACCTTCAATTCCGTCTGCTTCAGTAACATTTTTCATCATGTCATGTAGTTGAATAGCATACTTTGCAATCTTATACAGATCGGCACGTGCCATTTGTACTTCGTGATCTCTTTCAGCCATATCAGCTAAGTCGGCCAACCCTTCCTCAATTGATTTTCTATTCATCATCGATTCCTTTTTAATATATGTTGTTTTACCTTTTGCCGCGGCATCTATCCAACTTGCTTTTACTGACTCTTGGTCTTTTATTGCTTCGTAGCGTCCGTTAGCATCATTCCTTACTAACCATTTATTTCCGCTCCAGTGATATAATTTACCGTCTTTTCCAATTAATCTAGCGTCCTGTGGAGGAGTGCTATCTGCTTTTGAATTTTTATAACCTGCTAGTTCTTTACTATATTTTCTTTTAGCAGCCATTTGATTAAGAATGCCTTCGCCGTCGCCTTTTAATTTCTTTGCATCTGCTTTAGTAACACTATCTTTTGTACCAGCTCCGCCTTTAGCATCTTTTTTCTTTGTATCTGCTTTATCAACATTAGTGAAAAACTTCTTAATACCTTGTTCTAAACTATCAGGAGCAAGTACACCGCCTTTTTGTGTCGCAGTAAATCCCTTAGCAATATTTTGCTGAATTGATTTTAACGGTCCTTCATTTATATCTTTAATTCGCATACTGTATTTATCGCTTGTTCTTTTTCTTCTTCTTTTTATGCCCTAAGATGTTTGCATCTATATCAA
>Ga0206677_10003169_pt1 | contig 14006 bp, 18 predicted proteins | sample M130m12015metaG_FD_155475 | JGI IMG/M metagenome (GOLD analysis project Ga0206677, IMG submission 155475) | Ammonia-oxidizing marine archaeal communities from Monterey Bay, California, United States - M1 30m 12015 | ecosystem: Environmental > Aquatic > Marine > Intertidal zone | place: USA... | reverse complement strand
CTGCTGTAGGCGTGCGAACTCAGGCGTGTTCTTCTGGTTCTTGAAGTCACCAACAACTTTCTGAGCCAGCCCTGCATCCGCAAAGTCCTCAATGGTGTAGCCGCGTTCGCCCGCGTAGCGCATAAAGTTCTTGCCGTCCTCGTCTGGAAGGCCAGCCGCTTGTTGCGCGCGATCTAAGTTGTTCGAGATCGTTTGCTGGATTACTTGGCCGCGATCATTGGATGCGCCCTGAGCCATCTGCCTGCCTTGCGCCGCACTCTGAGCCGTAGACTTCAAGACGTTATTCATTACGCCCATCTGTTGCTGTAGCTGTTGCTCCATACGCTGAATACGATCCATGCCCTCACGGTAGCCGGGTGGTAATGAGATAGCGTTGTCATCTTCGTATTTCGCAAACTCAGAGTTCATATCTGGCTGCGTTGCATTGTTGGACGGAACCTCTGGCTTGGCTACGTTCTGTTGCGCTGGGCGCTTGTTGCCCATTGTTGTGTTCTTAGAAAAGGCGCCAACCGCTGCTTCCATTAGCTTAGCGATTTGCTCAGGACTTCCACCCGATGTTTGGATCAACTTTTCGGCAAAGTTATTGATCGGCTTCATCTGAGCGTTCTTGTAGTTCAAGTCCTTATAACGATCAAACGTAGACGAGATTTGCTGAGGCGTAAGTTGGCGGTCGCCAACCTTGTAAACCATAGGTTCCTCATTCATGCGGTCGCCATCTGTCTGAGGGCCAGCCTTAGCGGACTTCTCCATTGGCGTAGTTGGCGCATCCTTTGGCTTTGGCGCTGGTGCTGCCTGTTGTGGGGCGGCTTGCTGTGGTGGCTGTGCCCCACCTGATAAAGCGTTAGCGGCCATGCGCTGTAGTTGTTCGTCCATTAGTCTGTCCTTTCAGTCGGGCCTTGGCGCGACGGTGCTTCTTCAAATGAAAGTTCGCCTTCCATCTTGTGTATCAACTTGACGGGCATGTTCAGCATTTGCTCAGCAGCCCAGATTGCCCCTCGATTGAAATCCACCTCTTGCGCGGACATCTGCTTGGAGCGTGCCATCAATAATGCAAGATCGACAATCTCGTCCTTCATTATTGAGTTTAAAGTCGCCCACCCTTTGCTTTCAGATAATTCGATGAGGTCTTTAATTTGAGATTTAAGGTTCATAATTGGGGGGGCTCTACTTCTTCTTGCTGCCTTTTTTGAGGATCGGCTTACCCGGCATTACAGTTGTGCAAGCCTTCTTCATTATTGGAGACTTCGCCATATCAGTATCCTTTCTTCTTCTTGACGGGCTTACCTGTTTTCACAGCAGCCTTTTTCGCGGCAGCTTTTCCGGCCTTGGTGTACGGAAACTTCTTCTTTCCAACTGTCGGCATTACTTCTTCCCCTTCTTCCATGAAATTCTCTTCGAGCTCGTCTTCTTCTTAGATGCGCTCGTACACTTCGCTTTCGTAGGGCGACACGCGGGGTATGACTTGCGCTTTTCGCCTGACTTCCGGCCACAGGGCTTTCCCGTTTTGCAGTCTATCCAACCCTTGCCGCCGTTTTGAGCGAACCAAGTGCGAAGGCTATTTTCCTTTGCCACTCTTCTTCCCCCAATTCTTAGCCCCTACTTTTCTGCATTTTGCGACAGCCCCACTTGCGTAGGCGCTCGGCCAAACCTTGTAGCGTGACTTCACTTTCTTGGCGCAAGCGTCGAGTTTCTTCTTGGCGGGCTTCTTCGCCATGATCTAACCCTGCGTACACGGGCAGTCTTTGTGCTGCATCGTGCCCGTCTGCGTTTTTTTGCCCAGCGCCTTAACGCCTTTAGATGTCTTTGCCATCAGCAGTCCCACGCCTTTCTTGACCAGTAGTTTGCACTCAACTTGTTGCTAGTGCCCTTGATGCCACCACTACGTGCGCAGTAAGATTTCTTGCGTGAAGGAGTACCCTTCTTGATCGACATCTTCTTGTCACCGAAGCGAATGATCTTTTCCTTGCCGTTGGCGCAAGCCTTCACAACAGACTTCTTCGACCCCGACGAAGCGCGGCGAGGTTTGTTGCAGGGCATGGACTTTTTGTTGACGCGCTTGGCTGGCATAGGGCTACTCCTTTGTTGGAGTATGAGATAAAGAAAACGAGGTGTCGTCCCTTAGAGCGTGGTTGTTCTGCGCTCTATGCTCATCCTCAACTGGTGGCCTTATGCGTGAAACCATAGAATTAGTGAGAACCGCATTACTACTGAAAATAATGCGCTCTTGTTTTCCCATGTGAGGATTAGTGCGGTGAGGCATAAATGAAGGGAATATAATCATACGACCCCTCTTCGCTTCTACATCAATGTTATCATACCACATTGTCGTAGAGCCTTCGGTCATGTGACCGTAGATAGGATGGGCAGGGTTCTTGAATACAATCTGACCAGTGCCTTCTTCGGCCTGACCATAAAAAACCATGCTTAAATGCGCGTTAGGGTGAGTATGTTCTGGAACGAAGCACCCTTCGTCATATGTAGCCACCCAAGATGTGTCGATATAAAAGTCGCCGTACTGTTCGCAGCTATGAAAATACTCTTGGTATAAATCGCACGCCGCTTGGTGAACTTTCGGAACCGCGCCAAGGGTGGCAAGGTTGTAGTTTGTAAAACTGGTGTAGCCGTACTTTGCATAGTCTTCGGGAGACTTTGCTGTCTTGCCGAACTCCTCTCCTATTAAGCCGCCCTCGCAGTCACGCTCGCGCAGCCTAACAGTAAAGTCACAAAGTTCGTCAGCTATTTCATCACCATCTGGAAGGTCACGAACCAATATGGGAAAGGAAAAGGGATGGATCATTTAATCTATCCCCATAGCCTCCTTAATTCGCTTAATTATTGATGACGGCTTTTCCGTCGTCAGAATGAAACCCATGCCCTCACACAATGCAACTTTTGTCAGCGTTGCTTGCACTTGCCCATATTCATCAACAGGCCCGTGTTGCGTGGTCATTGTGAACATAACCTTCGACGCATCAAAAAAGTTTTCTTCGCCAAACTCGTCAACGTAATTAATGAAATTCATAGTGTGCTTTATTCCTCTGTGGCTTCTTGTGCCGCTATTGCCTCTGCGTCACGGTCTGCTTGCGCAGATGATGATGCGGATGCTTCATCAGGAGACAGTGGCATAGGCGGTAAGTTTGAAAGGTTATCCTCTAATGGATCAGGGATGCTTGATGGATAATCGCGCAGTTCTTCCCTGTACGTTACCCAATCGGCCCGTGCTGTTGTAAACGCCGAGAATGATGCTGCGCCCTCAATGGAGCGCAACATATCAATGTCACTTGCGTTTAACTTCATGTCTCGTATTTCTCGACTTGAAGTAAGGATGTCATCACGAATTGTCATTATGATTGCCCCGCGACTTTCATTGTTGGATTTTCGGTTGTGTAGTTGTACGGATAGCAACGTGTGGTGCCATCAGCAGCTACGCCCCAGATGATTTTCACACCGCCCGCTGCGCCGTTTCCACCGCCCCAAGAGGTGCCCGATCCACCACCGCCGCCGCCGTGCATACCGCCTTGGCCTCCACGTTGGTTGCTGTTCTCACCATTGTTGTAAGCGTTCTGACGGTAAACACCGCGAGAACCCCCAGAACCACCGCCGCCACCTCCACGGTATGCGGAAGAACCTTGAGTAAAACTGTTCTGGTTAGACTGCGTACCACCATAACCCGCACCAGCGCGGGTACTCTGATCTGGGCGACCATTATAACGTGAACCACGCCAGCCCTGACCGTCTAGGCCAGTGCCACCGCCACCGCCCTGACCATAGGTCGAGGAATAGTTGTTACTGTTTCCACCGCCACCATAATCGCCATTCTCATTGTTTCCATTTACGTTCTGGCCTCTATAGCCGCCTGCACCAACGCCGTGACGGTCATTGCAATATCCAGACCCACCACCACCGTAGTGAAAGTTTGTAGTTCCGTCACTTACGTTAGAGCCTTCCGAGGTGCGCATTCCATACCCGCCGCCATCTCGACTGTTGTTGTAGTTGTACCCACTACCTCTGTTCCAATAAGTTAAGCCTTGAATGGTTTGATCGCCAGTGTAGCTCGTGCTTTGACCGTTTGGGTTGCTTGAAGAGAAGTTGATGTAGCCGCCTTGCTGTGCATACAACAAACAGTTGTTAGTAGATGCGCGGATAAAGAAGCTAGGACCACCGCCATATGAGCCATGGCTGCTTTCCGAGTAACGGCCTAACCCAACACCGACAATGAATTCTTCGCCGGGGGTTACGGTAATGCCATTCATCCAAGCAAGGCCAGCACCGCCGCCACCATCAGAAGACCAGCTGTATGAGCCCATACTACCGCCACCGATACAACATACAGCGATTTGAGTGACACCATTTGGAACAGTCCAGCGGAATTTTACAGTCTGGAAGTTGGAAGTCGATTGCCAAATTCTATCATTGCTGTTTTGAAAACCAAGCGACCCATTTTTTCTATATGCAGTTGTTGTATTGTCGGCATAAGATTGTGGACTGGTCACAACGCTAAACATGTTCTTATTCCACTCACAACCGTAACCATCGCCGTCAAGGTACGGGGATGTATCCTCACGGCCATTGTGATACCGACGAAGTGCGCCTGTTGTTTTCTGGAAGTTTAAATCATCCTTTGCTTCGGCAACAGAACGAGTGGCGCCGCTGGTGAAGTTTCGCCGCGCATTTGCGGGACTAAACAATGCAGAGCCATACGGATCGCCATAGCCGATGTCGCCAGTAAAAGTCTGCGAGAAGGTTCCAATTTCGGACCCCAAATCAGCTACAACAGTATATTGGTGGGGGGTAGGGAGTTGCGTTATATCGCCGATACCGCTGACCTTTACGGAACCAGTTGCAGGGTCAAGTTCTGGAACAATGCCAGTAGGGAAACCCGAAACACCCGTCAAGCTATATGACGCACCAGAGTAAGTCGTAGCTGGACCATCCGCTATAACCTGATCGCCAGCAAAGTTTCGCAGAATTTGACTAAAATTGTGATTTGATGACGACCATTCTGGTGTCGTGCCAACAGCAAAACGCTTGATTTTGTAGATAATTTCCACTTGCTCAGAGGGAGTACCAAAGGGGTAGGCTACTTTGACCTTAAACGAGTTGGTTCCTTCTGTTGAAGGCGTGCCGTAAAACCGTGCTTCGCCCGTGTCCGTGTTTGTGCTGTCACTATTTTCCGCCCAACTGATACCAGCAGGTAATGCCGTATCGCCATTCATAAGTTCGTAAGTGATTGTGCCAGTGCTAGTTTCAAAAGCGTTATCAAAGTAGATGTACTGATCTTTAGCAGAAATAGCCGTGCCAGCATCCATCGTAATACTGATCGTATCGCCACTGGAAAGAAAGCCATCGTGGGCTGTGTTGGTTGTGTTCATACTGCCTTTAGCAATTTTGACTAAACCACTCACTGTGCCACCACTACCGCCAGAGCCACCACCGAAGGTGTACTCTGAGCCGTTGATCGTCTTAGGTCTGCGAATACGTGCCATGTGTGATTATTCCTCGATGCCATGAACTCGGACTACAATGCTGTCCTCGCTCGTTGTTACGATTACTTGCTCGCCCTGAGAGGCCATGATCGCTGTGCGCTCAAGGATTTCGCCACTTGCGATTGAAGTGGTTTCATACTTGTCAACCAAAGGAAGTGCGAAGAACCGCTTTTCCCGCATGAACGCATTGCCCTCAAAGGTCAGGTCATAGCGGCGATCCGCATCACCATTGTTAGCGTTGTAGATGTTGACCGTAGCAAGAGCGGTTTGCGTATCGTGTGGCGCAACCGTGTCTTCGTTTACTACTGAAATCGCGTAGCCCATATTGGTGTGGTTCGGGCAGTAGAAATACAGCGTGTCAGGAGTAGAGCTATCAACTGTCCATTCTATTATACGGGCTTGTCCGTTGTAGGTGGCGTGGTTGCTAACCCAATCTGCATTGGTTGTGGTAGTGACCGCGAAAGAACCTGTCGCTGTCGGATCGCCCAGCATGAAGGTCATGCCTGTTGCATAGGGCGTACCGTTAGAATGTGGACCGCCAGATACTTCAGAGAGTTGAAGCGGGTGGCCGTTGTTCGATGTGGCAAGCTGGTGCAACCGATATGTGCGGCCACGAACAAAGGTAAGTTCTGTCACGTTGGTTGTAAGGTCGTCATTGACGAACTTGTTTTGACCGCTGATTGATGAAACCGCGATGCCGATTGGCTGTGCTGCGTAGCTCTTAGCTACAGTCCAAGTCACGCCAAGATCAGATGAACTTTGCTTCTCGCCTGTCGATGTGACGATAACCAAGCTCGAACCTTCTGCGCGGATATCAATCACGTTGTCGTATGTGACGCCCGCTGGGAAGTCGAACACGCTGTAGCCTGTTGTTGGGAATGGAGCCGCCGCCGTGTAAGCTGCATAAGCAAACTTGTTGCCAGAATAAGCGATGAAGAGGTTGCCCTCGTTTACTGTAGAACCCTCAATCGCTGCCGCGCCAATCATGTAACCAGAAATGCCTGTCGGCGGTGACATGGTGTTTGATTGGAACTCAGCCTGTGTTACTGGCGTGTCATCGTTTGACATATAGTTGAAGCCAGTAGTCGTACCGATGATGAAGCGCTCTTCGGCAGTATTGACGCCAGCAATCTTGCTGATCGCACCTAAGCCCCAAGTAAAGGCTGAGCCGTAGGCGGCTGCTGTAGAGCGGTAGTCTGCAATCGAGTTTACAACTGAGCCTGCGCCACCGGGAACACCTTGGACGTAGGACAGAGCAAACGGACCATCTTGGTTAGTCGCCCACAAAATATTGTCTGTCGCGGTTTGACCGTAGCTTGAAGACGCCGTAGCAGCACCACCACCACCGAAATAGTTGTCGAAAGTGTAGACGTTGCCGTTGGGTGCAGAACGGACGTAAAGCTCGCCGCCATTGTAGAATGGAAGCGGGTTGCCTACAGCAGATGGATCACTCACAAGAAAGAAGTTCCCGTCAGAGTTTGCTGTTTGCAGAGTTTCAATCTTCTTAGACGCGATTGGATTGGACGCCGTATTAGCGGCGGCTGGCTCAACAGGCGTGGTCTTGAGAGCGGTCATCATCTTGGATGTACTCTTGCCAATCAAGTCCAGAGTGTTCGCCGTGTCGGCAGCAACCCATGCTTTGTTGTAGGCCAAGGGGTCGAGGTAATCCTCAAAGTCACGTGTTTGGTACACCTTGTCCGAACAGTACACGTTTACAGTAGCGGTACTGCTACCGTCGTTCAGTACGTTCAAGTTAAATGTCGAAGTTCGTGAAGCGGGTACAGTGTAAACTACTTCCGTATCGCGAGCATTTACGACCTTCTTGCCTAATAATCCATTTGCCATTTTCTAATTCTCTCTACGATTGTGACAGGAAAAAGACCTTAGACGGTGACATCTGATAAGCGTTGAGCGCCGATTGGATGCTTGTCTGTAGGCCGTTAAGAGCCGCTTGCTCTGTGAGTGATGCGTTCTGCACCGCCGTAACTTGTGTTGAACCCTCTAGCTGTATCTCGCCAACTTCGGTATCACCCTGAGCGGTTACAGCATTGATCTGAGTAGTACCCTCAGCCGACACAGCGCTAAGGTTCGCAGCGCCGTTAAAAATTTCGATCATCCTTGTGAGGTACACAAGGTCCGCATTAGGTGTCGAAGCACCTAAGCTCTGCAAACGGTTCGATAGTTCGTTCGCTAGTGATTGCTGGTCAGCTACACTGATGTTAGGCATTTAGGCTACTCCCGTTGAAGAGGCTGCCGAACAACTGCGAGATGATAATATTCTCCGCAATAGTTGTGGGCGTGGTTGCAAAGGCTTGGTTGGCGTAGGTCAAAGAAAGGTCACGAGCCGCCTCGGATGCTACTTGGGCGGCCTCTGATGCGCCCTTCGCTGCTAGTGCAGAGTTCTCGCTCGCAAGGGCGTTCGTCTCTGAAAGAGCGGCAGCATCTTGCTTGACGCCCATGTCAGATAGGGCAGTCGTCTTGAAGTTGTTGAGGTCTGCGAAGAGTTGCGTGAACGAGGCGATTTCAGTCGTTAAGCCGTCCTCACCGATCTTGAGGTTCATCTTTTCGGCGCCAGCCGTATTGTCATATGTAAAGGTAAAGGCGTCTATCTCACCTGTGGCCGCATCGAATAACTTGTTCATAAGGACAGATAGCGCGAGGCCACCCATCTCTGCGTCTTCGAGATACGTGTCGAGAAGCGAAGTGCCTGTGTTGGCACTACGGAAATTTAGCTGTTCACTGGGTACGCGCGTGCGTGCCATTTCTAATCCTCACTTGCCAACTGAGCCAGCTTTGCAATTCGAGATGTGGACATTTTCAGTAGGTCTTCTACGTCGTTTACTCGTGCCGTTAGCTGGCCTACGTCTGACTGTCCGCTCTCACGTATGCTTAATAATGCACCGCGAAGTGCGGCCACGTCGTCCCTTAGAGGTTTTATTTCTTCATTTAAAAAAGCGCTGATATACTCGCGCACTACAGGCTGTACTTGGGTGGCCCATACTTTGCTGCTTGGTTGCGTCATTTGCCTGCCCTCATTGGTACTAGGTTGCCCTTCTTGACCTCATCGTCGATCTGACCTTGAGGCTGTACGGATGCACCGCGCGCCTTCTCCGCAATCATCATCTGTTGGGATGGCGTTGGGCCTTCGGCCTGTTGCTCTTTGTTGATCTTGAACTGGTCAAGGTCAGAGACGCCCATGCTTCGGATGGCCTCTTCGACTATCTTGCCGGAGTTGTATTCCATAGCTAGGCCAGTTTCGTTGAGCGTGCGGAGCATGTTGATCCACGTCTCTGCGTTGCGAGTAGGCTCAAGCGGTAGCGTCCCGTCCACGACGAGGTAGTCAATCTCGCCTTGGATGTCTTGGAGATTAAAGTCGAGGTAGCCGTCCTTAATCATATCCTTAACGTCAGTGGCGTTGTCGTTGTCGCCAATGCGGATAGACCCCTCAGGAGAAAAGAAGTCTTGGATGTTCGAAACCATCATGCGCGCCATTGGACGTACTGATGTAGCAGAGATCACACGGCTCAATACGCCGAGACGCTGAGAGCCCAATTGAGTGAGGCGCTGGATTTCTGTTGCAGTACGCACGCCGCCTTCGGCGGTGGGCATACCTTGCTGGGCGTCCGATGCAGCAGATAGTCGCTGTTTCATTTCAGACATAGCGCCAATGTCGTTCCAGTGGCCGCGTGTCACGTCTGGGACTTGGGCGATGAATACGCCGTCTCCGGGCTTAACACCCGGCATTGTCCGCACGATGCCGTGAGGATTGCGGTCTACGAGATCGTTGATGGCGACCTGTGTGGGGTCAGCAAAGATCAAGTTGGACAGAGCCGCCTGCACGTTGTCGATGCGGCTGCGAAGCAGCCACGTAGCTATGTCATGTAGAGGCAGCATGAGGTCGTAGAGAGATTGGCCGTAGCTCTTGTGAGCGTCGTGGTAGAGGCCACCTATGACCGTAGGGAATTGGCGCCCGTAAGGGTTAAGCTGTGCCCGTATGATTACGCCCTCGTCGAGGACTGTGACGACCATGTAAAGGTGGTCGAGTTGGGGTAGGTTAATCTCGTAGCCCGCAAGCCGTATCCAACACTCGTCTACTACGCGGCTGTCGCCCAAGGTGAAGTAGGCGCCGTCACTGCCGCGACGGTTGCGCTCCATAGGATCAATGCTTAATCCGCGTCCGGCTTCTTGATGCCATTTGTGTCCGTCCCACCCACCAGACGGAGGTGTGAGGCGGTTGCGGAGCGCGGGGAACTCGTTGAGCTTGGGATACATGCCCGTCTGTAGTAGAGCGTCGTAAGATGAGAAATCAGAGAAGATGATGTACTGCATCCGCTCCCAATCTCCCCATTGTACTCTGGGGTCATGGAATACGCGGCGCGGGTCGAAGTTGGTAATTTCGTTTGTTCGGTTGCTTGCGTTCCAAGTAACCTTCGTTGGCGCGTAGCCATATCTGATGCAGTCAAGAAGGTGTTGTGCAATTCGGGCCTCCCCCGCCGTGCGGCGCATCTGTTGGTGGAGTAGGCGCTCGATGATCTGAGATGACTTGCGAGACCCACGGTTTAAACCTTCGAGTTGGAACATAGGGTTCCGCCCCGTCAGTGCAGCCATGAGGTAAGTTTGTACTGTGTCAGCTATGGCGCGGGTGTCCGCGATTACAGCCTTCTCTTTGAATTTGGTTGTTCCCGGCTTCACGTAAACGTCGTGCGCCCTGTCCGCTTCTGTCCAATGGTCGTAGCGCTTGGATATGCGGTCGTAGGACATCTGCATTGCAGACTTGACGTAGTTGACGAGACGTTGTTCCTGATCGTCCGTCAAGCGAGAAGATATGTCCTCGTAGGACATAAGCGCGTCAGCGTGCTCACTCAAATCAACAACTATACCGTCGTCGATAGGTGTGAACTCTGCGCGATAATTGGTCATGTTGGCACTCATAGGATCATTTATCCCCCTTCACAGAGCCGCGTCGTCCTTATTCACCCCAACCACTCCATCGAGACCCAGAGGCATTAAGGTCAGACTGTACTGAAAAGAGAGAACTCCTGTCGTCCTTGAAACCGATTGGTGGCGGGACGTAATAATCTCCATGTGACGGCGTGCGCGCGAGCACGTCGAGGCCAATAGAAAGAGCGTCAACCATGTCGTCGTGCGTACCTGATGGAAATGTTTGGCACTCGTCGTAGAAGGCGTCGAGCCAAGGCGCTTGATCGGGGATGAAGACACGCCCACCCTCAATGAGAGGTAGCACAGAGGACAGACGCGTGACCTTATCGCTGCCGACCTTGTAGGGAACGACCGATATCCCGCTCTCACGCTTTAATTCTTGGATGAGCGACTGCCCACTGGCCTTGTCCTCGATGTAGATGCCGCGCAGGCCGCGACCACGCCACTGATTGTTCAGCATAATCATGCGTCGCTTGAGGTCTGGGAACTCGAACCGCTCGCGGACAGCATCAACGACGTACATATCGCCCGTAGCATCAAGGCCCATTACCATCATTACGGAATAATCGCTCGTTTGCTTGGCTTTGAAGGCCGTATCGGCAGCGATTATGAGGGAATTAAAGCGTTCGGGGCGCATGTCAGCGGGATATGTGCGCCACCAGTGGGACTTAATTAAGTTACCGCCTTGGATGTAGGGCGATTGCTGGTAGAGGCTGGCAAATTCGCGGGGGTTTAGACGTTCGCGGCGCTCTAAGTCGTCGAGGGTGAAGCGTTCGGGCCACAAGGCTGAACGCTCTACCTTGCGAACGTAGCGCTTGGACGGGCTGATCTTGGATGCCTCGTTCGGCGCCAGATATTCCGGGTCGTCCTTGGGTAAAGATGTGCGGCTCGTCTTGCCGTGCTCACCCTTGATCTGCTTTTCCTCGATGGCCGGGAAATTGATGTGAAGCCAGCGCCCCTCTTTCCAATCTTCCGTCTGCATAAGGCGACCCGCAGGGTCGTCGGGATGCCATCGGGTGAGGATAACAATTTGGGCGGGCGGTACATTGTCTACGTCGGGTTGAAGGCGGGTTGAGAGGGCAGAGACGTAGTAGTTCCATATCTTGTTGCGCTGGGTCGCACTCTCAGCTTCTTCACGTGACTTGAGCGGGTCGTCTAGCAGTAGAAGATTGGCAGCACGTCCAGAAGTTGTACCCCCGACGCCGATGAAATAGGCCGCCCCACCCTGAGTGGTGCGCCACTGATCTACGGCTCGGCTGTCGGCAGACATCTCGAAGTCTGGAAAGATTTGTGAGGTGATGGGCTCGTTGGAAAGGTCTCTGACTTGGCGACCGAAGTCGGTGGCGAGTTGAGAGTTGTAGGATGTGGACATCATAAAGCGCGTCGGCTTCTTCGACATGAAGTAAGACGGGAATATGACGGAGCCGTAGGTGGATTTGCCGTGGCGCGGCGGCATTGTGATGAGAAGATTGCGGACGTTGACCTTTTCAGTGCGACGGCGCTGGGCCTCGTCGAGCCCGAAGTGAGACGTGAGTGTATTCTTCTCTAGCCTGTCGAGCGCGTCGATCATCTTGAGGTGAAAGTCGGGCAAATCCCAATTCGGGTACTGCATCTTAACGTAGCCGAGGAAACTCTCTTCCGCTTTGCGTAACTTTAAGAGGTGTTTGGCGGCGTCTTGGGGTGTGAGGCTCATTCTTCTTCCTCGTTTACTTCCTCAGCGTCGATGATGTTGGACATTGTGGAGGCGATTGCTTCGAGCTCGGCGCGGGACATCTTCTCAGGGTTGTCAGAGATGTTGTGCTCGTGCTGCACGAAGTTAGCAGTGAGGTCCGGCATGACTTTATTGAGCATTGTGGAGAAGACGCGGGCCTGTGTGGGCGACCAGTGTTTTTTGCCCATGACTACAGCGTGAGCTTCACCCACTTGGTTGTCTACGTTCTCAAATAAGCGGCGGCGTAGCTGCGAAACTTGCTGTGGTGTCAAAGGTTGGGTGTCGTTTTTGCCCAGCTTTGACAGTGCGGTGGAATTGCTTGCTGTTTTCATTGAATTTCATCCTGACGTTTTCAAATTTGCTCAGATTGTTCGGGTGGCCGGAGATGGCAATTGCTGGATTTCGACTTTGGGGGTCGGGGTAGTGCCCCCCGTAGCAGATTTTCGTCACCATCTCGTCACCAATCGCGCTATGATGTTGATTTTGCGCGGATTTCTGTCCCGTAGGAAGGGACTTTGCGGGTTTTCACGTGCGCGGACGTTTTGAGCTTTGCTGATCTCACGGCTCAAAATTGGGTTCGCATGTCATGTCTGCATGTTACGTGCGCATGTTTCATGCGTCGTCCCGTGCGCCTGCGAAAGTAGGAACCTACTAGGATCAAGTTGTGGTGTCGGCTGTTGCTGACTGCTTCTCGGTTTTCGGGAAGTATCACCGCGCTTTGAAAGGCGCACATGAAAGGACGACACCATGACAAAATTCAACGCAGAAGTATACGCATCCGGCCTCACCGTAGCAACCTTCAACGCAGACCTCGACGCAGGCACGATCACGAAGGCGCAGGCCAAGGCCACCGTCGCAGCGAAGCTGAGCCGCGACAGCATGAAGCCTAGCGCACGTAAGCGCTGGACACGCGTGGCCGACATGCTCGAAACCGCCGGAACGATCAACACCCACGTAGCGTTCCGAGGCGCGCAGGCTGACGCGAAGGCCGCCGTCAAGGCCGTCAAGGCGCACGTCAAGGCGCGCAAGGCGAAGCCCAACGCAGAGCAGCGCCAGATCGCACAGGTCGAACGTGACGTGAGCGTGTTGGATCGTGCACGTGATCTGCTGGGAAAGAAAATCCTAAGCAAAGCCAACAAAGGCGAGTTGGACGCGATCCTGACCGCATACGTTACTCGCTAATCACCCACCCACATTGAAGCACATCACGTGAGCCCATCGACGCAAGTCGGTGGGCTTTGTCGTGCGCTTCTGCACGTCAACGCATGGAAGGAGAACATCATGCACCCAAGAGAAACCCACCCGATCCTAACGCCTGCCCACGCCAACGACGACCCCTGTGACACGTGGGCGGGCATTGGCGACATACTACGCCGCAACGAACGCCTCACACGCGTCTTGGAGCAGCAGCACGCCTTGCAGGACTTCTGCGACGCCTACGACGACGCACGTTTCGTCACCACCTTCACCCGGTTCAGAGGATAACCCACATGACGTTCACATCCATACAATCGCGGCGCCGTCTTGAGCTACGCGTCGAGATCACCCGCATCATCGCAACCACGTTTGCAGGCTGCTTCGGCGGCCTGCTTATCGCATGGCTCGGCATCAACGCGATCACAGGTTGCGGCGAAGTCACCCGCACCGTGGACGGCACGTACCTCAAAGGCGAGTGCGTGCTCGTGCCTTGGGTCAACCCTGACCTTTACGACCATTACGTCGAATAACCCAACCCATACATAGGAGAATAACATGAAGATCGAATGCAGTCGCCAACTGAGCGACTTAGAAACCGAAGACCTAATGCACTCTGCGCGTATCATCGAGGCGTGTGGAGAGGTCAAAGGATGGGCGGGGTTTGGTATGCT
>Ga0206677_10003161_pt1 | contig 14018 bp, 13 predicted proteins | sample M130m12015metaG_FD_155475 | JGI IMG/M metagenome (GOLD analysis project Ga0206677, IMG submission 155475) | Ammonia-oxidizing marine archaeal communities from Monterey Bay, California, United States - M1 30m 12015 | ecosystem: Environmental > Aquatic > Marine > Intertidal zone | place: USA... | reverse complement strand
CTACACCGTTTTCTATTCCGGTCAAAACCATGCCCAGATCGCGCGAATGTGGGATCGCTTCCATAAACTGTCGGGCTATATTCACTTTGTCTGACATGAGCGTGCGCCTTTCGTTGCTTGCAACCTTTTGAACAGTCCCATGCGAAAAGGGCAAGAGCACCCGTTGCGCTTCTATTGCGACCCGCCTAACCTCCCTCCCAAGGGGAGCACTATGACCGACGATCGTTTATCTTTTAAAGAAATGTGTGCCGCGTTCGATGTGACGCCGCGCACTCTAAGGTATTATGAGTACATTGAATTGCTGCAACCTGATCGTGAAGGCCGTTCGCGGTTTTACGGTGCCCGCGAACGCGCGCGGATGAAGTTGATTATGCGAGGTCGTAAATTTGGCTTTCAACTCGAAGACATCCGTCAATGGCTGCTGATCTACGAAAACGAGGGCACAAAGGCGCAAATGGAAGCGTGGATTGATATGGCCGATGGTCAAATGAAAGAGCTGGCAGAGCAACGTGTTCATCTGGAAGAGGCCATTACCGAGTTACAAGTTTTGCGTGAAAACGTGGCGAGTGAATTGGCGAAATAGTCGATCGATTGATGACCTAATCCGTTGGCCTGGGGGCCCAATTGTGAGTTCAGTGATTCCATTCGCTCGGTCATTTTTGGCAACGAAGCAGATGCTTTTGTGGTTGTCTCTACGCAGGACTGTACAAATTCACGAAAATTGTCTGAAAAATAATGCGCTTCCCCCCAATCCTCGTTTTTGCCAGATTATCAACCACTTGACGTAAAGAAACGCTACGTAAGGCGCAAAGTTGACGTGGCGTACAACTTACGTAAGCTAATTCTCCATTGTAACAGACGGGCAGCAGACCCAATTGACACTCGTAACACCTATTTTACGGGCGGAGACAAAGCCAATGACCGAGAATACCAAAACCATCAGAGAGATGTGTGACGACCACAACGTCACCCCACGCACTTTGCGCTTTTATGAAGCCAAGGAATTGCTCTTCCCCATTCGTGAGGGGCAAAGGCGTCTCTTTACCAAACGTGATGGCGCGCGTCTCAAGCTGATCTTGCTGGGCAAACGCTTTGGCTTCAGCCTTGAGGAAATTCGCCAGCTGCTGGACCTGTATCACGTTGACGATGATCGCCAAACCCAACTAGCGCGCGCCTACGCCGTGGCCAACGATCGTCTGGCCGATATGGAGCGCCAGCGCGACACGCTGAGTGAAGCCATCGAAGACCTAAAACATCAAATGCGCTGGGGCGAAAAGATGATCGCCTCGACCAAAAAAAATTCTGGGATGACCCACTAAGACAGGGTCGCCCTTCACCCAATTTGTGCCCAATCGGAGAACACTATGCCCCGCTACAAAGCCCCAACAAAAGACATGCATTTCATTTTGCACGATCTATTGAAAGTCTCGGAAAGTGTCATTCCAGGTTATGATGAGCTGGGAGCAGATTTCACATCTGCAGTGCTGGAAGAAGCGGGCAAACTGACGTCTGAAGTCTTGGCCCCTCTAAACGTGACTGGCGACAAAGAAGGCTGTCGTTTGGAAAATGGCGTTGTTTACACACCCGCCGGTTTCAAAGACGCATTTTCCAAAGTCAAAGAAGGCGGTTGGACCGGTCTGGACATGCCCGAGCAATACGGCGGACAAAACATGCCAGCGGTTTTAGGATCAGCAGTGGGCGAATTGTTCTCTGGCTCCAACATGGCGTTCACAATGTATCAGGGCCTGACCCACGGTGCAGCATCCGCGATTTTGGCCCACGGGACTGAAGCGCAAAAAGACAAATGGTTGCCAAACATGGTGTCGTGCGAATGGACAGGCACCATGAACCTGACAGAGCCACATTGCGGCACTGATCTGGGACTGATGCGCACCAAAGCAGAACCACAAGCGGACGGCAGCTATAAGATTACAGGCCAGAAGATCTTTATCTCTTCTGGTGAACACGACATGGCGGACAACATCGTTCACTTGGTATTGGCGAAAATTACTGATGGTCCTGAGGGCATCAAAGGCGTGTCTTTGTTCATCGTTCCAAAGGTTATGGTCAATGAAGACGGTTCCTTGGGCGAGCGCAACGGGGCAACCGTTGGCAGCATCGAAGAGAAGATGGGCATCCACGGCAACTCTACCTGCGTCATGAACTATGACAACGCGACAGGTTATTTGTTGGGCGATGAGCATAAAGGCATGCGCGCCATGTTCACCATGATGAACGAGGCGCGTTTGGGCGTCGGGATGCAAGGGCTGTCCCAAGCCGAAGCTGCGTATCAAAACGCACTAGATTACGCCAACGATCGTCTGCAAGGTCGCGCTGTCACTGGCGTGCAGAATCCAGACGGCCCAGCCGATCCATTGATCGTTCACCCAGACATTCGTCGTTCCTTGATGGAGCAAAAGTCGTTCGTTGAAGGCGCACGTGCCTTCATCCTTTGGGGTGCCACAATGATTGATGCCGCCCACCGCGCGGATGACAAAGACGCCGATGGCTTGGTGTCCTTATTGACCCCTGTGATCAAGGGCTTCTTGACTGATGTCGGATACGACATGACTGTTAAGGCACAACAGATCTATGGCGGCCACGGATATATCGAGGAATGGGGCATGTCCCAATTCACCCGCGATGCCCGTATTGCTATGATCTATGAAGGGGCTAATGGCGTTCAGGCGCTAGACCTTGTGGGCCGCAAATTGGCGCAAGACGGAGGCAAGCACGTGATGGCGTTCTTTGAAATGGTGAAGACCTTCATCAAAGACAATGCAGGCCAAGATGACGCATACGATAAAGACTTTATCGAACCCCTCAAAGCAGCATCCAAAGATTTGCAGGCCGCAGGCATGTATTTCATGCAAAACGGCATGAGCAATCCAAACCACGCATTGGCGGGTTCTAACGACTTTATGCATATGTTTGGGCACGTCTGCCTTGGCCTGATGTGGGCACGTATGGGCAAGGTTTCTAGCGATACCTTAGCTGCGGGTACGGATGACGCAACATTTTATGAAACCAAGCTTGCGACGGGTCGTTTCTATATGGCGCGCCAGTTGCCTGCGACGGCATTGCACCTGACGCGTATTCAATCTGGAAGTGATACGGTGATGGCGCTGGATGCGGCAAACTTCTAAGGTGCGAGGGCTGGGCGATTGTCCCACCCCAACGACACTGCAGGAAAAACAACCATGCCCAAACGCTTTCGCCTTACACGCCGCTTCCCTGTCGCAATGACAGAAGACGGGTATCGCCGATTAAAACGGTTTTCAGCGGATGCGGGTTTGGATGAAGGCGAGGCGCTTTCATTCCTGGTTGAGAATTTCGCCAGTGTCTTGAACGAAGAAAATCTGACCGCACGTTTGCGACTCTTCAACGCAGAGCTCGACGCGGGCAAGAAATAAACACATCTGGGGAGGATGTTGTGATGAGTGAGACTGCCAATGGATGGATGACCAACGAACACCAGATGATCGCGGATATGACGGCCCAATTCATCACAAATGAATGGGCACCCAAGTTTGCCAATTGGCGCAAACAGGGGCAGATGGATCGATCCACCTGGGCTGAGGCCGGCGAACTTGGACTTCTCTGCCCCTCCATCCCCGAAGAATTTGGCGGCGCGGGCGGCGACTTCGGGCATGAGGCTGCAATCTTGATCGAAGGCAGCCGCGCGAACTTGGCCAGCTGGGGACACGGTATCCACTCTGGAATCGTGGCCCACTACATCCTGAACTGCGGCACGGACGAGCAAAAGGCACGTTGGTTGCCTAAAATGGTCACCGGCGAATTGGTTGGAGCGCTCGCAATGACGGAACCCTCCACAGGGTCCGACGTTCAAGCGATCAAAACGCGGGCCATTCGGAATGGTAATTCTTACCGCCTCTCTGGGCAAAAGACATTCATAACCAACGGACAACACGCTAACTTAATTATTGTGGCCGCCAAAACGGACCCATCGCTGGGATCAAAAGGCGTGTCCTTGGTGGTTTTGGAAACCGACGAAGCAACCGGATTTGCACGCGGGCGCAACCTTGAGAAAATCGGGATGCACGCGGCTGATACATCAGAACTGTTCTTTGACAACGTCGAGATCGCACCCGAAAATATCTTGGGCGGTGAAGAGGGTAAAGGATTCTATCAACTGATGAACCAACTGCCCCAGGAGCGGTTGATCATCGCCTGCTCTGCCATTGGCGCAATGGAAGGCGCAGTTGAACGCACCATCGCCTATTGTCGCGAACGCGAAGCCTTTGGCGGACCAATCATGCAATTCCAAAACACACGGTTCAAATTAGCGGAATGCAAAACCAAAACAATGGTCAGCCGCGCATTCTTTGATGAATGCATGGCAGAACATTTGCGCGGTGAACTGACTCCAGACAAAGCGGCAATGTGCAAATACTGGACGACAGACACGCAAGCATGGGTATTGGATGAATGCCTGCAATTGCACGGTGGCTATGGTTTCATGCAAGAATACGCCATTGGTGAGATGTGGACAGACGCACGAGTACAACGCATCTATGGCGGAACAAACGAAATCATGAAGGAGTTGATCGCGCGGGAGCTGTAAAACTCTACCGGAAGTGCGGGCTGAAAAGTCGGATGCCTCAAGCGGGAGTTTTTTCTGGTAAGATGAAGACAAGGAACCACCCTGCTGTTCGATCCAATTTAGGATTGACCCGACGAGCCAAACAGCAGGGCTTCACCTTACACACGGCTCAGCTCTCCAGCCTGCCGCGCAGTACTTGGATCGCAAATTAACCTTAAGACTAAGTGAACGCCCCCCGTTCATATTACGAAATAAACTCCACAGGGGTCTGGGGATCTGAAACCCCCAGCTTCCTTATGAAAAATACCTTGGGAGGGGTATAGACCATGACGTTGAAATTGCATTGCTTTGGCGAAAGCGGAAATTCTTACAAAGCAGCACTGGCTTTGGAACTTTCCGGCCTTGAGTGGGAACCTGTCTTCGTTGACTTTTTTGGCGGCGCGTCCCGAACGCCTGAATTTAAGTCTGTCAACACGATGGGTGAAGCGCCCGTTTTGGTCGACACTGCTGCGGATTACACAGTGACCCAATCCGGTGCGATCCAAGATTACGTGAGCCACCTAAGCGGAAAATTTGCAGGCACCTCCCCTGAGGAACGCCGTGAAGTTTTGCGTTGGGTGCTGTTCGACAATCACAAGCTCAGCTCAATGGCGGGCATGACCCGTTTCTTAATGAACTTCTTGCCCGAAGCGAAGCGCCCAGCGGAAGTGATTGCGTTTAACCAAGGTCGTCTACAGGGCGCATATGCCACCCTCAACACCCATCTTGAGGGTCGTGATTGGATTGTTGGCAACGCCCTTACCAGCGCCGATCTAAGCTGTTGTGGCTATCTCTATTACCCAGAGCCTTTTGGCTTTGTCCGCGCTGACTGGCCCCACATTGATGCGTGGTTGACCCGCATCTCTGAAACCCCGGGCTGGAAGCACCCTTATGATTTGATGCCCGGAAACCCATCTGACCGTGCGTAAACTCACAAAAGGACGCAGCGGCAGCTCTTGAACTGCTCTGCTCCACGTAACCACATTGTGGCAAAGACCACCGCCAAAAGGATCAAAGAATGACCGAAGCCTATATCTATGACGCCCTGCGCACCCCGCGTGGTAAAGGTCGTAAGGACGGCAGCCTCCATGAGGTCACCGCCCTGCGCCTATCCGCTGTCACATTGAACGCCCTCAAAGAGCGCAACAATTTGGGCGGCCATGCGGTTGAGGATGTGATTTGGGGCAACGTGACCCAAGTTATGGAACAAGGCGGCTGTTTGGCCCGTTCCGCAGTTTTGGCTTCTGATCTGGATCAATCCATCCCGGGTCTTGCGATCAACCGTTTCTGCGCATCTGGCATGGAGGCTGTTAACCTTGGTGCCAACCAAGTCAAAGGCGGCGCAGGCAGTGCTTATATTGCCGGCGGTGTTGAGATGATGGGCCGCGTTCCTATGGGGTCTGATGGTGCTGCGATTGCCGCCGATCCTTCGGTTGCGATGGACACCTATTTCGTCCCACAAGGTATCAGCGCCGATATCATCGCCACCGAATATGGTTTCAACCGCGACGATGCAGATGCATTGGCTGTTGAATCCCAACGCCGCGCCAAAGTTGCATGGGATGAGGGCCGTTTTGCCAACTCTGTGATCAACGTGCGTGACATCAACGGCATCTCAATCCTTGATCACGATGAATACATGCGTCCCCAAACCGATATGCAGTCCCTTGGTGCCTTGAACCCAGCGTTTCAGGCGATGGGTGAAGTCATGCCTGGCTTTGATAAGATCGCGTTGATGAAGTACCCGCACTTGGAAAAAATTAACCACATCCACCATGCTGGCAACTCATCAGGCATCGTTGACGGCGCTGCAGCCGTTCTGATCGGCAACAAAGAGTTCGGCGAAAAACATGGCCTAAAACCACGTGCCCGCATCCGTGCCACCACAAAAATTGGTACTGACCCGACCATCATGTTGACGGGTCCGGTTCCTGCCACCCAAAAGATTTTGGCCGACAACGGTATGACCATCTCCGACATTGATCTGTTTGAAGTGAACGAGGCCTTCGCCTCGGTCGTCATGTTGTTCATGGAGAAATTCAAAGTCGATCATTCGGTCGTCAACGTAAACGGCGGTTCAATCGCTATGGGTCACCCGCTGGGTGCCACAGGTGCGATGATCATCGGCACCTTGTTGGATGAGCTAGAACGTCAAGACAAAGAAGTGGGCCTTGCCACCCTTTGCATCGCATCGGGCATGGGCGCCGCTACAATTATTGAGCGCGTATAATGAGCAATAAATCACACCCATTGCATGCTGTCGCAACTCTTGCTGCGTCTGAGGGCATGACAAACCTACAGCTCAAGGTCACCAATGAGGGCACCTATGTCCGTCTGATCCAACAAAAACCGCCTTTGTTTTTCAAATACAAACCTGACCCAAGCGATGCTTTGGACAGCTCAGAATTGAATGACTTTAAGCGCATTCTGCTTAGCGAAGACGATTGCAGCAACGGCCCGAACGAGACCTTGGCCCTTGTCAAAATGTTGTTGAAGAAATTTGAAAATTACGGGTCCGACACCCCGACCAAAAAACCCAACTTGGGGAGATACAGATGAACGACTTCACACTAACGAAAGACGCTGAGGGCGTTGCCACGATCACTTGGGATGTCGCTGACAAGACCATGAACGTAATGTCTTTTGAAGGCCTTGAACAGCTTAATGCCCAGATCGATGACGCCTTGGCGGATGATGCTGTCAAAGGCATCGTTATCACATCTGGCAAAGACAGCTTTGCCGGTGGCATGGATTTGAACCTATTGGCCAAAATGCGCGCTGATGCAGGGGATGATCCGGCCAAGGGATTGTTTGAGGGCACGATGCGTATGCATCATTTGCTGCGCAAGATCGAGCTCTCAGGCATGGACCCAAAGACCAAAAAAGGCGGCAAGCCAATTGCAACGGCCCTTCCGGGCACCGCTGCTGGTATTGGTCTGGAATTGCCCCTTTCGACCCACCGCATTTTCAGCGCCAACAACCCAAAGGCCAAGATTGGCCTGCCAGAAATTCTGGTTGGTATTTTCCCGGGTGCTGGCGGGACAACCCGTTTAGTGCGTAAACTTGGTTTGATGGGGGCCTCTTCATTGTTGCTTGAGGGCCGTATGAACTCACCTGAAAAGGCGCTCAAAGCGGGCGTGATTGATGAGGTTGTTGAGGATCCGATTGCTGCGGCCCGTGCTTGGGTTCTGTCTGCAAAGGATGCTGATCTGCTGAAACCTTGGGACGCGAAGGGTTATAAATTGCCTGGCGGTGCCCCATATCACCCCGCTGGTTTCATGAATTTTGTTGGTGCCAACGCATTGGTTGGCGGTAAGACAAAAGGTGCCTTCCCTGCGGCCAAGGCGATGTTGTCAGCGATCTATGAAGGTGCGCTGGTTCCATTCGACACAGCCCTTAAGATTGAGGCCCGTTGGTTCACCAATATCCTGATGAACCCCTCCTCTTCTGCGATGATCCGTTCCTTGTTCCTGAACAAAGAGGCCCTGGATAAAGGCGCTGTGCGTCCAAAAGATGTCCCTGACCAACGCGTCAAGAAATTGGGTGTTTTGGGTGCGGGTATGATGGGTGCTGGTATTGCTCTTGTCTCTGCCCAAGCAGGCATCGAAGTTGTTTTGATTGACCGTGATCAAGAAGCTGCTGACAAAGGCAAAGCTTATTCTGCTACCTACATGGACAAAGGCATTGCCCGCAAAAAGGCGACGCTAGAGAAGAAAGAAGCGCTGCTTAGCCTGATCACCGCGACCCCTGATGTTGAAATGCTGAAGGGCTGTGATTTGATCATTGAGGCCGTGTTTGAAGACCCTTCTGTTAAGGCAGAGATCACCAAACGCGTTGAAGCCGTGATCCCAGAGGATTGCATCTTTGCCTCAAACACCTCGACCTTGCCAATTTCTGAGCTGGCAAAGGCTTCTTCACGCCCTGAACAGTTTATCGGCATCCACTTCTTCTCACCCGTTGAAAAGATGTTGCTAGTTGAGATTATCAAAGGTGCGCAAACGGGTGATGTGGCTGTTGCCAAATCCCTCGACTACGTGCGCCAAATTCGCAAAACGCCAATCGTTGTGAACGATGCGAGGTTCTTCTACGCCAACCGTTGCATCATCCCTTACGGCAATGAAGCGGCGCGCATGGTCACTGAAGGCGTTGCACCGCAGTTGATTGATAACGCTGCACAACAGCTTGGTTTCCCTGTGGGACCAATCCAATTGGGTGACGAGACCTCGATCGATCTGGGTGTGCGCATCATGAAAGCCACTAAGGCCGCCATGGGCAATGCCTATCCTGCATCTGACGCCGACGATCTGATCGTCTGGATGGAAGGTTTGGGTCGTTTGGGTCGTAAGGCTAACGCGGGCTATTTTGACTATGACGAAAAGGGCAAGCGCACAGGCTATTGGAAAGGTGTACACGACAAGTATCCACTGGCGGCCAAGCAACCAGCCCTGCAGGAAGTTCAAGATCGTTTGATGTTCTCACAAGTTCTAGAGGCCGTGCGTGCACTGGAAGAGGGCGTGTTAGAAGACATCCGCGAAGGCGATGTTGGCGCGATCCTTGGGTGGGGTTTTGCCCCTGCCACAGGTGGCCCATTCAGCTATTTGGACATCATCGGGACGCCATATGCTGCAGAACGCTGTGACCAGTTGCAGGCAGAGTACGGCGATCGTTTTGAATGCCCTGCCCTTCTGCGCGAGATGGCTGGTAAAAACCAAACCTTCTATCGCCGCTTTGACCCAAAGGACGAAGCCGCAGCATAAGACTTTTAAAGCCCCCGTTCATTCGGGGGCTTTTTCATTCCTAGTGCAGCAATCGCCGCGATGCATTTTTCAAAAATGCGGTCTCTTGCGCACTTTCTGACAATACTATCGAATTTTCAAAGCTCACCTTAGCCTCTGTGATCCTACCAGCCCCCGTGCAAGCAGATTGCCCATCGCCGCATGATAGGGCTGATAGGTTTTGATTTTGGCGGCTGTTGCGACCTTTTCCATTGTCACCAATGCCGCCTCTGGCGTTTGTGCATAGGATACCCCGACAGCAGGGGTGACCTTTACAACAGCTGAAGACTGCATGGCATGCAAGACTTCGTACAGTGCCACGATTTCCATCCAATCAGTTTGATTTCACGCAGAGCTTTGCGCATTAACGGCACTGATCGCGGCCTGAATTTGGTAGGGTCCGATACCCTGTTTTGGCAGCGTCTCTTTCAATATTGTAACGCCCTATTAGATTTTCTCACGGTTCCAACGTTTGCCGTTTTTACCAATGATCAGACGGTGTCGGATTAACGACTCACTCTTTGGAACGCACCGCAATAATCCCGCCCGCGACCATGATCAGGGCAATCCCAGCCATCATCATCGGTGTGATGGATTGTCCCATGAACAACCACGCAAAGAACGGGCCGAAAATCATGATGGAATATTCTAATACCGACACTTGGCTGGCTTCGCCCCACTGATAGGCGCGGATCAATAGGAAAACGCCCGCCACCGAAATAACGGCCTGCATTGCAATGTATGGAAATACGGTTTCAATCGGCCAAATCAAACCACGCAGCAGGAACCCATCTGCACCCTCTGGCACAACAGGTGACCAGATCGTCAAACCGACCAGTGCCAATGTTCCGATGATCAATTGAACGGTCATGATACCTGCAAGCATGGAGATCGTGCTTTCCTCGGAACATAAAATGCGGGTCGCCATTGACCCAATGGCATAGATCAATCCGCCTGCCACAGGCATCATCATGATCCAGCCCGGTGCACCATCTTGGATGCCAAGGACCAAAAGGATCCCACTAAAACCTATGGCCACCGCAATCACGCGCCATTTGCCAATCGTCTGCTTGAAGACAAACGCACTAATCAGCAGCACAAAAATGGGGGAGGTGAACAGGCCCGCCAAGGATTGCGCAATTGGCATAAAGGCAAGTGACCCAAAGTACAGCATCAGGCCCATCGCTGTCAGCAGACTGCGGACAGCGACCGCCCAGAACCGTTTCGGGCGCATCGTGCCCAAGCCCATCATCGACATAAGGCAAATCAGTGGAATCGCCATTGAGGCGCGAACGGCAAGGAACTGCCAGATACTGATCTCTTCGGCCACGGTGGCGACAAAGTTATCAACGAACCCCAAAAGGACCATCGCACCGATCATACACAGGGCTGCCGCCATTGGCCGCGTCTGAATGTCTGATGGAGTTGGAATAGCGTTCATATAAGAAGACTTTGCTTTTCAGTTTCTTGTACTTGCAATATCCTGTTTTCCAAACGATTCAAGCGTTGTGATCACGCGAAGGGGAGAGCGCATATGGGCTGGATGAACGACGAAACGGGTTTGGGCAAGTGTCCTGCCAACTATGTACCACTTACGCCGCTATCGCATTTGCGCCGCGCCGCCCATGTTTTTGCCACCCGCACCGCTGTAATCTATGGCGATCATCGTGTGACATATGCCCAGTATTATGAACGCTGCACCCGCCTAGCCGCTGGTTTGGCTGATATGGGTGTGAACCCTGGCGATGTGGTTGCCACCTTAATCCCCAACCTTCCAGCACAGGCAGAGGCCCATTTTGGCGTGCCCGCATGCGGTGCCGTATTGAACACGATCAACACGCGCCTAGACGTCGATACCGTTGCCTATGTTTTTGAACATGGTGAGGCCAAGGTGATCTTGACCGACCCACAGTTCGTAGAATTGGCCGAAGCCGCTGTTGCGCGCCTTACGGGCCCAAAGCCTGTGATCGTTGAAGTCCCAGACGCGGCCAATGGTTGGCCCGCATCTGGGCGTCACAAGACATATGAGGATATGCTGGATGCTGCGAACCCTACATTTGAATGGATTATGCCAGAGGATGAATGGGAAAGCCTTGCGCTGAACTATACCTCCGGCACCACTGGTCGCCCCAAAGGCGTCGTTTATCATCACCGTGGTGCCTATCAGATGACAATGGGTACTGTGATTTCATGGCGCATGGTTTTGCACCCTGTGTTCATGGCGATTGTGCCGCTGTTTCATTGTAACGGCTGGAACCACACATGGATGATGCCCGTCATTGGTGGAACGTTGGTTTGCTGTCGCGATATCACTGCAGGCGCAATTTATGATGCAATCGCAGATGAAGGTGTGACCCATTTTGGCGGTGCGCCAATTGTGTTGAACATGATCGTCAATTCACCTGACAACGAGCGCCGTGCATTCGATCATAACGTCGAAGTGTTCACTGCTGGTGCCCCACCAGCGCCTGCCACATTAGGCAAGATCGAGGCACTTGGGTTTAATGTAACCCAAGTATACGGCCTGACCGAAAGCTATGGCCACGTAACAGAATGCGTGTGGCGTACTGAGGACTGGGGTGACTTGGATCAAGCGGCTAAGGCGGCGATCAAAGCCCGCCAAGGTGTTGCAATGCCGATGATGGAGCACATTACCGTCATGGATGATCAGATGGTCCAAGTCCCAATGGACAGCGCGACCCAAGGCGAAATCGTCATGCGCGGCAATTCCATCATGAAGGGGTATTTAAAAAACCCTGAAGCAACGGCAAAAGCTTTTGCTGGTGGGTACTTCCACTCTGAGGATTTGGCCATCCAACACCCTGACGGCTATATCCAGATTGCGGATCGCGCCAAAGACATCATCATCTCAGGTGGTGAAAACATCAGTTCTGTTGAAGTCGAAGGAGTACTAATGGGTCATCCTGACGTTTCACTGGCTGCTGTTGTGGCCAAACCCGATGAGAAATGGGGCGAAGTGCCTTGTGCCTTTATTGAATTGAAAGAGGGATGCACAGGCGACGAGGCCGAAATGATCAGCTTTGCCCGCCAGACCTTGGCCAGCTTCAAAGCACCAAAGATGGTGGTGTTCCAAGAGTTGCCAAAAACCTCAACCGGTAAGATCCAGAAATTTGAATTGCGCACAGCAGCCAAGGATTTCTGATCCCACGATCACCTGCTGGGTGATTTCATTTCCCAAGTTCACGCCTCTGCGTTAGCTTAGGATAAATAACAGGCAGAGCAGCCCAATAACCTATGACCGCACTTGCTAAATATGATCGAATAGAAGCTACAGGTCTGTGGCGTCCCTCCCCGCAAGAACAGCGGCGCGAAGTAATTGTATCTATTGGCGATGCCACTCTAGTCATCAGCGATATGAACGATCAGGCGATTGCGCATTGGTCATTGGCTGCGGTGGATCGGTATGGATCATCCACATCACCCGCTATATTTCACCCCGATGGTGATCGTGGTGAAACGCTTGAGTTAATGGATTCTGAGGCCGAGATGGTCGATGCGATTGAGGCATTGCGCAAAGCAGTGTCCAGAACGCGACCCAAACCAGGGCGCCTGCGCTGGTTGGGTGCAACAGTTTCCGTTGGGGCCGTCGCTGCAGCGTTGATTTTCTGGCTGCCAGACGCATTGCAAAAACACACACTAGGCGTTGTTCCTGATGTGATCCGCATAAAAATTGGTGATGCACTGTTGACCCGTATTGAACGGATCGCTGGTAAACCGTGCCAAGCACGCACTGCGGCCCCTGCCTTAAAAACGCTGGCTCTGCGCACCAAGACCAAGGAACTGATCGTTCTGCGCTCGGGCCTGACGGACAGCCTGTATTTGCCCGGTGGCAAAGTGCTGGTGAACAAGGTGTTGGTCGAAGACTATGACGAACCGGATGTTATTGCTGGCTTTATCCTAGCCGAACAAGTGCGCGGACAAACAAGTGATGCACTGGATGAAATGTTAAGTCATGTTGGGTTACGGGCGACCTTTACCTTGCTGACAACAGGCAACCTACCGTCTCAAGTACTTGATGATTACGCAGAGACGGTGATCAGCTCACCTCGCACCCAAACGGATGAAACCGCGCTACTGGCTGCCTTCAAAGACGCCAACATTCGCAGCACGCCTTATGCAAAGGCCATTGACGTCACAGGTGAAAGCACAGTTGGCTTAATTGAGGGCGACCCTGTTTCAGGCACCCTAAACCAGCCATTGCTGCGCGACAGTGATTGGCTGCGCCTTCAGGCGATCTGCGGCAACTAAAGAAAAAAGGCGCACCTTTCAGCACGCCCTATTCCAATTCTATATTTAGCTTTGAACTTTAACGCAGTGATGCCTTGTGGTATCCTGAGGCGCGCAGTTTGGACAAAACAGCGTTGATGTTTGAACCAAATGGGCCTGCAATCGCCATACGATAGGTTGCGCCATCTCGTGTGTATTTACCGAGACGAACAGGCAGATCCATACGTTGGAAGCGCTCGGCAACTGTTTGCGCGCTGTATTGTTGTTTGTAGGTGCCCACTTGAACATATTACGGCGTGGCTACGACTGGTTTTGACTGAACGGCAGGGGCCAAGGGGCTAGAGATCACCGGCGCGAGTATGGAATATTACCGAATTTGGACGGAAATTCTA
>Ga0206677_10003155_pt1 | contig 14038 bp, 15 predicted proteins | sample M130m12015metaG_FD_155475 | JGI IMG/M metagenome (GOLD analysis project Ga0206677, IMG submission 155475) | Ammonia-oxidizing marine archaeal communities from Monterey Bay, California, United States - M1 30m 12015 | ecosystem: Environmental > Aquatic > Marine > Intertidal zone | place: USA... | reverse complement strand
ATGGTGCATTTGAGTTCACTTTTGGAATAACAATGGAACAATTCAATCAAGAGTTTTTAGAATTTCTAGAACTCCCAATTGAAAAACAACTAGAAATTATTCCAGATATTTAAATCATAGGCATATCATCTTCAGTTAGTTCAGCTATTTCAAGTACTCGTAGATAGTTTAATTTCAATAAGATTTTTTATATTGGTGTTTATTAACTAAAAAATATTAAAATGAAAAAAATCACTCTATTTATAACAATTACTTTTTTAGTAACTAATTGCCAAAATAATGAACCTGTTGTCAATAAAATTGTTGGTGAAATTTTAAGCGGAAATAATAAAGGTAGTACTTACTCAATTGGAAGTATGGAGCACGCTCAACTTGCACTAGATTTTTCAAATGCATTTGTAAATCAAGATTATGATTTTGTAAATGAAAAAAATTATCAAAAAACCGTCTATTTTTATCCTGAAAAAGGATTGGATAGACTTGAATTTGATTTACCTAGTTTAATTGAACTTGCAAAATCTATGCACGAACCATATGATTCAATTAGAAGAAGTGTTTATGATGTAATTCCTGTAATCCCATCTTATGATGAGAATTTAACTGTTGTAATGTTTCCATTTACTGAAACAAGATATAGAAAGGATGGTGAAATTGAAAAATATAGATTTTTTGAAAGACATTATATCAGAGATGGTAAAATTGCTGGAGTGAGAAAATGGAGTCAAGAAGAATAAAAAGCTAAATCATAGGCATATTATCTTCATTAGTTTCAGTTACTTCTTATAAATTAAAAGACAAAGAGTTAAACCAATTGAGCACTATAAATTTAGAAGTGAACTGTCAAGGAAATAGAGTGGTCGTTACCCCATTTGTTACCCCAAAAAAAAAGAGACAGCGTTAACTATCTCATTTTAAGGGTGGAAGAGCGGTCTCGAACCGCCGACCTCCTGAACCACAATCAGGCGCTCTAACCAACTGAGCTACAACCACCGTTTGTGCGGCAAATTTAATACTTTTTTTGACCTCTCCAAAGCCTAAAAAAAGAATTTAAAACAAATCGTTAAAGGACTGAATTCCAGCTACTCTTTCGGTCTTAAAACCCTCTGCTGCATCTACACCAGCTAATCTCCCCAAATTCTGCGCGCGATAACGCACACTATCTAGAAAGTTTTGACTGCTGATGGGAGTTTGTGGAGCAATGCTTTTTTCATCGAAAAATTGACTTTTGTAAGCTCTTATTGATTCCATTTTTTGATCAATGTATGGAGATATGTCAACCACAAAATCTGGCTCAATATCTTTCCATTGAATGTAGTGATAAACTTGTTTGGGTCTCCAAGCTTCTTGTTGGGTATCAATTTTGATTAATCCCGACAAAAAACAAGCATCACTTACAAGTTTGCCTCCTTTCGGATGATCGATATGGCGATCATCTATTGCATTACACAACACCACAGTGGGTTTGTGCATTCTTATGAGTTTGATGACCTCAAGCTGATGGGCTTCATCGTTGACAAAAAAACCGTCTCTAAACCCTAAGTTTTTACGAAAAGAAACTCCCAGAATTGCTGCTGAACTTTCAGCCTCTCTGTCTCGGGTTTTTGCATCCCCTCGGGTTCCCAACTCTCCTCTTGTTAAATCTACAATACCCACGCTTTTCCCCTCTGCAATTGCCGATAAAATACTACCTGAACAACCCAATTCAACATCATCAGGATGTGATCCAAAAGCTAAAATATCCACCTTCATTTTTTTGATTTTTTTATCGCTTGATTAATGTCGTCTTTTAAGTCTTCCACGTGCTCTATGCCTGAAGAAAAACGTATTAAATTATCTTGTATCCCTTGGGATATTCTATCCTCTGGAGTTAAAAGGCTGTGTGAAGTTTTGCAAGGAATTGTCAAGGTACTCTCTACTCCTGCTAAACTCATAGCGGGTTTTATGAGTTTTAAATTTTGCTGAAAAACATCTAAGTCAAAGGATGTATTCAATTCAAAAGAAAACATTCCACTAAAACCCTTCATTTGATTTTTGGCTAAATCGTGGTCGGGATGACTTTCTAGACCAGGATAATAAACTGCATCTACAGAAGATTTTTCCTCTAAAAACTTTGCCAATTCTTGGGCATTTTGATTTTGTGCATGCACACGCAAAGATAAGGTTTTGATACTTCGCTCTAAAAGCCAAACGGTATAATCACTGAGGCTGCCACCCAAGTTTTTTGCCATTTGAAAAACAAGATTTATCTGCTTTTCTGAGCCAACCACTGCGCCAGCTAAAATATCGCTATGCCCTCCCAAATACTTTGTTGCGCTGTGAATAACAACATCAATGCCGAAAGAAATTGGATTTTGATTGATTGGAGATGCAAAGGTATTGTCGATCATGGTAATCAAACCTTTTGAACGCGCCAATAAAGCAATCGCTTCTAGGTCAACGATTTTCATCAATGGATTGCTGGGAGTTTCCAGATAAATTACCTCAGTGTTGTTTTGGATTAAAACTTCAAAATCATTTTTTTTCAACCCTTGGGTAAACGAATATTCAATACCAAACTTTTCAAATTCTTCGACCACCAAATTTGTTGTACCTCCGTACAAGTCTTCTTGTAGGATTACATGATCTCCAGCCTTGAGGTGAGACAATAAAGTGGTGGAAACTGCTGCCATCCCGGATCCAAAAATCAACCCCTTTTCTGCTCCTTCTAGAGCTGCTATTTTTTTTGCTAAACCCACTTGATTGGGCGTATTGAAATAACGCGGATAACGGTTAACATCTACCCCATCATAGGCATAAGCTGTTGCCATGTAAAGCGGAGATATTGCACCCTTATGTTGCTCATCTGCCAACTGTCCTTCGTGAACACAAATCGTTTGGACTTTACTTTTTTTCATTACAAATTATTTACCTGTAATCCAATCGATAACCTCAGGGTCATCTGGAGAAGTTCGGGGATCGATTACTTTTTCTAAAATCCCTTCTTCATTCAATAAATACTTCTGAAAATTCCATGTTACCTTAGAATCCATTAACCCGTTCTTTTCTTTTTGAGTTAAGAACTTGTAAATGGGGTGCATCTCCTCTCCTACTACGTCAATTTTTGACATCATCGGAAAAGTCACTCCATAATTCGCTTCACAAAAATCTGCGATTTCAGCATCAGAGCCGGGCTCTTGCGCCATGAAGTTATTCGCAGGAAAACCAACAATAACAAATCCATCGGATCCGTAAGTTTCATAAATCGCTTGTAATTGTTTGTATTGAGGGGTCAAACCGCATTTTGAAGCTGTATTGACAATCATTGCTTTTTTACCTTTTAAGGTTCCTAAATCAAAGTCTTTTCCAGAAAGGTCATTGGTGGTAAATTGATGAATACTATCACTCATTTTATTGTGTTTTATGCACTTATCAAGTGCGTTAGACAAAATACGATTGAGACAATAAAAAGTCTCAATTTCATATTTTAATTTAAATTTAATTTTTGTGTAAAATACATAAAATCGGTTAGTTTAAAAAGACAATTAAGTTTGCTTAACCATATCGGTCGTTTCAAAAGAGTTAAGTTATTGACAAACGTACTTAAACCAACTCTGCAGATAACCCCGCTTTTAACAAGGATGTACATCGAGGTTCTAAATCCTCAAAAGAACCTGTTTTGACCACACACCTCCCCTTGTAATGAACAATGTAAGCGCATTGTTCGGCCTGTTCTAGGGTATGTTCACAATATCGAATCAGACAATTGATTACATGATCAAAAGTATTTACATCGTCATTATGCAAAATAATCTGATGCTCTTTTGATGCAAGTACATCAACCTTACCAATCTCTTGTTCTTCCGGATTTAAATCCATATTAAGTTTTACTAAATTTTGCTGCAACCCAGTTTTGTTTTTCAAGATGTGAAACATACTCCAGTTGGGCTCCCTCACAAGAATTTTGAATGTCCTCGAGATCAGAAGTGTAAAAACCACTCAAAAGAAGTGTTCCTCCAGTATTCAAACAAAATGAATAAACCGACATGTCTTTAATTAGCACATTTTTGTTGATGTTCGCAATAATCACATCATACTTTTTATCAACCAATAAACTAGAATCTCCCTGGTGGGCACGAATTGATATACAGTTATTCAACAAGGCATTTTCTTTGGTGTTTTCATAGCACCATGGCTCAATGTCAATAGCATCGATTGGAGCTGCTCCTTTCTTCTCAGCTAATACGGCTAATACACCTGTTCCACACCCCATATCCAAAACTGAAGCACCCTCAAGATCCATATCCAAAAGATGTTGAAGCATCATGAAGGTAGTTTGATGGTGTCCAGTTCCAAAACTCATTTTTGGAGTGATAATCAACTCATATGCTGTATCTATGGGTTCATGAAATGTAGCCCGAACAGCACAACGATCATCTATTACAATGGGTTTGAAATCTGACTCCCAAACCTCATTCCAATTTTTGGGAGCTATTGTTTTTTGGGTGTATTGAATGTCGTATTCTGATTTTTTAATAAAAGATATGTCATCCAACAAATCGTTCTTCCAAACCGTTTTTGGAATGTATGCTTCCAGTCCATCATCCAACTCTACAAAACTCTCAAAACCTACCTGAGCTAATTCGGCCATTAGAATCTCACTAGCTGGTTGAACAGGTTTGAGTGTAAATAAAAGTTGAATGTAGGGTATTGTCATTTAAATGGATTTGATAATTGTTGTAAAGTCAGCAGCATTTAAAGCTGCTCCCCCAATAAGACCTCCATCTACATCTTGTTTTGAAAAAATCTCTTGAGCATTTCCAGGTTTTACACTCCCCCCATAAAGAATAGAAACCTCATCCGCTAATGCAGTATCATACTGATCCTGAATCAGGTTTCTGATGAATGCGTGCATTTCTTGAGCTTGTTCTGGCGAAGCAGTCTCACCAGTTCCTATGGCCCAAACGGGTTCGTAAGCCAAAATAATTCTGGACCAATCAGCAGCATTTAATTGAAACAAAACATTGCTTATTTGAGCTTTTACAACTTCAAAATGATTGGCAGATTTACGATCTTCGAGTTCTTCTCCAAAACAAAAGATAACTTCCATATCATGATCCAAAGCATTGGCTACTTTTTTTGAAAGCGTGTCATCATTCTCACCAAAATAGGCTCTTCGTTCAGAGTGTCCCAAAATAACGGTTCGAATGCCAATACTTGACAACATTGATGGAGATATTTCTCCTGTAAAAGCTCCTGATTTAGCCTCGTGCATGTTTTGAGCTGAAACTTCAATTTCACAATCATTTGTTAGAGCTACAGCCTGAGCTAAATGAACATATGAAGGAGCAATTATGACCCGTGTGTTGCCAAAACTATCTTGAGATTTCAAGGCTTTTATCAAAGCATTTGTTTCGTTTTGATCATTGTTCATTTTCCAGTTTCCGGCTACAATTTTAGTACGCATATTCTTTTTTTGATTAATTTAAAATGGTTTTGCTTGTGGATCGATAACCACATAAAGCAGGTCGACAAAGATATTGATTAAAATGAATAAAGTTGCTATGATAAGTACGGATCCCATCACAACAGGAATGTCCAATGTATTCAATGCGGTAACAATTTCTTTTCCAATACCACGCCATCCAAAAATGTATTCTACAAAAACTGCCCCGGCAAGCATGGATGCAAAAAAACTCGAAACTGCAGTAATTACTGGATTGAGTGAATTTTTGAGGGCATGCCTGTAAATTATCGTTTGTTGGGACAATCCCTTTGCTTTAGCTGTACGGATGTAATCTTGAGACAATACCTCTATCAGACCACTTCGAACCAGTTGAACGATTACTGCAATGGGTCGGATCCCCAATACAAAGGCTGGAAGAATCAAATTCTTAAATTGTAAATCAACTTGGTTACCATAATCATCCATTTCATAAAGACTCCCCGTCATATTTAAGTTGGTAAATTCATAAAGCAAAAACCCAAAAACCCAAGAAAAAAGAATTGCACTAAAAAAGGAAGGAACACTCATCCCCAACGTACTTATCATTTGTATTGTAGTATCAATCCATGTTCCTTTGTAAATTCCAGAAATAATCCCAAAGAAAAGACCCAAGAGAATTGCAATTCCTATAGAGGCAATAGCCAAAACTATTGTATTCGGAAGGGTTTCTGCAATAATTGCCCCTACATTTTTCCCTTGTCGTTGGTAAGAAGTTCTTAAGTAGGGAGCTTTGAGAATTACCTCAGTTTTTGAGAAAGAAAAAATTGGACAGCCTCCATATTGGTCCTTTTTGTAAAAGTTAAAGTTTTCTGGATCTTTGGAATGAAAAGAAATCGGTGAAAGATCATTCAGATAATACAAATATTGTGTTCCAATGGGTAAATCAAACCCGTATTTTTTTTTGACTTTCATCAACTGTACCTCAGTAGCATTTTGATCTAAAACCATCTGAGCTGGATCACCGGACAATACATTGAACAAGAAAAAAATAACAGTGGCTACACCAAAAAGAGTAAGGATTCCACCAATAATTTTTTCAATAATAAACCTTGCCATATTTTTATGAATCCAAATGGATCAAGGCAAAAACAGCATAATTGATAATGTCTTGATAATTTGCATCAATCCCCTCACTTACCAGTGTTTTCCCTCGGTTGTCTTCAATTTGTTTTACTCTTAAAAGTTTTTGTAAAATCAAATCGGTTAAAGAACTAACTCGCATTTCTCTCCAGGCTTCACCATAATCATGGTTTTTATCCAACATAAGTTGGTAAGTTTCTGCTAAATGCTTTTCATAAAGTGCAAGTACCTCTTCGGGATTCAAATCAGGTTGATCAGCTATTCCGAGCTCCAATTGAATCAAAGCCATTAGCGAATAATTGATGATACCCATAAATTCACTTACCTGCCCCTCCTCGATCTTTTGCTCCTCTTTATCTTGTATGCTTCTGATTCGCTGTGCTTTAATAAAAATTTGATCTGTAAGGGAGGGTAATCTAAGAATTCTCCAAGCGGCTCCATAATCACTCATCTTATTGATAAATAGGTCTTTACAGGTTTTTGTGATCTGTTGATAATGAGCTTGAGTTGATTTCATAATTATCGGAAATATGCGTAAATTTCGTTTAATTTATTTAGTCTTTCAAATATTCCTAAAAAAGTTATTCATGAATACTACACAGGCGATGAGCATTAATTGTAAGGGTACTCTTGTTGATCTGTCAAAACCCAAAATAATGGGAATTCTAAACCTTACTCCCGACTCTTTTTTTGATGGTGGAAAATACAATAATGAAGACGCAGCCCTCAAACAATGTGAGAAAATGATTTCTGAGGGAGCAGACTTTGTAGATGTTGGAACCTACAGCTCAAAACCTGGGGCAAATGAAATTTCAGAAGACGAAGAACTCAATCGGTTACTTCCTACCCTTGAAAGAATTTTAAAAGAGTTTCCAGAAACATTCTTCTCAATTGACACCTTCAGATCCACTGTAGCCTTAAAAGCCTTGGATCGAGGTGCTGCACTAATTAATGATATTTCTGCCGGAAATCTTGATCCCAAGATGCTAGAAACGGTTGGAAAATACAAAGTCCCCTTCATTGCCATGCACATGCAAGGAACACCAAGTTCAATGCAACTAAACCCAACATACGAAAATATTATGGAGGAGTTAATTTATTTTTTTTCTGAAAAAATAAAAGAAGCGCATTCCGCTGGAATCAACGATGTGATAATTGATCCCGGATTCGGTTTCGGAAAAACTATTCCACATAATTATGAAATCCTTAAAAAATTGGAAGCTTTTCACAGTCTGAATACCCCAATCCTTGTTGGTATTTCTAGAAAATCTATGATTTACAAAAAGCTTGGCACTAGTCCCTCTTTTGCTCTCAATGGAACAAGCATCCTAAATACAGTTGCACTATCAAAAAAAGCACAAATACTAAGGGTGCATGATGTCAAAGAAGCAAAAGAATGTGTTTATTTATTAGAAGCACTTCAATAGTTTTTCTAATTTTACAAAAACCTCAACCCTGTGGTAGAATTAGACTTTTTGAAAATAAGCTTTATTGATGTAACCGATATCATATTGGTTGCAGTCTTACTCTACTATTTGTACAAGCTTGTAAAAGGCACCGTTGCCATAAATATTTTTTTAGGTATTGTTATCGTTTACCTTATTTGGGTTCTAACAGATGCCCTGAATATGGACGTTTTGAGTAATATTCTCGGGAAATTTATCAGTGTTGGTTTCTTTGCACTTATTGTAGTATTTCAGCAAGAAATAAGAAAATTTCTGTTGCTTCTCGGATCGACAAATTACACGAGTAGAAAAAGCTTGATTCGTTATTTTAATTTTTTAGGTCAAGAAAATAATGTTGTACCCTTAGATGTATCTTTACTTACAAGCTCGTGTGAAAAAATGGCTAGTGAAAAAACAGGTGCAATCATTGTAATCGAACGTTCCAATTCTCTTGATTTTTTAACAAATACAGGAGATAAAACAAACATTGGTATTTCCTCTCAGATTTTAGAAACCATTTTCTTTAAAAACAGTCCCCTTCACGACGGAGCTGTTATCATAAAAGACAACACCATTACCGCAACTCGTGTGGTACTTCCCGTTTCGGAGTCTTCTTCCATTTCAAAAAGATATGGACTCAGACACAGAGCTGGTGCAGGAATATCAGAAAAAACTGATGCAGTAGTTATTGTGATATCTGAGCAAAGAGGGCAAATTACCTACATAAAAAATGGAGAATTCATTAATTTTTCTTCAGCAGATAAATTAAAGAGAATTTTAATCGAAGATCTGGCTTACTAAGATTGTAAGTCATAAAATTGTACTCGGTGTAATTTCTGATAATATCCCTTTTTTTTAACCAACAGTTCTTGGTGAGTTCCAACCTCTACAATTTTTCCCTGATCCATCACTACAATTCGATCTGCCTTTTGAATCGTTGCCAAGCGATGTGCTATAATGATTGAAGTTTTATCCTTCGTAATGGTCTCTGTTGCATTCTGAATTAATTCCTCTGAATAAGAATCAACCGATGAAGTTGCTTCATCCAAAACCAAAATGGTTGGATTTGAAAGAAATGCCCTAAGAAATGCAATCAATTGTCGCTGTCCTGCAGACAACATTACCCCGCGTTCTTTAACATTGTAGTGATAACCTCCAGGTAAGGAACTAATAAACTCATGCACCCCTATTTCTTTTGCAGCATCCTCTACTTGTTTTAAAGATATTTGAGGATCATAAAGGGTTATGTTATTCAAAATAGTGTCCGCGAAAAGAAAAACATCTTGAAATACAACAGCTACGTGCTTTCTTAAATCTTTTAAATGATAATCTCGAATTGTTACCCCATCTATTTTGATGTCTCCTGAACTAAATTCATAAAATCGGGAGAGCAAATTTATTATGGTTGACTTTCCTGCTCCCGTAGCCCCAACTATTGCAATGGTTTCTCCAGGACTTACTTGCAAACTAATTCCCTTGAGCACCTCTTCATCTTCAACATAAAAAAAGTGAAGGTCTTCAATATCAATTTTACCCTCCATTTTCTGGGGCGAAAAAGTTCCCTTATCCTCAATTTGACTTTCTGTTTTTAAAATTGCAAATACTCGACTGGAAGCAACCATACCCATTTGAAGCGTATTGAACTTATCTGCAATCTGTCTAAGCGGACGAAACAGCATCTGAGAAAGCTGAATGAATAGAAAAATAATCCCCAATGAAACACCGTCTCCGGCAACAACATTCAATCCGCCATACCAAACCAACAAACCAATAGTTACTGAAGAAGAAATTTCTGCTACTGGAAAAAAGATAGAATTGAACCATACGGTATGCAACCAGGCTTTTTTGTGCTTTTCATTGATCTGCATAAAGGTTCTTTGTTCAATTGCTTCTCTATTAAAAAGCTGAACGATTTTCATTCCACTGATCCGTTCTTGGACAAATGTATTCAGTTCAGCAACCTGTTTGCGGACTTCTTCAAAAGCCTTTTTCATTGATTTTTGAAATAAACGAGTAGCGTAGACGATAACGGGGAGTACCGAGAAAACAATGAGTGACAACCTCCAATTTACCGAAAGCATAATGATAACCACTACAGACATTTTCAACAAATCGGCTACGATCATGAACAACCCTTGGCTAAAAATACTTGCAATTGTTTCAATATCACTTACAGATCGAGTAACTAATCGACCTACTGCTGATGTATCAAAATATGCCATTTTAAAGCGAATTAATTTTTGAAATAATTCCACTCGTAAATCTTTAACAATCATTTGTCCCAGCCAATTTGCGTAGTAAATAAATACAAACTGAAAAACGACTTCTAACAATAATGTCAACAACATCAAGAAAGAAAAAAACAAGAGACCATCGTAATCTTTAGGGGTGATGTAATCGTCTACAACTATTTTAAGTAAATATGGAGTAAGAGTAGAAAAAACAGATAAAAGTATTGCCGCAATTAACACAAAATAATAGGTCAGTCGATAAGGCTTAGAATAGGCCATAAGTCGACTTAAAAGATTCAAATCAAAAATTTCACCACCTACTTTAGCCATTATTTACGTGTATGTTTTTGGGATATTGAATGTCCGTAAGATACAAACCATGTGCTGGAACAGAAAATCCTGCTTTACTTCTTTCTTTACTTTTTATGATATTTTTCAATTCTTCAATAGTGATCTTATGAACACCCACATCGAGAAGAGTTCCTACAATAGCACGAACCATATTACGCAAAAAACGGTTGGCAGTTATGGTAAACACATAGCCATTTTTTTTTAGACTCCAATTTGCACTGCTAATGTCACACAAAAAAGTTTTAACATCCGTATTGGTTTTAGAAAAAGCTTGAAAATCTTTGAAGTTCATCAGCAACTGAGCAGCTTCATTCATCAACGATATGTCTAGTGGCTCTCTAAAAAAATAAGCAAGACCGTTAGTAAAAGGATCTTTTTTTGAAACAATATGATATTCATAAGTTCTCAGCGTAGCGTCAAATCGTGCATGTGCAGAATCTATTACTGGGACTATCGATAAAATTACAATCTCAGATTTGAGGTATTGATTCAAAAGATAAACCAGGTTGCCAAAGGTTTTGAGAGGAATTTCTGCGTCAAAATGGGCAACCATTAACCGAGCATGAACACCGGTATCTGTTCTTCCTGATCCTGTAATCTTAATAGGAGACCGAAGTACTGTAGTAAGTGCTTCTTCCAAAACCTCCTGAACACTAATTGCATTGGGCTGGCATTGCCAACCATGAAAAGGGGTTCCTAGATAAGATAAATTAATGAAGTAACGCACTTAAATTCTTTGTTGCAAAGGTATCAGAAAAACAAGAGATGCGAAAGTTTATTCACAATTGCTATTCATATATTTACTTGAAATTTACCACACATTTTAATTTAGCCAATCAAAATCCATTAGGTAATTAATCCATTAGTAATAGAAGCTAGTTTTCTTTGTTTTAAAAAAAGAATTGAATTGAAGCAATTATTTCAAGTAAATTGCAAAACGAGTTAATTTGAATTTTTGATTCAAAAAAGCTTTATGAAATAAAATAAAATTATTTTTGATACTTGAAAAAAATTTTACTTTTATCGGATACCCACGGATACGTTGATAAGCGAATTTTAAATTACGTTGAGCAAGCCGATGAAGTATGGCATGCGGGAGATATTGGTAATCTCGATGTTACTGATCAAATTGAAAAGCTAAAACCCCTGAAAGCGGTTTACGGAAATATTGATGGAAAAGATGCTCGAATAAGCTTCCCTGAATTTCAACAATTTTATTGTGAGCAAGTTTCTGTACTTATGACTCACATTGGTGGATATCCTGGACGTTACACCTCCAAAATAAAAGAACTTTTGAGTAAATCATCCCCAAAACTATTCATTTGTGGACACTCGCACATTCTAAAAGTAATGCAAAATAAAAAGTACAAACTTTTACATATGAATCCAGGAGCAGCGGGTGTGCAAGGATTCCACAAAATAAGAACAATGCTTCGCTTCGAAATCAATGGGGATCAAATACATAACTTAGAAGCCATTGAATTGGGACAGCGTGATATTGTTGAAATTAGCGCAGACGATCCAAAGATCTAATCAGAGCTTCATCTTTTTTGATGTATTTATTTGCGAATATTAACATCAACCAGCTTCCTAGAGCCAAAGTAAAGCGCAAAATAAAAAATTGTTGTTGGGTTTCAAATTGAATATAAATTTCATTCAAAACCAAAATCTCGTGTCCAATAGAAGAAAATAACAAAATATTATTCAATATTATTTGAACCTTTCGCTTCGAAAAAAGGAATATGCTAATTAATCCAAGTAAAATGAACAAATAAGGAAGGTTAGAAACAAGCCCCTTAATTTCTTTAGAATCTAGGTCAAAATCAATTGGAAAAATTAAACAACATCCCAATATGGCAATTACATAACCTATTAGAAATAAAGATTGGATTCGTTGTAGCATTATTTTTTTTTCAAAATTAAAAATTTTTTGTTGGAGGTTATATTTTTTTCGTAATATTGTTGAAGCAATCACAAAACTTAAATCAAGATTGCTCTCCATAATATTCATAGCTAACATATCATCTTATCAAGTTATCTATTCCGATAAGTGAATTTTTCAAAAAAAATGTACGAAATTTCAGAATTAAAAAGTAAGAAGTTACCCGATTTACAGGGTATTGCCAAATCTATTGGCGTCAAACGAATCACTGGTCTCAAAAAAATGGATTTGATTTATCAAATCATTGATCACGTTTCTGCGAACCCAGAATCCATAAAAAGTAGCGATCCGTCTTCAGTAAGCGCAACAGAAAAAAATGCGACTGAAGTAAAACCTAACGTAAAAAAACCAGCTCCTAAAGCTGACAAAAAAAATATCGAACAAGAAGAAAATAAAAATCAGACAGCTACAGCTGAAAAAGTTAAAATTGATGTTCGAAACGATCGCCATCAGAATCCAAATCAAAAACAAAAACAAAACACCAACCCAAATCAAAAACAAAGAAAAAACAACAACCCCAATTACAAAAACAAAAACGGAGAACCCAACCACAACAAAGACAAACGTAACAGATACAGAGAACCTGATTATGAATTTGATGGAATAATTGATTCTGAAGGTGTGTTGGACATTATGTCTGAAGGGTATGGATTTTTAAGATCATCAGACTACCACTATTTATCGTCTCCCGATGATGTCTATGTGTCCCAATCTCAAATCCGTTTGTTTGGCCTAAAAACAGGGGATACCGTATTGGGAACTGTTCGTCCACCAAAAGAAGGAGAAAAATATTTTCCGTTAATTAAAATCAATAAAATTAATGGCCTTGATCCCAAAGTGGTTCGTGATCGTGTTTCTTTTGAACACCTAACTCCACTTTTCCCTCAAGAAAAATTTATCCTTGCAGAAAAACAAAGCACCATTTCTACTCGAATCATTGACCTTTTTTCCCCTATTGGAAAAGGACAACGTGGAATGATTGTTTCCCAGCCAAAAACTGGAAAAACAATGTTGCTTAAGGATATTGCAAATGCAATAGCCGCAAATCATCCCGAAGTTTATCAAATAATACTATTAATTGATGAACGTCCTGAGGAGGTTACAGATATGCAACGAAATGTAAAAGGAGAAGTGGTTGCTTCTACTTTTGATGAACCAGCAGATCGACACGTAAAAGTTGCCAATATTGTTTTAGAAAAAGCAAAACGATTGGTTGAGTGTGGGCATGATGTTGTAATTCTTTTGGATTCTATTACTCGTTTAGCACGTGCATACAACACCGTTCAACCTGCATCTGGGAAAATCCTCAGTGGTGGTGTAGATGCCAATGCACTTCATAAACCAAAACGTTTCTTTGGAGCGGCTCGAAATATTGAAAAAGGAGGATCACTATCCATCATAGCCACTGCCCTTACAGAAACGGGTTCAAAAATGGATGAAGTTATTTTTGAGGAATTTAAAGGTACAGGTAATATGGAACTTCAATTGGATCGTAAAATTTCTAACA
>Ga0206677_10003154_pt1 | contig 14040 bp, 12 predicted proteins | sample M130m12015metaG_FD_155475 | JGI IMG/M metagenome (GOLD analysis project Ga0206677, IMG submission 155475) | Ammonia-oxidizing marine archaeal communities from Monterey Bay, California, United States - M1 30m 12015 | ecosystem: Environmental > Aquatic > Marine > Intertidal zone | place: USA... | reverse complement strand
AATAAAAACTAGAGCCTATTTTCAATTAGGAACAGGTAATAATTGGGCAGAAGAAAGCAAACTAGTATTAGCGGGTGCTAATAATGAAGAAATGATGAATTCTAAATTTACAAGAGCAGAAGGAATTCTATCAGCTGACTTTATGGACTATGACTACACAATAAATTATTTTCATTCAGCAGGAGGGTTAAACTTAAGAGGTTACTCAGGATACTTAGCTCCAGAGTTTAATGAAGATGGAACAATTGCATCTTTTAACTATAATGGTACAAGTGGAGCTGCATTTAATACTGAAATTGATTTTACCGCTTATTTGCCATATTCTATTAGAAGAAACAATATTGCTTCTTACCTTTTTGCTGATGCTGGTATAATTAGTAATGAGGTTTTAACTAAAGAAAATTATAAAACTTCTTTTTCTGATTTAAGAGCAGATGCAGGAATTGGATTTACATATACTTTCAGAAACTTTGGTCCGCTTGAAACTGTAAGACCTTTAGTTATCAGATTTGATATGCCACTTTTCTTAAACAGAGTACCAGCATCTGATGAGGATTTTGTGCAAATGAGATGGATAATCGGAATCAACAGAGCATTTTAATGAAAAAAATACTAGTAACAGGAGGTGCAGGGTATATTGGTTCACATACAGTTGTTGAACTGACTGCAGCAGGCTACACTCCTATTATTGTAGATAACCTATGTAACACCTCCACTCAAAATATTGAGGGAATTGAGAAAATTATAGGTAATAAAATAAAATGGCACAATGTTGATTGTACTGATAAAAAAACAATGGATAAAGTGTTTTCTGAAGAAGGAACTATTGAAGGCACTATACATTTTGCTGCTTACAAAGCAGTTGAGGAATCAGTGCAAAACCCTCAGAAATATTATAAAAATAATTTAGAGTCACTAGAGGTACTTTTACAATGCATGAAAGAGAATGAAGTAAAAAATATCATTTTCTCCTCATCCTGTACGGTTTATGGAATGCCTGATATTTTACCTGTTACTGAAGATGCACCTTTCAAAAAAGCAGAATCTCCTTATGGAGAAACAAAACAACTTTGTGAAAAAATGCTTTTAGATGATAGTTGCAACAGTGTGGCTTTAAGATATTTTAATCCTATTGGATCACACTCTTCTACTTTAATTGGCGATTGTTCTTCAGATAGACCGAGCAACTTAGTTCCAATAATCACTGAGACTGCAATAGGTAAAAGAGAAAAAATTACTGTTTTTGGAAATGATTACAATACCCATGATGGCACTTGTATCCGTGACTATATTCATATTTTGGATTTAGCAAAATCACATGTTTTAGCAATGAATTTTATTTTAAATAACACAGGTAAACATGCATTTAATGTTGGAACAGGAATTGGAGTAAGCGTACTTGATGTAATTAAAACTTTTGAAAAAGCCAACAATCTAAAGGTTAATTATTCTATTGGGCCTAGAAGAAGTGGAGATATTGAACAAATTTATGCAAATGGTTCTTTTGTAAAGAATAAATTAGGTTGGGAAGCAAAAGAGACTTTAGAACAGGCAATGAAATCTGCATGGGAATGGGAGAAATTAAAAAGGTTAGATGGATAAGCATAAGTTTATATTTATTTGTGGATTACATAGAAGTGGAACATCTCTCCTATTTAAAATTCTTAAAGAACAAGAAAATATTAGTGGTCACGAAAATACTGGAGTGATTGAAGATGAAGGACAGCATTTTCAAAGCGTATATAATCCAGCCAATAAATATGGAGGGCCTGGAAAATTTGGTTTTAATACAGATTCATATTTAAATGAAAACTCAAAATTAATAACAAAGTATAATAAAGAAAAACTCTATAAAGAATGGAGTAAACACTGGGACTTAAGCAAAGAATATCTAATTGAGAAATCTCCTCCAAATTTAATAAGAACACTTTTTTTACAAACTATGTTCCCAAATAGCTATTTTATTACAATTTATAGACATCCAATTGCCACTTCATTAGCTACAAGAAAATGGTCAAAAACATCTCATTATTCATTAATCAAGCATTGGGTAGTTTGTCATAATCAATATTTAGAAGATAAGAGAAAACTAAAAAACAGCTTAGATATTAATTATGAAGACTTGATTAATCACCCAAAGGAGACTCTACTAAAAATTGAAAACTTTCTCAATACAAAAATTAGACTTACTAAAAATAATATAAGAAATGGGGTAAACAATAAATACTTTGCTTTATGGAGAAAGAATAAAAGAAATCTTTTCTATAAATATAGCATAAAAAAAGCTGAAAGAAATTTTGAAAGCGATATTAATAAATTTGGCTACAGTTTTTTTTAAAAAAAATTATACCTAAATGAATAAAATAAAAAAACAATTAATCATATCTATTGGAACAGGCAGAAGTGGTAGCGTTTCTCTTTCTAAATTTCTATCTCAACAGAAAAGCATGAGAGTTCTTCATGAAGGCAGAATTGATGAAAAAAATATTAGAAAACTGATAAAATGGGAAGATGATGATGATGAATTATTCGCATGGTTAGATTATTTACAAGAATACAATCATCAAAATAGTTTTATTGGAGATACTGGAATGTATTACCTTCCATATATTTCTAAAATTATCGATAAATATCCAGATGTAAAAGTAATTGGACTAACAAGAGCAAAAGAAGAAGTCGTGAATAGCTACTTAAATAAGACCGAAGGTAGAAACCATTGGAAAAAGCATAATGGTAAAGAGTGGGAAATAGATGCAAAGTGGGACCCGTGTTACCCAAAATATACTGAAAGTGATAAAAGGAAAGCATTAGAGTTATATTGGGAAGAGTATGATAAAACTACAAAGAATCTTCAGCAACAATTTCCGAATCATATAAAAATGTGGACAATTGTAGAATTTAATACTAAAATAGGGAAAAATGAAATTCTTAATTTTATTGGATATAAATTGGAAAGAGATACAAGTAGTGATTATAAATTAAATCAGATCAAAAGAGATTCTTTTTTAGCAAAATTTAAGAAAAAATGGTTCTAAGTATTCTAATCTGCACTTATAATCGCGAACATTTTCTACAATTATGTTTGGATTCAATACTAGACCAGACTAAAAACTACCCTAGTACAGAAATTGAGATTATTGTTATTGATAATAATAGTAAAGACAACACAAGAGAGCTTATAGATAATTATAAATCTTCTACTTATATAACTTATTATCTAGAAGAAAAACAGGGATTAAGTCATGCTCGTAATACCGGCATTAATATTGCTAAAGGAAATTACATAGCATTTATTGATGATGATGCTACTATCAATAAAAATTGGCTTAGCTCCCTATTAAATGGAATAAAAACAGTTGAGGCAGAATGTTTTGGAGGGCCAATTTACCCAAGATTTGAGATTGAATGTCCAAGCTGGATTGACAAAGAATACTTTATTAGAAAATTCAAAAAAACTGATGGCTATTTAAGTCCAATGGTTGCAAGAGGAGGCTTTTCAGGTGGAAACATGTGTATTCATAAATCTATATTTCAAAAAATTGGGAGTTTTGATGTAAATTTAGGAATGAAAGGCAATAAACTAGGTCTAGGTGAAGAGTCCGAACTATTTTATCGCTTATTCATCTCTTTAAAGGGAAATAGATTATATAACATTAATGAGATGTCAATTACTCATTTTGAAGCAAAACAGAAAACAGAAAAAAAATATTTAAAAGAAAGAATATTACTCAGTGGACTACAGTTTTCTTTCAAAAACATAAAAGAACAAGGGGTTCTAGGTTTCTTAATAATTCTACTCAAGATTCTAAAGCAATCTATTGATCTTTTTTTCTTTTTCGTTTTTAATAATAAGTTTAGATATCTAAAAAGTTTATGGACAATAAAAGGACTAATAAAAGGTCTTTTTTCTAAATAGGCTTATTGTAGAAACCTACCCTTCAAGTCATTAATAATTCCTGTCATATCCTCAGAAAGATTTAAGCATAAAACAAAAGGAATATAAATCATAATTGTAATAGAGGATTTCCAAAAAATGTCAATCAATACAATTGTAGACTTTGGTAAATATTGATGCAAGTAATAAATAACAAATAAAACTATTATTGTTTTAAGAGAATTCAATGAAAAAGGATGCATATTCATTTTTACTTTTATCAACACCAACCTAATTAAATTAAAAATCAAAACTGATATTGCTGTTGCCATAGCAGCACCATCAATTCCATATTTTGGAATTAGAATTAAATTTGATGCAATTGTTATGCCTACCAACAAAATATTAGTATATAAATCATATTTATAATACTTTGAATTTACAATAATCGCTCCATTTAATCCAGAAGCAATATTAAACAATTGAGATAATCCTATATAAAAAACAACCCATTTACCACCTTGGAATTTCAATGGAAGTAATGAAAATATATCATCAATATTTATCCAAACGCATAGAAAAAACACCCCACCAATTATCAATTGATTAATAGATGATTTGGCGTATAATATCTGTATTTCTTTCATATTTTGATTCTCCCAAGCTTTTGCAAGTAAAGGAGTAGAAATAGTAGCAATAGATTTCCCAGGGACCTTTATTGCATTTCCAATAAAGAAAGCAACTGTATAAAATGCTACTTGCTCCAAATCAAGTAATGAGCCTATCATCATCATGTCAAGTCGTGTTACTATCATAATTGAAGCCCCACCAACTAATACAAATAATCCAAAGCTAGTTATCTCTTTAAGTTTTAATTTCTGTACTGAATACTCAAAATCCAAATGATTATTTTTCCACTGAATAAAAAATAAAATCATAAACTTAAAAACATATCCAAATAGGTAAACTTTTAAAAAAGTTGAAAAATCAATAAGACCAAACCAATGCAATAAAAGCATTGACATACTATAGAACTTTAAGAAAACTTCATTGATAAAAATTGGAGTTGAAGCATCTAAAAATGAACGAGAAATAGATGTTAAAACATCATAAAAACCAATAAAAAAAACTAATAATACAATGTAAAAGAAATTTTCTTTTAACAAGTCAGACGCATTCAGTAAAACAAAAATTTCTTCTTTAAACAGAACATATGAAATTGATGCTAGTGCAAAACCTACTAAAGTAGTGATTAAACTCAGAAAATACAGTTGCCCTTTTTCTTTAATTGCTGGAAAAAACCTAACAAATGTTTTGGGAATACCAAAAGTAGTAATTGTAGAAACAACAATTGCATATGCTACTAAAATCTGAATTAATCCGAAATGTTCTGGGTTTTCTTTAAATACATTAGGATAAATAATCACAGTATTTATTGCTCCAATAGCCATTCCAATATAGAAGCTAATTGAATTTTTTATACTCTGATTTCTAACTATTCCCATTATAAATTACTTAAAAGTATTGACAAATCATTGGCTAGTTTTTCTCTGGAAAATTTCTCTAATCCTTCAGTTTTAAATTCATTCTTACTATTAAAGATATTAAGAATTTCATTCTTAATATCTTCTGCATCATAATTAAAAAATAAACCTGATTTTGTTTCGTTTATTAAACTTTGAGTATCACTCCCTTCTGGTCCAAAAGCCAAAATTGGCTTTTGGGCTGCAAAATATTCAAATATTTTTCCTGGATAATTTCCTACTCCACTTTTAGAATTAAACAACAATAACAATAGTAAATCAGCTTCATTATACTGATGTAAAACCTGTGCATGCGAAATGTATCCTAATTGCTTTACTTTCTCTTTTAGTTGAAGATAATATTCTATTTCAGCCAATACTTCTCCATCAATATTCCCTGACAAATGAATTTCCAGTTTATCATTAAAATCAGAATTTTCATCACATAAATCAGCTAATGATTTCCATAAATTTTTAGGGTTTCTAAGGTGATTCAATAAACCATAATACCCAATAATAAACTTATCATTCGTTTTAGATTTTAGTTCAAAATCAGCTGCATCATAACCATTAGTGATTAACTCTACTCTATCCCCTCCAAGTCGTTTTAAATCCTCAACCCAAGTTTCGCTAACCGTTAAGGCTACATCAGCTGTTTGTAAAACTTCCTTTTCTAAATCCTTATGCTTCTTTGTAGACGAGCTACTAAGGTGAAATTCATCCAATAAATCCATTTCACTCCATGGATCACGGAAATCAGCTATCCATTTTAAGTTAGGCATTGCTTTTTTCAGTCCTAAACCAATCAAGTGCATAGAATGAGGTGGTCCTGTAGTAATAATATGTTCAATACCTTCCTTCTTTATTTTTTTAAGCAGTATTTTTATTGATGGTTTTACCCAATATATTTTAGGGTCAGGAATAAATACATTGCCTCTCACCCAATTCAACACCTTATTTTTCAATGATTTTTTATTAGTAATAACTCCAGCACTTTGGGATTCACTCCCTTTACCAAACAACTTATCTTTTAAAGCATAAGGCTCCCAAATTGGTGTTTTCCAAATTTCAGCTTCAGCAGGAATATCATTTAGCAAAGCTACATCCTGTACTTCAAAATAAGGATTTTCAGGAGTATATATAATAGGCTGCCAATTGTATTTTGGTAAATACTTTGTAAATTTTAACCACCTCTGCACTCCTGAACCACCTGCTGGCGGCCAATAGTAAGTGATGATTAATATTTTCTTCATTAAGCCTTTAATTCCTTAACCGAAACAAAAGCTAATAGTAATAACAATATAATAGATGATGTCAATGCAATACGCTCCGAAACATGATAAACTGCAGGTTCAAACTTAAACTCAACAACATGGTTTCCTGCAGGAATTTGCATTCCTCTTAATACATAATTTGCTCTAAAATGAGGTTTTAACTCCCCATCAACATACGCATTCCATCCTTTATCATAATAGATTTCAGAAAAAATTGCTATTCCATTTTTTGATGAAGTAGAGTTGTACTTTAAATAATTGGGCTTGTACTCTGTTAGAGTAATACTAGTAGCAACATTATCCAGGCCATCTATCATCTGCTCACTAAACCTAACATCAACAATTGCTGTATTTGCAGGGTTAAATCCATTAAGTGAAGCAATTTCAGCATCAGCATTAGCAACCGTATTAATTTCATTTATAAACCAAGCATTGCCCATTGTACCAGGGTTTTGCTGTGCTTGTCCTTTTGGCGTAATGAAATACTTAGTATTTAACATATTCAATACTGCCATATTTCCTTTTGCAATATGGTTTTCAATCAATTCTTGGTAACGCTTTAATTTTGCACCATGATACCCTCCAATTGATTTATGAAAATAAGAAGTACTTGCATCATTAAAAGTACTTACAGACTGATTAAATACCCTGAAATTCGGATCAGTATCTTTTAATATCTGTTGATCAGCTGCAGTTGCTTGATAAGGTATTTCTACCTTAGATTTTCTTGCAAAATTATCATCATTCAAATAACGCTTATTAATTGTCCACATATCAGCCAACACCAACACTCCAACAATAAGGATAACATATTTACTACTGAGTTTGTTTTTTAAGAATATCCAAATTGTCCCAAAAGTAAGCGCAATAAAAATAAATGAACGCCAGGCATCAGCACTTAAAAGCCCTGCCCTATCTGATTGCAATGCATCAACTGGCCAACCGCTTTTAGCCAAGTTAGCGTCTTGCCCACCAACAAAATCAAAAAATAAATTAGGCATTAAAGCAAAAACTAGTGTTAAACCACCTACAATATAAAAAGCCAATTGCAAAGGTTTTTTCTTCTCATTTTCAGGTACTTCAGTAGTTAGCAATTTATTCAAGGCTACAAAACCTAAAAGAGGTATCGTGAATTCTGCAATTACTAATATCATGGATACTGCACGGAACTTATTATAGCCTGGAAAATAATCCAAAAATAAATCAGTAAGAGGCATAAAATTCTTCCCCCATGCCAGCATAATAGACATTATAGTCGCCAATAAAATCCAAACTCTCATTTCTGACTTTACAAATAATAACCCAAAAATGAAAAGAAACATTACAATTGCACCCGCATAAGTAGGCCCTGAAGTAAAAGGTTGGGTACCCCAATAAAGTGGTAATTGCTTAATAAGCTGTTTAGCATTAGGTGCTCTTTTAATAGCTTGGTATGTTTCTGAATCAGTTGTTAAATATCCTTGTGAAGCTCCTCCGTAAAAATTAGGAATTAAAAGGGTGAAAGTTTCAGCAATTCCATAGCTCCAAGAAGTAGCATAATCCTTATCCAAACCTGAAGTTTTATTATCTAAATCAGTAGTTAATTCTGACTTCCCTCTTGTACTTTCAGTACCATATTCCATAGTGGTACTCAAACGAGTAATGGCTGTACCAGAAGCCAATAAAGCTGCTAAAACCAACACTCCAGAACGCTTTGCAAAACTGGTAAGATTATTAGCTTTTAAATCTTTTAAAAACTGAACTACACCTATTATTATAAGTACAAGTACTAGGTAATAAGTAATCTGTAAATGGTTAGCATAAAGTTCCAATGCTACAGTAAGTGCTGTTAATACTCCTCCTAAAAGCATCCTTCCTCTGTAGGTATAAAGCACAGCTGCTACTACCATTGGTACATAAGCTATTGCATGTGCTTTGGTCATGTGGCCTGCCATTACAATGATAAAAAAGTAGGAAGAAAAAGCAAAACCAATTGCACCTACAGCTGAAAGTCGATAATCAACTTTAAGACTTAGCAATAATAAATAAAATCCTAACAAATACAAGAACAATAAATTGGCTGGCCTTGGAATTCCTAGAGAAATAGCCTTAACTACATACTGAATTAAGTTGGCATTTGATTTTGAAGAAATCTGATAAGCTGGCATTCCTGAGAACATAGAGTTGGTCCAAAGTGCTTCTTCTCCTGTTTCTTCTCTGAAATCTATAACTTCTTTACTCATACCTTTCCAGTGCTTTATATCTGGCATATCCAATACTTTACCTTGCATAACGGGTGAAAAATAGGCAAAAGAAATACCCACAAATAATAGGATGACTATTAGATGTGGGCTTAGTTTTTTAATTTGTTCCATATTTATATTTTACTCTTCAACCTCTTCAAAATCAACATAATCCCCTACATTATCTGATTTAGTTTTTGTGGAAGATTTAGTTTTTTCAAGTGTCACCTTTCCATCCTGTTGTGGTGGGTTTTGAGGATTTTGATGTTGCTGATTAAACTGCTGCTGAAAACGATCTTGCATTTTATTAGCAAAACGTTTTAATAAAATTGGTGCTAACAACCTAGTAAGTGTCTTTATTAAATAAGAAATAAAGAGAAACCAAAATAGAAATTTAATTAATCCTGCTAACATATTATCTACTTAAATATAGATTTCGCTCAGAATATACTTTGGTAAAGTAATCATCTTTTAAATCATCAATAAAATAAATTGCTTCACCTGTTGATTTCATTTCTGGACCTAGTTCTTTATTTACATTAGGAAATTTATCAAACGAAAATACAGGAACCTTTATTGCATAACCACCCTTAGTAGGATTAAAATTAAAATCCGTTACTTTTTTATCTCCTAACATCACTTTTGCAGCATACTTTACATAAGGTTCGTCATACGCCTTAGCAATAAAAGGTACAGTTCTTGATGCTCTTGGATTAGCTTCAATTACATAAACTATTTCATCTTTTATAGCAAACTGAATATTAATCAACCCAACCGTTTCTAGTGCAACCGCAATTTTGTTTGTAATATCAATCATTTGCTGACGTACATTGTCGCTTAAATCAAAAGTTGGAAGGACTGCATAAGAATCTCCAGAATGAATTCCACAAGGTTCAATATGCTCCATCATTCCAATAATATATACATTTTTTCCATCACAAATAGCATCTGCTTCTGCCTCAATTGCTTTGTCCAAATAATGATCTAAAAGCACTTGATTGCCTGGCATATCTTTTAAAAGATTAACAATATGATGTTCTAGTTCTTCTTCATTAATTACAATTTTCATTCCTTGTCCACCTAATACATAAGAAGGACGAACCAAAATTGGGAAATTTAAAGTTTTAGAGATTTCAATAGCCTGTTCAGCTGTTTCTGCTACTGCAAATTCTGGATAAGGAATATTGTGTTCTTTCAGTAATTCCGAGAACCTTCCTCTATCTTCAGCTACATCCAAAGCATTGTAAGAAGTTCCCATTATTTTAATACCGTAACGCTCTAATTTTTCAGCTAATTTAAGTGCTGTCTGTCCTCCTAGCTGAACAATTACTCCTTCCGGTTTTTCATGACGAATAATATCATAAATATGCTCCCAGAAAACAGGTTCAAAATAAAGTTTATCAGCAGTATCAAAATCAGTAGAAACAGTTTCAGGATTACAATTTATCATAATAGTTTCATAACCACATTCTTTTGCTGCTAACACCCCATGCACACAAGAATAGTCAAATTCAATTCCTTGCCCAATTCTATTTGGTCCAGACCCTAAAACAATTATTTTTTTCTTTTCAGAAGAAAAACTTTCATTTTCAGCAAATTTTTCTCCATTTACTTCTTTAGGCATTTCAAAAGTAGAATAATAATAAGGTGTTTTGGCTGTAAACTCTGCTGCACAAGTATCTACTAACTTATACACACGCTTAATATTTTCATTATTACGCTTATCATATACTGAACTTTCCAAACACTTTACTAAATGAGCTATTTGCCTATCAGCATAACCCGTCATCTTTGCTTCTAAAAGCAATTCAGTTGGAATAGTATCAATAGTGTAGTTCTCAATCTCTTTTTCTAACACCACCATTTCTTCAATTTGATGTAGGAACCAGTAATCAATTCTTGTTATTTCATGAATTTTTTTAGTTGGAATACCAATTCTCATAGCATCATAAACTCTAAAAATTCTATCTCCACTTGCATGTTTTAACTCATACAAGATTTTATCTTGATCAGTTTCTCCTTTTCCATCAGCTCCTAATCCATTTCTTCCAATCTCTAAAGATTGACAAGCTTTTTGTAACGCCTCTTGGAATGAACGCCCAATAGACATCACCTCTCCTACTGACTTCATCTGAAGGCCTAATTCTATATCAGAACCTTTAAATTTATCAAAATTCCATCTAGGAATTTTTACAACTACATAATCCAGAGTTGGCTCAAAATAAGCTGAAGTTGATTTTGTAATTTGATTGTCTAACTCATCCAAAGTATAACCAATTGCTAACTTAGATGCAATTTTTGCAATAGGATAACCAGTTGCCTTAGATGCTAAGGCTGATGAACGAGAAACCCTAGGGTTAATCTCAATAGCAATAATCTCTTCTGTTGATTCAGGGTTTATAGCAAACTGCACATTACATCCTCCTGCAAAATCACCAATAGAACGCATCATTTTTATTGCCATGTCACGCATTCTTTGATAAGTAGTATCTGCCAAAGTCATTGCAGGAGCAATCGTAATGGAATCTCCAGTATGAATTCCCATGGGATCCAAATTTTCAATATTACAGATGATGATTACATTGTCATTATCATCACGTAAAAGCTCTAATTCATATTCTTTCCAACCCAATACTGCTTTATCAATTAGTACTTCATGAATTGGTGAAGCATGTAATCCTTTGGATAGTAAATCCTCAAACTCTTCCTTAGTATGTACAAATGCAGCTCCACTTCCACCCAATGTAAATGAAGGACGAATTACTAATGGAAACCCTAATTCTTGTGCTATTTCTTTTCCTTCTAAAAATGAAGTTGCAATACGAGCAGGTGCAACAGGAATATCAATTTCATTCATTAACTTACGGAACTGCTCTCTGTCCTCAGTAATATGAATTGCAGCAATATCAACACCAATAATATCAACACCATACTTTTCCCAAATCCCTTTTTCATCTACTTCAATACATAGATTTAGGGCTGTTTGTCCACCCATTGTTGGTAATACAGCATCAATATTCCTTTCTTCTAATATCTCAATAATTGATGCAGTAGTAAGAGGTTTTAAGTAAATATGATCAGCAACCACCTTATCCGTCATAATAGTTGCAGGGTTAGAATTGATTAATGAAACCTCAATACCTTCCTCTCTAAGTGATCTTGCTGCTTGGGATCCTGAATAATCAAACTCACATGCTTGACCAATTACAATAGGACCACTTCCTATAATTAGTACTGATTTTAATTTATTATTTTTTGGCATTTCTTTAATTATGTATTGTGCGAATTTACAATTTTTTGTTTTTTATTTTAGGTGCTATTTATTAATAGATATTAACAAGTTTTACTCTGAAAAAACCTAAAAAAAAGGTGTTGCAAAAGCAACACCTCTATATATAAATATAAATCATTTATTATTTATGACCCATTTCATCAGAAACCGTTAAACGGGCTCTTCCTTTAGCTCTTCTTCTTGCAATTACTTGCTGTCCATTAGCTGAAGACATACGATCCATAAAACCGTGTTTATTTTTTCTTTTTCTGTTAGATGGTTGAAATGTTCTTTTTGGCATGACATTATTTCTTTATTATTTCTGGGCTGCAAATATAAAAGGTTTTTTTATAATCCGCTTTTTTTATTAAGAAAAAAGTTTCATCATTTTTAGTAATCAATTTTTCCTATATTTGCTAAAAATAAAAACTACATGCAAAATTTACCAAAAATTACACAAAATTCACCTTATATAACAAATGAAAAAGCTGGCAAAAGAGCTTTTTGCACTTGTGGGTTAAGCAGTAAAGATCCTTATTGTGATGGAAGTCATAAAGGTACAGGATTTTCTCCTGAAATAGTAATTTTGGAAGAAGATAAAAAAGTAGCTTGGTGCGGATGCAAACATTCTAGTAAAGGTGCTTTCTGTGATGGTTCACATAAAAACCTTTAGTTAGTCAACTAAGTAATTGGTACTTTTTAACTTAAACTCTGCTCGTTCAGGCTTAAAAAATATTACATTCCAATATCCTTTATAGTAGATGTCAGTTGGAATATGTTTATTACGTACATAATCCATATGAACAAAAATATCCATATCTAAATCTAAAAACCAATTACTATATATAAATTTATACTCTCTATAAATCACATTAAAATTCTCTTTATCAAAATAGGAAACAATCTTACGGATTAAAGCTTTCTCCTTATCTTTTGCTTTTAATTCTTCTTTTACTTTTACAGTAAAACTATAGCAATCTCTGCCATTGTAAATAGTATCACTAATTGTATAGTTATAATATTGTTGCATCTCAATATCAAAAATGGCTAATTTCTTTTTTACCCCACCCTTATTCTGCTCCACCCCATCAGTACCTATAGAAAAACCTACTGTTTTGGCATCACGCATGTTTTGGCTGTCATCTTCATTTTTATCATCTGAAATTTGCAGACTTACATCAATAGTATCTTTTGGAAAGAACACCTCATCAAAAGCCTCTGGAGTATAATAACGGTATTTCCCGTTTCTTTTAAAGATTTTACCATTATCAATAATAGTATCATTTACAATCCATGCCTTTTTTTCATCAGAAAAGTGTGTCCCTTTCTTAATTAAAGTCCCAATTGTTTCTCCTTTTTTATTGAATATATTTAATTCACTATTATATTGATGAGAGTAATACCTCAAATGCTTGAACCCCATATAAAAAGTTGTATCCTTTTTAACATAACCCACAAAATCCTCAACAGTAAAACCATTATTTTCTTCTGAAATTACAATATCATCTAAAAATATAACAGGCATTAAAGTATCTTGAGCTGAAATCTGAAACGTAAAGAAAAAAGACAGCATAAATATTAAAAATCTCATAAGGCAAAGATAAAAAAAGCCGACACCTAAGTGTCGGCTTTAGATCAGTAATTACACATAAGCCGGATTCTGTTCTCCTAAGAGTGCCATCATTTGTCTAGGATAATAGTTGCCTATTACCTCAAGCTACCTACCCCTCAGGAAAAAGCGAGCAGCCTTTAAATCCTGATATACATGGTATTGCACCATATAGAGTTTACCTGTTTTCACTACAGCATTACCTGTACATACTTTCTGTTGCACTTGTCCATACCTTGCGGCAGATGGGCGTTACCCATTATATTG
>Ga0206677_10003151_pt1 | contig 14057 bp, 10 predicted proteins | sample M130m12015metaG_FD_155475 | JGI IMG/M metagenome (GOLD analysis project Ga0206677, IMG submission 155475) | Ammonia-oxidizing marine archaeal communities from Monterey Bay, California, United States - M1 30m 12015 | ecosystem: Environmental > Aquatic > Marine > Intertidal zone | place: USA... | reverse complement strand
ATCAATACCAATTATTCCAATACTCATCCCTCCCTTACTTATCACAGTAAAAGGCTGTATGTAGTCAGTAGTTGAATTTTTTGTTAGTGGAGATAATCCAACTTTTGGAACTACATTTGCAGCTAAGATTGGTGTCTGACATACTCCTTCGTTCAGAAAATTTAGAAAATTTACAAGGCCTAAATCTCCATCATCAAACTCGTGATTTCCAAGCGCAAATGCATCAAAACAAACTTCATTCATCAACGCAGCATCCGCTTCACCTTTAAATAAGGTGTAGTATAGATCGCCTGTTATGGCATCCCCTGCATGGAGTTTTAAAACATTACTTCTACCGGCTGACAGTTTATCAAAAGTACTTACTATAGCTGGAAAACCGCCAGAACGAACGCGTGTTTTATTACCACCAATGTTTAACGACATTCTCCCATCGGCGCGCAAATGGGAATGATGATCATTTATATGCAGAATAGTCAGTTGATTAGCTTGTACTACTCCACCCATTATAGCGGCAGAAAATAGTAAGGGTATGGTTTTCAAAAATAACATCTCGTCTCCAATCCATATGTTGCCAGGATGATTCCACGGCGCCAGTATTCAACTTATATTTATAATCATCAAATGTATTAATGTTGCAATTTCATTTTTTCAGGTCTCGGTGCATGCCTCTCAGTAGTATACGCAAACGCCGATCATTAGTTGGAACCGTTTTCACCAAAAATGCTAGAACAGGGCATATCACTATGAGCAATCTATGCTAAGCGATTGATCTGATGGTACCACCTCCTGGTCTCGAACCAGGGACCTCCTGATCCACAATCAGGCGCTCTAACCAACTGAGCTAAGGCGGCACTGAAATCGACTTAGCGGGGCTACTGTGTGAATGCAAGAGCTCGATTGCGCAATACACGCCATCGGCCCACAAAATGCAGGAAAATGCACGCATCAGGCCTGGCAGAGGCTTGAAACTGCAAGAAAGCCACCGGAAAGACACTTGATCATATTTCAAAAGCCCCTTACGCCAAAAACATAGATCGAAAGGCACACTCATGGGCATCAACACTGAAAAAGACATCGAAGCAAATTTGCAAATTGGCCCCACGGATCAAGGCATGGTAAGAATTTTCGTCACTGCCGGCGATGCCGAAATTCCGATGGATTTCGAGATTGATGAAGCAAATGACATTGCAGAAGAAATAATAGCCGCCGCCCGAGCCGCTGCAGCGGTGGCAAAATAGGCGCGATACCCCTCAAGCGGAACCGCTGAAGCGCACCACACCGGGGTCGCGACTGGCCTGTGCTCGACGTGCGGCATGACGGGCGAATTTTTGGATCATGACTTTGCGCCGAGCGGGCGCCAACCTATGCTCCGGCCCCATGCGCAGGATCGCCGCATCATAGGCATCGGCCACCATAAGCCCGGTGGCATCGGGTAAAATTTCACTGGGAAACTCTTGATCTACGGCCCAGAAATATCTGTCACACCACTCTAAGTATTCTTGCCATTTATTGTCGGATTGAAAATCGGCGCGGGAAGATTTGCATTCGATAATCCATATCTCCCCCTTTGGACCCAGCGCCATCACATCCACTCGGCGGCCCGGTGTAGGCACCAATTCTTCAACTGAAACAAAATCGTAGCTTAGCAAATGGCGGCACACGCCGCGCGCCAAAATCTGGCCTGGCATAAGTTTTGAAAGATTGGTCTCGTCCATGCACTATTTATGGACGAACGGGCAAGCAGTGCAAGGGGGCAAAGGCAAGCGACCTATTGCGCCAGCCTCAAACACAGCTATCGTGTCAGGGATGAGACGCCGCAAAATCAGACAGGCCGCCGATTCGACGCACAGTTGGTCGGTCCTGAACCATCCTTTTGAACCGCAAAGTATTTTCTCGCAAGATCGGGTAGAGGCGATCCATCAAGCAGCCTTGGGTGTCTTGCAAGACTTTGGGATCAAGGTCCTGCTGCCTGAGGCGATTGAGCTTTTTACGAAACATGGCGCTGCTGCCGCTGGGGATATGCTGCGGATCGGCTCGGATACGGTGGAGGCCGCGCTAGCCTCTGCACCACAGTCCTTCATCCTGCGCGCACCCAATCGCGAACGCAATCTACCAATCGCGCCCGGACAGCTGATCTTCACCCCAGGCGGCGGTTGCCCCAATGTCAGCGACGCGATCCACGGCCGCCGGCCGGGTGATCTGGCGAGCTACCAAAACGCTGTACGCCTCATGCAGAGTTTCGACGTCATCCATAAACCAAGCCCCGCACCTGAACCGCAAGACATTCCGGTGCATTTGCGCCATTACGCAATAATGCAAACGCAGCTGGGTTTGGGCGATAAGGCCGTGACCGTCTACGGCCGGGGCCGCCAGCAGGTGCAGGAATGCTTTGAGATCATTCAAACTGCACTAGGCCTCAGCGCCGCCGAATTTAACAATGCCCCCTATTGTTCCACGGTCATCAATACCAACTCCCCGCGCATGTTGGATCGACCCATGGCACAGGCTTTGATTGACTTCGCCCGCGCCGGGCAAATGTGCATTGTCACGCCGTTTTGTTTGGCGGGAGCTATGGCTCCAATCACGATTGCCGGGGCTTTGACCTTGCAACATGCCGAGGCTTTGGCCGCTATTACGCTCAATCAATTGGCCAAACCCGGCGCTCCAGTCATGTACGGAGGCTTTGGCTCGAACGTAAATATGAAATCGGGAGCGCCGAGTTTCGGCACACCGGAACATATTCAAATGTCGATCGGTTCGGGGCAATTGGCCCGGCACATTGGCCTGCCTTGGCGTTCAGCCGCCGGGACAGCAGCCAATACCAATGATATGCAGGCCACCCATGAAACCGTCATGTCTCTTTGGGGTTGCCTTCAAGCCAATGCGACCATGATCATTCATGCCGCTGGCTGGCTCGAGGGTGGGCTGACGTTTGGTTTCGAGAAATTCATCCAAGACATCGAAGCGCTGCAAGCCATCGCGCATTTATGCAAACCTGTGGCCGCAGATCCGGCAGCCATTGGGCTTGACGCCATCGGTCAAGTAGCGCCAGGCGGGCATTTTTTCGAAACAGATCAGACCTTAAAGCTTTACAGCACAGCATTTCTAGAGCCAGTAAATGCGGATCTGTCAAATTTTGGCACATGGCAAAAGAATGGCGCATTGACCGCTGAAGCCCGGGCCACGGCGAAATGGCAGGCAATAGTGCAGGACTTTACCGCCCCACCTGGTGCGCGAGAGCGGGTGGGGCGAATGGAGGAGATGATCGCCCAATTTACCCAAGCAGGTGGTGCGCCAATTGTTGCGTGAGCCCTTGCACAATTTCATGCAAAGGCCTATCCCGGATGGCGGCGGGTTCTGCCCTTCTCGAAAGCGGTCAAATTCCAGTGGCCATACGCAATCCGAGGGAGCTGGCTCTGTTTGAATCCTGGTTCTTTTACCTGGCGCCCACCTGTACATACAGGTCCTCGGGAATTCAGTACCAACACGGTTGTTCTGGTGGGCCCGCCACTTCTTGCTTCAGAATGCACCGTCTTTTTGATCTTCAATCGGCTCCATGGTCAGCTCAAAATTCGGCACTTCTGCAGTTAGATCATCAACCGCCAGAGCACCACTCGGACGCGCGAGCCGGTTTCGCACAACCCAAATGATCCGGTTCTCGGCTCGGGTAATCCCCACATAGGCCAAACGTTTCCAAAGCTGCGTGCCGGCCTCTGTTCGGTTCATGCGAGCGGCCACAAAAATATCGGGTGCAAAGACTTGCACCGTATCCCATTGCGAGCCTTGAGCCTTATGAATGGTCACCGCCGCACCATGCAAAAAGGTGGCCCCCATGCGGGCGGCGAAGGGAATGAAGGGTTCTTCCTCGTCGGGCATTTCAATCTTGACGATACTGGCGGCGCTCAGCTGCGGCTGCTCAGCACCGATGACATGCAGGCGCGAAAATCCGGGTTTACGGCCAGGACCAAGATAGACCACCTGCGCGCCCTTAATCAGACCCCGCGCCTCCAAGTCCAACCGCTTTTTTCGATGCTTCAAAGGCAGCTCAATACCATCACAAATCAAAGGTTCGCCCGGCAGCAACTCCTCCATAGGAGCTTGATAGGCCCCGCGGAAGGCTTGAATGAGCTTGATCCGTGTCACGTTGCGCCACACTAAAACGGGCGAGCGCGCCATCATGTCCGCCTCAACTCTTTGACCGACTACCACCCGATCGTCGCGCATCGAAGCCTCACGCACCATCTGCTCAAAATCAGAAAACTGCAAAGAGGGATCACCCAAAGCATGGGCCAGATCCAAGATCGGATTGTCTTGCGTTTGGCGATGTACCCGGCTCAACACCAAGCGGCGTTCCTCAGGCAAAGCGTCAAACACCATCGCCCCTGATTGGTTCACGGGCGCCAATTGCGCCGGATCACCAAACAGAATCAATGTGGGAAAAATTTCTTTGAGATCGTCTAATTGCTGCGCATCCAGCATGGAACTTTCATCAACAAAGCCCACGTCCAAGGGCTCCTCGCGGCGCTTCCATCCAGTGATAAAATCAGATCCACGCAACCCAGCTGCAGCCAAAGCGCCGGGAACAGATGCATTGGAGGAAAAGAAACTCAATGCCCGGTCCAATGCGAGGTCACTGAGGCCTTCCACCTCTGGTCGCGTGCCGTTGCCACCGAGCCATTCAGCGATTTTCTCATATTCAGGATCATACATCGGCGTATATAAAATGCGGTGGATGGTCGTAGCTGGCACACCTCTATTGCGCAGCACGCTTGCGGCTTTATTGGTAGGGGCTAAAATCGCCAAAGTACGGCGGTCTTTGCGCGCCCGGGGTTCATAATCTCCCGACACGATGTTCAGCCCCGCATCTTTCAACGCATGATAAAGCTGAGCCAGAAGCAGAGTTTTACCGGATCCTGCCTTGCCAATGACGGCGGCAATATTATCTCTACCCGCCCGCGGCGGGGTAACGATCCCATTGGCCAAATCCACGCCCGCAGAGCGCAGAATCTCACTGATGGTATCATAGGCCTGGGCCTGATCCTCAGAATAGGAAATTGGGGTCTGTGACATGCCTCTGTTTAGCCAATGGCTTGCCATGGGGCCAGAGCTATTGCGAGCCCTTAGATACCGGGAGCAAATTAATTGCTCCCGGCGGGTCTTTTACCGCGCAACCGCAAGCGTCTGTTCAATCGTGCGCAACCCGCGGCGGGGCGCTTGCACCAATACAGACATATTGCCCGGCAGATGCTCATTGCGACGCATTTTCATATGCGCTTCGGGTAAATCCTTCCAGTCAAAGGTTTCCGACAAGCAAGGATTAAGCTTGTCTTCACACATCAGCCGATTGGCCGCAGCCGCCTGCTTGAGATTGGCAAAGTGAGAGCCCTGAAGGCGCTTTTGATGCATCCACATATAGCGGACATCGAGGGTCAAATTATACCCGGTGGTGCCCGCACAGATCACCACCATACCACCTTTTTTACAAACGAAGGTCGATATAGGAAAGGTGCTTTGGCCAGGATGTTCAAACACCAGATCGGGGTTGTTTCCCTTGCCGGTGATCTCCCAAATCGCAGCACCAAATTTGCGGGCCTCCTTGAACCAAGCGGCATATTCCGGGGTATTGACCGTCGGCATTTGCCCCCAGCAATTGAATTCGTTGCGGTTAATCACGCCTTTGGCGCCGAGCCCCATAACAAAATCGCGTTTGCTTTCATCACTAATGACACCAATGGCATTGGCACCCACCACATTGGCCAGCTGCACCGCGTAAGAGCCAAGCCCTCCCGATGCCCCCCAAATTAATACATTTTGTCCCGGTTTCAGCTCATGTGGCGCGTGTCCAAACAGCATTCGATAGGCTGTGGCCAAGGTCAGGGTGTAACAGGCGCTTTCTTCCCAGGTTTGATGCTGCGGACGCGGCATAAGCTGTTGACTTTGCACCCGGGTAAATTGGCTGAAGGAGCCATCAGGGGTTTCATAGCCCCATATCCGCTGTGAGGTCGAGTACATCGGATCACCGCCATTGCAGTCCTCGTCATCCCCATCGTCTTGATTGCAATGTACCACAACCTCGTCACCAACTTTCCACCGAGTGACTTTTGATCCCACGGCCCAAACGATGCCCGACGCATCAGATCCCGCGATGTGATAGGGTTGCTTGTGGCCATCAAAGGGGCTGATCGGCACGCCCAACGCGGCCCAAACGCCGTTATAATTAATTCCAGCCGCCATTACCAAGACCAAGACATCGTAGTTGTCTAATTCTGGCACATCCAAAACCTCTTGCAACATGGCCGTATCTGGCTCGCCATGACGCTCCTTACGAATGGCCCAGCCGTACATTTGCTTCGGCACATGACCCAATGGCGGCATTTCGCCCATATCATAGAGGTTTTTTTTCTCCGCGATGTAAGCGGTCAAGGGTGAATTTGAATCCAATGGCATAATAGGCCCCTACGATATTGCTGCGATGCAGAATCAACCTGCACCTCAATGGATAAAATTCATTGCGCAATATTGCAACTTATTTTTGCATTAAATTGTAATTTAATTACCTTATCAATTTTTTCGACATGTGAGACAAGCTGGCGGCATAATAGGTCAGAACAGATTTACCCTTCTCAGTGACGATATATCGTCCAGCCTCATGAACAATCAGCTTGCGCTGCACCAAATTTAGTACACCCGCCTCGGCCCAAGCCTCTCGAGTGGTTTGCAAATACTCCGGATTAACGGCCTGCATAACGGCCGCAAATGCAGCATTAAGCTCCATCGCTCGCAGCGGCGCATTATTAACCAATATCAACGAAATTAGTGGAACTGGCAGAACAGAAATGCCGGCCTCCACCTGCACCATGATCTCTCGCGCAAGCACAGCAGAGGAGATCGCACACGTCTGTTTGTAAAAGTCTGACAAGCTAACCGGCGTGCCAAAATGTACAACGGCATCGCCAAAGCGCTGATAACGGCCCGCTAACCATAGCCAAAATTGTTTGCCGATAAACCAAGTAATCACCGAGATATTTGCACCAAACCGCCTCTGGCCGCGTTTGCCAGCGGCGAGGAGAATATAATCCTCCAGGACCCGATCGTAATTGATCGACACTGGCACGAATGTTACATCCCGGCCCTTTGGTTCCCAGCCCGAAATAACATAATTCGAAATCCCCAAACGCGGCGGCGCGATATGCCCATCCAGTGACAGACCGCCCTTAGGAAACACGGCTTGCGTCACCCCACCCTGTGTCCCCATCTGCACATAGCAGGCCAGAACCCTGCGATAAAGCAATCCACGAGACTTGCGGCGAATGAAAAACGCGCTCATCGCACGAATGAGCAGGCCGATCAGCCAGATCCGGGCCCATTCGCCAACCGCATAAGATAAAGCAGAGCGTTGTGCGGCCAGATAAGTCACCAGAACATAATCCATATTGGAGCGATGGTTCATGACAAACACAACAGTTGCCTTCGGATCCAAACCACTCAAGACAGCGTCAAAACGCCCAATACGCACCCTGTAAAGCGTCTCGCTCAGAAAGCGTGCAATGGTGCTGGCAACAGTGAAATAGACCGTCGCGCTGAAGGAAGGCACGATTTCTTGCGCATGTTTTTTGGCCTGTTGAAAGGCAACATTTTCGGGGATGCCCTTCCTGCGGGCATGATCATTGACCGCCTGCATCACATCGGGATGATAGAGCCGCCTTTGGATCATATCATGGCGCCGGGCCAATTTGAACGGTTCAATCGGACGGTCCAAACGCGCGTTTATCTATTGACCACACGTTGCATTCTGCACCGGAAATACCACCGCACAGAGGGGATCAAAGCCCGCTCCAACGCGGCAATCGCAGCGAAAACCGTCGCGATCACCACAAACCAAATCGAAAGCTCAATTGTCTCAAACATTCAGCCAATCTGTCTGAAATGGCAGATATGCCCAGATGATAAAATTGCCGCGCTGCAGCGAATTGACAGGGTGAGATTATTCCGTCATTAAAAGAGAATTCGCAATTATATTTCGCACGTAAAACTGGAAGGCTGTCATGACCCAAGTGCAAAAAGATCGTCCATGGTTGTTTCGAACCTATGCAGGCCATTCAACGGCCGAGGCTTCAAATGCACTTTACCTATCCAATCTCGCCAAAGGGCAAACCGGCCTGTCCGTGGCCTTCGATCTGCCGACACAAACGGGCTATGACAGCGACCATATCTTGGCGCGTGGAGAAGTGGGTAAAGTCGGTGTTCCCGTCAGCCATTTGGGAGATATGCGCACGCTCTTTTCCGACATCCCACTTGATCAGATGAACACCTCCATGACCATAAATGCCACCGCGCCTTGGCTGCTGGCGCTCTATATTGCCGTAGCTGATGAGCAAGGCGCCGATATCAGCGCGCTGCAAGGCACGGTGCAAAATGATATAATCAAAGAATATTTGAGCCGAGGCACATATATTTGCCCACCAAAACCCTCCTTGCGGATGATTACGGACATCGCCGCCTACACGCGCGCGAACCTGCCCAAATGGAACCCGATGAACGTCTGCTCGTACCATCTGCAAGAGGCCGGCGCGACACCGGAGCAGGAGCTGGCCTTCGCTCTCGCCACAGCGACTGCGGTTTTGGATGACCTCAAAGGCAAGGTGCATGAAGAGCATTTTGGCCAAATGGTCGGGCGGATTAGCTTTTTTGTGAACGCTGGCATCCGTTTTGTCACCGAAATGTGCAAAATGCGCGCTTTTGTGGATCTATGGGATGAGATCTGCCGCGAACGCTACGAGGTGAGCGACCCGAAGATGCGGCGTTTTCGCTATGGTGTGCAGGTCAACTCCTTGGGCCTGACCGAACAACAACCGGAAAACAACGTTTATCGTATTTTGATAGAAATGCTGGCCGTCACCCTTTCCAAGAAAGCCCGCGCCCGCGCCGTGCAATTGCCCGCTTGGAATGAGGCCTTGGGCCTGCCGCGCCCCTGGGATCAGCAGTGGTCCCTGCGGATGCAACAAATTATGGCCTTTGAAACCGATCTTCTGGAATATGAGGATCTGTTTGACGAAAACCCCGCCGTCGAGCGCAAAGTCGCAGCCCTGAAAGATGGTGCACGGGCCGAGCTGGCGCTGATCGATTCCATGGGGGGAGCCGTTGAAGCGATCGACTATATGAAGTCCCGTTTGGTCGAGTCCAATGCCGCCCGCATTGGGAAGATTGAAAGTGGGGATATGACTGTGGTCGGAGTCAACGCATATCAGAAGGGTGAAGCCAGCCCGCTCACCGCAGGCGACGATGCGATCATGACGGTGGACCCCAAGACCGAAGCCGAGCAAATCGCACAACTCATCAGCTGGCGCGAAGCGCGAGATGCGCAAGCGGTGAACGACGCCCTTCGAGATCTACGCGCAGCCGCGCTCGATGGCAGCAATATTATGCCACCCTCAATTGCCGCCGCGAAAGTCGGGGTAACCACGGGCGAATGGGGCGATGTGCTGCGCCAAGCCTTCGGACAATATAGAGGCCCCACCGGCGTCAGCGGCACCCCTTCAAACCGCACCGAGGGCTTAGATGACATTCGCGATCAAGTCGCAGCGGTCAGTGATCGGCTGGGACGCAAACTGACGTTTTTTATGGGAAAACCGGGTCTGGATGGGCATTCCAACGGCGCCGAACAAATCGCCACCCGCGCCCGGGATTGCGGAATGGAAATTTCTTATGAAGGCATCCGCCTCACTCCGGACGAAATCATAACAGCCGCGCGTGACGGCGCCGTTCATGTGATCGGCCTGTCTATCCTCTCCGGCTCGCATATGCCCTTGATGCAAGAGCTGATGGCAAAGCTGCAGGCGGCCGAGCTGAACCATATTCCGGTGATCGTGGGCGGGATTATTCCTGATGAGGATGCACAAAAGCTGCGCGCCATGGGCATCGCGCGAATCTACACGCCAAAGGACTTTGAACTCAATCGGATCATGTTCGATATCGTGGCCCTTGCCGATCCAGATGCGGGCGACATTGCAGCGCAATAGTAGGGCGTCAATAAAAACTCTGTGGATCAATGTCGATCGACAAGCGGAGGGAATTTGGCAATTTAAAGAGGGCCGCCCAAGCACTCAAAGCTGCCTGAATAGGGGCATTTTTGTCAGCCTTAATTAACAAACGCACCCTGTAACGCCCACGGATGCGAGCAATGGGCGCCGGTGCTGGCCCGAAGATCTGCGCTCCTATATCAGTCAAAGGCTGACAATTGCGCGCCATAGTTTGCCCCACCTCAAACGCCTCCTGCGTATCGGGTGAAGATAAGACAACCCCAACCAACCGACCATAAGGCGGCACACCGGCTTGCGCGCGGGCTTGTGCTTCGGCGCTCCAAAAAGCCTCTTCATCCCCGTCCAGAATTGCTCGGATCACTGGGTGCTCAGGTTGATGCGTTTGCAAGGCCGCCACTCCGGGCTTGTCCGACCGTCCGGCACGTCCGGCCACTTGGCGCATGAGCTGAAAGGTACGTTCTGCAGCTCGTAAATCCGACCCTTGCAGCCCCAAATCTGCATCAATCACACCAACCAAAGTCAACTTAGGAAAATTATGCCCTTTGGCGACCAGCTGCGTACCAATGATCACATCCACCGCACCGGCTGCCAGCTTAGCGATTTGCTCTTTGAGTGCTCGCGCTGAACCAAATAAATCAGAGGATAGAACTGCGACTTTCGCCTCAGGAAAGAGCGCTGTGGCCTCCTCCGCCAATCGCTCCACACCGGGCCCAACCACAGCCAAACGGTCCTCTGCGGCGCAACTGGGGCAAATTTTTGGCACTGGCTTACTCTCGCCACATTGGTGACACATTAAGCGCTTTAGAAACCGATGCTCGACCATCCGCGCATCGCAATGATCGCAGCCCACTTGATTGCCACAAGCCCGGCAGAGCGTGATTGGCGCATAACCACGGCGATTGATAAAGAGCAAGGATTGTTCCCCCGCCTGATTGCGTGCCTGAACCATCTTTTGCAGCCTGGGGGATATCCAACGATTTGCAGGCAAGGTTTCTTGCCGCATATCAATCGCCATCATCTCAGGCAAAACCGCCGCGCCGAAACGGCTTTTCAGTTCAATTTTCGTATATTTTCCCGCCTCAACATTGGCCCAACTTTCGAGACTCGGCGTTGCGCTGGCCAGCACCACCTGCCCGCCAACCAAAGACCCGCGCAACACGGCCATATCTCGCGCATTATACAGTACGCCGTCCTCTTGTTTGTAACTGCTGTCGTGTTCCTCATCTACAACAATCAGACCCAATTCTTGAAACGGCAGAAACAATGCCGAGCGCGCACCGACCACCATTTGCGCATGCCCTTGCCCCACCATTTTCCAGGTGCGGCGCCGCTCGGTCATGGTCACCCCCGAATGCCATTCCGCCGGGCGCGCGCCGAAACGTGCCTCCACACGGGTCAAAAATTCTGATGTCAAAGCGATTTCAGGCAATAAAACCAACGCCTGTCGCCCCTGTTTGAGGCAGCTGGCCACCGCCTCCAGATATACCTCGGTTTTGCCCGATCCCGTGACACCTTTCAAAAGCGTCGTGCGGTAGCCTGCGGCATTGGCCTGCAATTGCGCAACCGCATCGGCCTGATCTTCAGATAGGCTCTTGCCGGGTAAGCTTGGGTTTAAATGCGCAAAGGGCGTATCTTGCGGCGTGGCCACCTCCGCCACATCCCCCAATTTAACCAGACCTTTAACCACTGATGAGGTCACGCCAGCCGCTTCACACAATTCCTTCAGCGTAAAACACAGCTCAGAAAATTCTTCCAAAACTGCAAGCACTTTTTGCCGCGCGTCGGTCTTGCGCGCCTCTGTCTGTGCGCCCAAGCGATACACCTGCCGCATCGAGGGCGGATCGCCCAAACCCGGCGCGCGCGTGGCCAGGCGCAACATTTTTGACATTGGCGTGAGCGTATAATCCGAGACCCGGCGCAAGAATTCTGCCATACTCTGTTGCATGGGCGCCACATCAAGCACGCGGATCACTGCCCGAATTTTGGCAGTGTCGTAATTCCCAGATCCGGCGCGCCAGACAACACCCAAGACCTTGCGCGGACCCAAGGGCACCTCAACAAAAGCCCCCTGCCAGCATCCACCTTCAGGCGCTTTGTAGTCCAGCACCCGATCCAGCGGCTGGCTGGTTAGGACGGCGACCAAATCACCTTGATGAAAGAATTGGGGCTCTGACACGGCATTTCCTTAGCTGCAGGGCTTTCAGTACCCTGAAAACTCAGATAAAGCTTGCCTCAACGAAGGCCAAGCTATCAAGGACATATGCCATGAAATTTTTTGTTGATACTGCTGAAATAGACGCAATTGCTGAGTTGAACGATTTAGGCATGGTCGATGGGGTGACAACCAATCCCTCGTTAATCTTGAAATCTGGCCGTGATATTATTGAAGTTACGCGTGAAATTTGCGAATTGGTCTCCGGCCCAGTCAGCGCCGAAGTGGTTGCCACCAAAGCGGAAGATATGATCGCCGAAGGACGCAAACTGGCAGCAATTGCCTCAAACATCACCGTGAAATTGCCCCTGACATGGGACGGGCTCAAAGCCTGTAAGGCCCTGTCGTGCGAAGGCAAAATGGTGAATGTCACCCTCTGCTTCAGCGCCAACCAAGCGCTTTTGGCCGCCAAAGCCGGGGCAACCTTCATCAGTCCCTTCATCGGCCGCCTGGATGATGTGAACATCGAAGGCATGGATTTAATCGCAGACATACGCCAAATTTATGACAATTTTGGATTTGACACGCAAATTCTGGCGGCTTCAATTCGCACCGTGAACCATGTAACCCAATCGGCCTTGATTGGGGCAGATGTGATCACAGCGCCGCCAAATGTGATCAAATCTTTGGCCAATCACCCTTTGACTGAAAAGGGGTTGGAGCAATTTATGTCGGATTGGGCGAAAACAGGGCAGAAAATTCTCTAACCTGTGGTAAACCTGTCTACAATCCATGTATGACATCCATCGCTTCAGTGAATGAGACAGCCATGACACCGCAAACCGCAGCGCAAGCCGAAGAAATCTTACGCGATATTATTACCGAGAACCCAAGGATCGTTCTTGACGCCCCAGATGTGATGCGTGCGTTATTGGCGGCCCATGATGAGACATTGGGTCAAAATATTGTGGATTTGCGCAGCGTCGCTATGCAACGGCTCGAGGCCCAATTGGGCCGGCTCGAAGAAACCAACCGATCAGTTATTGCTGCCGCTTACGACAATCTCGCCGGCACGCAACAAATCCATCGCGCCTTATTGAAAATCATGGAGCCGACAGATTTTGGCGAATTTTTGACCATGATTGGCGCAGAGATGGTCGATATTTTGCGGATCGACTACGCCTGCTTGATTTTAGAATCTCAAAACCAAAGTCCCAATCCCAACCTCGCGCCTTTGGGCCCTGTTGTGAAAACAGCCCCATCAGGCTTCGTAGCCGATTACCTGTCCCAAAACTTGGCGGCAAAAGTAGCCCTGCGCAGGGTCACGAACCCAAATGTTTTTGTCTATCCGGAAGCCATAGGACCCATGGGGTCCGAAGCTTGTTTGCAGCTTGATTTTGGCGCGGGCACCGTCCCCGGTCTTTTGATTCTTGCCGCCAAGGATGCCGAGCAATTTTCTCCCACCCAGGGAACGGATTTGTTGACATTTTTTGCAACAGTTTTTGAGCGTGCACTGCGCCGGTGGCTGGCATAGGGGGCAATGATGTCAGAGAGGGCTAACCTCACCTTGATATCACCGGCCATTCGCGATGCCATGGAACAATGGTTGTCTCATGAGCGTGCTTTGAAAGCTGCAGCCGATAACACCCTCAACGCCTATGCAACCGACGTGGCTGGATTTGTCGCCTTCATGGGTCAACATCACGGCGGTCGGCAAGGGCTGTCCTCTCTGGCCGCGATTGCCACACGCGACATGCGCGCATGGATGGCGCATGAACGCAGCCGCGGGGTGAGTAGCCGCAGTTTGGCGCGCGCGCTTTCCGCCGTTAAAACCTTCTTCCGTTGGCTCGCCGAGCGCCACGCAC
>Ga0206677_10003148_pt1 | contig 14062 bp, 9 predicted proteins | sample M130m12015metaG_FD_155475 | JGI IMG/M metagenome (GOLD analysis project Ga0206677, IMG submission 155475) | Ammonia-oxidizing marine archaeal communities from Monterey Bay, California, United States - M1 30m 12015 | ecosystem: Environmental > Aquatic > Marine > Intertidal zone | place: USA... | reverse complement strand
TGACGACCCTTCTAAAATTGGATCAAGTTGGACTGTGTCATATCACAGATTTAATACATGTTCCACCGATTTAATGGCTGCTTTTGATGAAATGGGAGATGAGGTGCGAAAATATTCTAGTACAATAACCGTTTCAGATCGTTCATTAATTTCAGAACCAAACTATGGTTATGGTCCCAACGAACCTATTTCACACATTTACAAAATGGGTAGATCTGGTGAGATTTTTGGTGGTTCTAATGTAATGCACCTTCGTTTGGCGGATATAATACTACTTAGAGCAGAGGCGCTCAATAATATAGGAAATACAGCTGAAGCTGTAGTTTTACTTAACCAGGTCCGTGCTAGGGTAGAGCTTGCTCCCACAACAGCGGCGTCTCAATCTGAAGTTAAGCTTGCCATTTTAAAAGAGCGAAGATTAGAGCTTCTAGTTGAGAATAACCGTTATTGGGACTTACAGCGCTACTATGATGATACTTCAGCCTTTGTTACGTATTTAAATGGTTTAACGGATAGCTCAGGTAATTCCTTGGGATATGAGGCTAATGCAAATACGATTTTTGCACCTATTCCTCAAAGTGAAGTAGATATAAATCCTAATTTAGTGCAAAATGCAGGATACTAATTTTTAATAATAGTTAATTTTTAATAATAGTTTGATTTAGTTAATACGAAGAGAGGCGGTAGTAATACTGCCTCTTTTTATAAACGATTATATTAAAATTATAACTTGTAAAAAATGAAAGAATCTATTAAATATAATCTCAAAAAATTATGATAACGATTATTAATAAGGTCATTGCAGCTGTTATTTTGACAACACTTATCTCCTGTTCAAATGAAAACAACCCACAGCTCTCAAATTTAATTGATTTTGTTAATCCATTAATGGGGACAGATTCCAAATTCAGTCTCTCAAATGGAAATACCTACCCTGCCATTGCTCGGCCATGGGGGATGAATTTTTGGACCCCGCAAACCGCTAAAATGGGTGATGGTTGGGCGTATAAGTATGATGACAACACTTTAAGAGGTGTCAAACAAACCCATCAGCCTAGTCCTTGGATTAACGATTATGCGTCCTTTTCTCTTATGGCTGTTACTGGAGAAATGAAGTTTCAAGAAGATGAAAGAGCTTCTTGGTTTTCTCATAAAGCAGAAGAATCAAGGCCTTACTATTATCAAAGTTATTTAGCAGATTACGATGTGACTCTAGAAGTAACACCCACAGAGAGAGCTTCTGTATTCAGATTTACTTTCCCAGAAAACAAAGCATCATACATTATACTTGATGCTTTTGACAAAGGTTCTATGGTAAAGATTATCCCAGAAGAACGAAAAATAATTGGTTATTGTAGAAATAACAGTGGTGGTGTTCCAGAAAACTTTCATAATTATTTTGTAGCGGTTTTTGATAAAGATTTTAAGTGGAAACATACCTGGAGTGATGATTGGGAATTAACGAAAAACTCATTAATAAGTGAAGCTGATCATGTGGGGGCTATTGTTGGCTTTGAAACAACATTAGGTGAAATGGTAAATGTAAAAGTTGCCTCCTCTTTTATTAGTTTAGAACAAGCGGAACTCAATCTCGATCGCGAAATTGGAAAACAGTCTTTTGATGAGGTTAAGTTAGCTGCCAAAGCATCTTGGGAAGATGAATTTCAAAAAATAATAGTGGAGGATACAAATATTGATAACATTCGTACCTTTTATTCCTGTCTGTATCGGCTATTATTATTTCCCAGAAAATTTTATGAGTTAGATAAATCAAATGAAGTTGTACACTATAGCCCCTACAATGGGAAAGTGTTGCCTGGATATATGTTTACAGATAACGGGTTTTGGGATACATTTAGAGCTGTCTTTCCATTTTTTAACCTGATGTACCCTGAGCTGAACAGTCAAATAATGGAAGGCTTAGCAAACACCTACAAAGAATCCGGCTGGTTACCAGAGTGGGCAAGTCCGGGACACCGTGACTGTATGGTTGGATCCAATTCTGCTCCTATAATAGCAGACGCTTTTCTCAAAGGTAATGTTAAAGAAAAAGATATAGAAATTTTACTAGAAGCAGTTTTAAAAAATGCAAATGTAAATGAAGGCCGGCCTTTTAAATCTGTTGGAAGAGAGGGAGTAAATTATTATAATAAACTCGGCTACGTACCTTACAATGTTGGTATCAATGAAAATGCGGCGCGCACACTCGAATATGCGTATGCAGACTTTACGATAGCCGCAATGGCAGAAAAGATGAACAAGCCAGAGGTTTCAAAGCGATTTTATAAGCAGTCTAGAAACTATGAAAAGTTGTTTGATCATGAATCCAAATGGATGCGAGGAAAAAATGAAGACGGAACTTTTCAATCACCCTTTAACCCATTAAAATGGGGAGATGCATTTACTGAAGGAAACAGCTTACACTATTCTTGGTCAGTTTTTCATGATGTACAAGGGCTTATTAACTTAATGGGTGGGGATTTAGAGTTTACAAAAAAGTTAGACAACGTCTTTACTATGCCCCCAAAATTTGATGATTCATACTATGGGTTTACCATTCATGAGATTAGAGAAATGCAAATTGCAAATATGGGAAATTACGCGCACGGAAATCAACCAATACAACACATGATTTATCTTTATAATTATGCGAAACAACCTTGGAAAGCACAGCATAAAGTTAGAGAAGTGATGAAAAAACTGTACGCCCCAACACCTGATGGTTATTGCGGCGATGAAGACAATGGACAAACTTCTGCTTGGTATGTTTTTAGTGCCTTGGGTTTTTATCCTGTGACTCCGGGTGTTTCTCAATATGTATTGGGAAGCCCTCTATTTGACAAGGTTACAATGCGTTTTCAGAACGGAAATATATTTACAATAAAGGCAAACAATAATTCGCACGAAAATCAATACATACAATCATTAAAGCTAAACAAAAAGAATTATAATAATACATGGATTGACCATAATGAAATTATAAATGGAGGACACTTACTTTTTGAAATGAACGCTAGACCTAATAAAGAGTTTGGTGTTTCAGAAATCTCTAAGCCTTTTTCTTTATCATTAGAAAATTAGTATGTAAGTGTGTTATAAATAAATAAGATTTTTATATAAGTCACTTAAAATATATTTTGTCATGAGCAAGAATAATAAACATCCTGTAGTTTCTAAAAAAGTATTTGTGCCTTTTATTCTTGTTACTTCACTTTTTGTGCTTTGGGGATTTGCCAATGCTGTAACAGATCCAATGGTGCAAGCTTTTAAAAAGGTTCTAGAACTTTCAAATTCTCAAGCAGCATGGGTACAAATGGCATTTTATGGAGGCTATTTTTGCATGGCATTACCTGCAGCTATTTTAATGAGAAAATATTCATACAAAAGCTGTATCTTAATTGGTCTAGGTCTATATGCTGTGGGAGCTTTATTATTTTACCCTGCAGCGATGAGCGAAAAGTTTTGGTTTTTCTGTTTAGGACTTTATGTTTTAACTTTTGGGCTTGCTTTTTTAGAAACAGCAGCAAACCCATACATATTGGCTTTAGGGGCTAAAGAAACCGCTACCCAACGTCTAAATTTAGCCCAAGCATTTAATCCTGTGGGTCTTATTTTAGGATTAGTAGTAGCTCAACAATTTGTGCTTAAAAATCTAAAATCAGACGATATATCTGATTTTAGTGCTTTGGATGAAGCATCAAAAATCTTAATCAAAACATCCGATTTATTAGTCATAAGAGATCCATATGTTGTATTAGGCTTGTTGATTATTCTTGTTTTTGTATTGTTTGCGACCATTAAAATGCCACACTTTAAGGACCAAAAAGAGCTGCCAAGTATAAGTAAAACCTTTTCTATATTATTCAAAGACAGGAATTATGTGTTAGGAATCTTAGCACAATTTTTTAATGTAGGTGCGATGATTATGTGTTGGACATATATTTATCAATATGCAGAAGCTATTGAGATAAACAGTGTGACCACTAGTTATTATCAAATGTCAGCCTTTGTGTTATTTACTATTGGTCGCGCCATTGGGACCTATTTGTTGCGTTTTGTGAGTTCCGGAAAGCTACTAATGTATTTTTCATTATTGGCAATGTTATTTGTCTTTGGAGCTATTTTTATGACTGGTATTGAAGGACTTTACAGTCTTGTTGCTGTATCGTTTAGTATGTCATTAATGTTCCCAACTATTTATGGTATAGCTCTTGATAATTTAACAGAAGAACAGTCTAAAATTGGGTCTGCAGGATTGGTTATGGCTATCGTTGGCAGCGCTTTGCTACCAAAGCTTCAAGGTCTAATTATTGATATTGGGGGTAGCGGTGTAAAAGACGTACTTATCTTAGGAGTTCCTGAAGTTAATATATCATTTTTACTTCCACTTGCTTGTTTCTTTTATATAGCATGCTTTGGTTTTGGTGTTTTCAAAAATAAATTCTTTTAATTTCATTAAATAAATTCGAACTATCTATATACTTAGGATTAATCAAGTAGTAAATTTATTCACTAAAATATGAGATTTATTTTTTTGATGACGTTGATTACGTAATTTATTTTATTTGTGAAGATGTCAATCTTTTTAAATCGTTAATAGTACTAGCAGGGTTTGAACTTTTAAAAATATAACTTCCTGCAACCAAGACATTTGCACCACTTTGAACAAGTTTTTGTGCATTTTCGCTATTGACACCACCATCTATTTCGATAAGCGTATTTAATTTTTTTTGATTAGCCATTTCTCTTAGTTTAGTGATTTTGTTATAAACAATATCCTCCAGCTTTTGTCCACCAAATCCAGGATTGATAGACATGAGCAGTACCATGTAGCACTTTGGTAGTATATCGTCTAAAACACTAACTGGCGTAGTTAGATTTAGTACTACTCCAGCTTTACAACCAGCATCTTCAATTTGAGTTAGAGTTCTATGGAGGTGTACAGTTGATTCATAATGTACAGTTATAATATCTGCACCAATTTTAGCGAATTCTTCAATATATCTCTCTGGCTTTTCTATCATTAAGTGAACATCGAGAGGTTTTTTAGCATATTTTTTTATGGCTTTAATAACAGGCATACCGTAAGAAATATTAGGCACAAAATGACCGTCCATTACATCAATATGAAACCAGTCTGCATTACTTTCATTAATCATTTCTATATCTCTTTGAAGATTAGCGAAGTCTGCTGCTAAAACAGATGGTGCAATTTTAATAGAACTCATTTATTTTTTTTTAGTTAAAAAAAAGTGCCCCTACTATTTTTGGAAGGGGTGGTAGTTTTACCCTAAGTAAGTTTTTAGGATTTTACTTCTTGATGTGTGTTTTAAACGACGAATAGCTTTTTCTTTTATTTGACGCACTCTTTCTCGTGTTAAATCAAATGTTTCTCCAATTTCTTCTAATGTCATCGGATGCTGATTACCAAGTCCAAAGTATAACCTAATTACATCAGCTTCTCTTGGAGTTAGTGTTTCCAAGGCACGTTCAATTTCTGTTCGTAATGATTCATGCAAAAGATCTCTATCTGGATTTGGAGATTCTCCACTACGAAGAACATCATACAAGTTGGAATCTTCACCTTCCACTAATGGAGCATCCATTGAAACATGGCGTCCAGAATTTTTCATCGATTCCTTTACATCATTGATGGTCATGTCTAATTCCTTAGCAATTTCTTCAGCACTAGGAGGGCGTTCATGTGACTGCTCAAGGAAAGCATAAGTTTTATTAATTTTGTTTATTGAGCCAATTTTATTAAGTGGTAATCTAACAATTCGAGATTGTTCTGCTAAGGCTTGTAAGATTGATTGACGAATCCACCAAACAGCATAAGAGATAAACTTAAATCCTCTAGTTTCATCAAAACGTTGTGCAGCTTTAATTAGCCCTAAATTCCCTTCATTAATTAAGTCCGGAAGCGTCAGTCCTTGGTTTTGATATTGTTTGGCTACAGAAACTACAAATCTTAAGTTAGCTTTGGTTAATTTTTCTAAAGCAATTTGATCACCTGCTTTAATTCGTTGTGCTAATTCAACTTCTTCATCTGCAGTAATTAAGTCAACTTTTCCAATTTCTTGTAGGTATTTATCTAAGGATGCAGTTTCTCTATTAGTAACCTGCTTTGTAATTTTTAGCTGTCTCATTTAAAATTCTTTGTTGAATAGATTGTTATGTTATTAAGTTATACGCTTATTTTTAAAAAATGTTACAAAAAAAACCGTTTTAATTAAAAAAACGGTTTTCAAAGATTTTAAAGCTTAAAGTAACTATCTAACGTCTATTGTCACGTCTTCGATTATCACGTCCACTAGAACGTTTATCATCCCTTGGTGGTCTTGCGACGTATCCTTCAGGTTTTTCTAATAGAGCTTTACGTGATACTTTTTCTTTTCGAGTTCTTGGATCTTGTCCAAAATACTTAACATCAAAAACATCACCCATATTCACAACATCAGTTACATTTTCAGTACGTTCCCATGCTAATTCACTAACGTGTAGTAACACTTCATTTCCTGGTGCATCCATATATTCTACAACTGCTCCAAAGTCAAGGATTTTTATTACTTTAACCTGGTAGGTGTTTCCTACAGTTGGTTTAAATAGCAAAGAGTCAATTTTAGTTAATACAGCGTCGATTCCAGATTGATCTGTTCCTAGAATTTCTACAATTCCCTCTTCAGTGACTGGATCTTCATTAATAACAATTGTTGTTCCTGTTGTTTTTTGAAGTTCTTGTATCACTTTTCCACCCGGACCAATTAATGCCCCAATAAATTCATTTGGAATAGTTCGAGTCACCATTTTTGGAGAGTGTGGTTTAACATCTTCGGCTGGAACTGCAATAGTATCAGTTAATTTTTCAAGAATGTGTAAGCGCCCTGCCCGTGCTTGCTTTAAGGCATTTACTAGAATCTCATATGACAACCCCTTAATTTTAATATCCATTTGACACGCTGTAATACCTTCAGATGTACCAGTTACTTTAAAATCCATATCTCCCAAGTGATCTTCATCTCCTAAAATATCAGACAGTACAGCGTAGCGATCTCCGTCAGATATCAACCCCATTGCAATTCCAGAAACAGGTCGTTCAATTTTGACCCCTGCATCCATCAATGCCATTGTGCCAGCACAAACTGTAGCCATTGAAGAAGACCCATTTGATTCTAATACTTCAGAAACAACACGAACTGTATAAGGGCAATCTTCAGGAATCATACCTTTTAAACCTCTTTGTGCAAGATTTCCGTGTCCTACTTCACGTCTCGAAGTACCTCTCAACGGCCTAGCTTCACCTGTACAAAAAGGAGGGAAGTTATAGTGTAAATAAAAGTTTTCTTCACCTTCGTAAGATGGCATATCTATTTTATTTGAATCTCTTGAAGTTCCAAGGGTAACCGTAGCTAAGGCTTGTGTCTCCCCGCGCGTAAAAACAGCAGATCCATGTGTAGAAGGTAAGTAATCAATCTCACACCAAATTGGTCTGATTTCGTCTGTCTTACGTCCATCTAAACGAACGCCTTCACTTAGAGTCAGTTCACGTACAGCCTCTTTTTCAGCTTTGCTGTAATAGCCACTAACTAGATGCCCAAACTCTTCATTCTCTTCTTCTGTAAATGAGGCTTTTACTTCTTCTTTAACTTCAGCAAATGCTGCACCACGTTCCGCTTTTGAAGTTCCTTTTTTAGCGATTGCATAACATTTATCATAAGCTAAGTCATGAATACGCTTTTCTAGTATTTCATTTACTTCAGCAGTTTCATATTCGCGAACTTCTTTTTTGCCAAATGATTCAGCCAAACGTATTTGCGCTGCGACTTGAATCTTTATAGCTTCGTGAGCAAACTTAATAGCGTCTGCCATTTCTTCTTCAGAAACCTCATCCATTTCACCTTCAACCATCATCACTGAATCTGCAGAAGCTCCAATCATCATTTCCAAATCAGAATCAGTTAACTGTGCACGACTTGGATTTATTACGAACTCACCATTGACTCTAGCTACACGAACTTCAGATATTGGACATTCAAATGGAAAATCACTTAACTGAATTGCTGCAGATGCTGCTAAACCAGCTAAAGAATCGGGCATTACATCTTCGTCATGAGACATTAGTTGAATCATTACTTGTGTTTCTGCATGGTAATCTTTTGGAAATAATGGACGTAATACACGATCCACCAGACGCATTGTTAATACTTCACCATCGCTAGGGCGGGCTTCTCTTTTGAAAAATCCACCTGGATAACGTCCTGCTGCTGCAAATTTTTCACGATAATCTACAGTTAGAGGTAGAAAGTTTACATCCGATTGCTTGTAGTTTGAGACTACTGTACACAATAGCATGGCTTTACCCATTTGAACTACTACGGATCCATGGGCTTGCTTAGCAAGCTTACCTGTTTCGATGGATATTTCTCTTCCATCGCCGAGATCTATGATCTCTTTAAATACTTTTGGTATCATAATTTTTTTTGTTCTAATTAAACATTGGTGTTGTGTTGTTGTAGTTGTGGTGTGTCCAATGAAAAACTCTAATTAGCTTCTTCTATTATTTATGAATTTTAAAAGTTTGAATTTAAATAAAAACCACGCTAAAAGCGTGGTTTTTATTTTATTTTCTTAATCCTAATTCCTTTACAATGGCACGGTATCTTAAAATATCAGATTTCATTAAGTAGTCAAGTAATGAGCGACGTTTTCCAACTAGTTTTACTAACGAACGTTCTGTGTTGTAATCTTTACGGTTTTGTTTCAAGTGATTTGTCAAATGATTTATTCTTTCAGTGAATAAAGCTATTTGACCTTCTGAAGATCCCGTGTCTTTGGCATCTTTTCCGTGTTTTTTAAAGAGTTTCTCTTTAGCATCTTTTGTTAAGTACATTCCAATATTATTTAAATAATTTTTATGCGTTGAATTACGGATATCGTAATAAGGGGGCAAATATAATAATTTTGTTTTAATTAGTTACCTATTGTGACTATTTATTAGGGTCTTAGTGGTTGGTTTAAAATTAAATCAATGTATTGATTAACTTTATTTTTAAGCTCTTTTCGTTGTGTAATAAAGTCAAGAAAGCCATGTTCCATTACAAATTCTGCGGTTTGGAAACCATCTGGAAGTTCTTTCCCAGTCGTGTCGCGGACAACTCGAGGTCCAGCAAATCCGATAAGTGCTCCAGGTTCACTAATATTTATATCCCCTAGCATTGCGAAAGAAGCAGTAGTTCCTCCAGTAGTTGGGTCTGTACACAAAGAAATATAAGGTATACTAGCCTCTGCTAGTTGGGCTAATTTAGCTGAAGTTTTAGCAAGTTGCATTAATGATAAAGCTGCTTCCATCATTCTTGCACCACCGGATTTTGAAATAATCATAAATGGCAATTTTTTATCCAAAGCGTAGTCGGCTGCTCGTGCAATTTTTTCACCAACAACAGACCCCATTGACCCTCCAATAAAACTAAAATCCATACATGCTATCACTATTTTTTTTCCTTTTGACTTGCCAACTGCGGTACGAATAGCATCTTTTAGATTAGTTTTAGATTGAGCTGATTTCAGACGATCAGTATATGCTTTATTATCAATAAATTTTAAAGGATCTTTGGAAGTTACTTTAATATCTAATTCAGTGAATTTATTGTTATCATAAAGCATTTCAAAGTATTCTTTACTTCCAATACGAACATGGTAACCATCTTCAGGACTAACATAGAAATTTTTCCCTAACTCATCAGTTTCAATGATTTTTCCTGTAGGAGACTTATACCAAAGTCCCTTAGGGGTATCTCGTTTAGCTTCTGTGGGAGTTTGAATCCCTTTATCTTTTCTTTTGAACCAAGCCATGTGATTTGTATATAAACTATAGAATTAAAGTACAAAACTAAACATTTTTATAATGTATCAACATTATTTAAGTCCTCAAAAGCTTTTTTAAGTCTATTTATGAACGCTTTTTCTCCTTCACGCAACCATCTTCTGGGATCATAATATTTTTTATTTGGTACATCATCCCCTTCAGGGTTGCCTATTTGAGCTGATAAATAAGCCTCATTTGCTCTGAAATCGTCACGAACTCCGCTCATAAAAGCATATTGCATATCGGTATCGATATTCATTTTAATTACGCCGTAAGAAATTCCTTCTCTAATCTCTTCAACAGTGGAGCCTGATCCACCGTGGAATACAAAATCAATATGGTTTTTAGAAACCCCGTATTTTTTAGTAATATATGATTGAGAATTTTTAAGAATCTTTGGAGTTAGTTTTACATTTCCAGGTTTGTACACACCATGAACATTCCCAAATGCTGCTGCAATTGTAAATTGGTCACTTACTTTACTCAGTTCTTCGTAGGCATAGGCGACTTCTTCTGGCTGAGTATATAATTTAGAAACATCTACATCACTGTTGTCTACTCCGTCTTCTTCACCACCTGTAATTCCTAATTCTATTTCTAACGTCATCCCCATTTTGGACATTCGCTCTAAATATTTTTTACAAATTTCAATATTTTCTTTTATTGGTTCTTCAGATAAATCTATCATATGTGAGCTATATAAAGATTTTCCTGTTTGAGCGTAATGAGCTTCACTAGCGTCCAGTAAGCCATCAATCCATGGAAGTAATTTTTTAGAACAATGGTCAGTATGTAATATTACAGGAACTCCGTAAGCTAATGCCATTTCGTGCACGTGTTTAGCTCCGGCAATTGAACCTGCAATCGCTGCTTTTTGGCCATCGTTAGAAAGGCCTTTTCCCGCATTAAAAACGCCACCTCCGTTAGAAAATTGAATTATTACTGGCGCATTTAGCTCTTTTGCAGTTTCTAAAACTCCATTGATGGTGTTTGATCCAATTACATTGACTGCAGGAAGTGCAAAACCTTTTTCTTTAGCAAGTTTAAAAATTTTTTGTACTTCTCGCCCTGTAGCTACTCCAGGTTTGATGTTATGATTCATTTTTTATTTTTTAAATATTGTTGTAAAAGTAATGATTTTAAATAGCTGCGTATAGTTTAAGTTGCATGATTCGTTTTTTTTGTACGAAAACGATATCGATAGGTTTGATGTTTAAAAAGGGTAATTGATCCCAATATTATACACTGCATTATTAAAGTTAAAGTCTTTGAGCCATCGTTTATTTAATTCGTATGATGGGTTGTAGGCTTTGAAGCCTGTGTCTAATCTTAAAATGAAAAAGTCAAAGTCATAACGCAATCCAAAACCAGCTCCCAATCCAATATCTTTTAAAGCTTCGAAATTATTAAAGTTTGCTTTTGGGTCGGATACATCATCCAATACATTCCAAATATTTCCAGCATCAGTAAATAAAGCGCCATTAAGCTTCCCAAGTAGTTTGAATCTATACTCAAGGCTGAAAGCGAGTTTCATATTAGCTTCGTTAAATTCGTTATTGTTATTTGAACTTCCTGGTCCAAGGTCATAGGCTGTCCATGCTCTATTATCATTTGATCCTCCAGCGAAAAAACTTTTAGAGAACGGGATGCTTGAAGCATTTTTTAAAGGAATTGCAATTCCAAGAAAACTTCTTAATGCTAATACGTTGTTACGCCCTAATTCCCAAAGTTTGATATAGTCAACTTCAGTTTTGATATATTGAGAAAAGGGTACTCCACTTACTTGATAAGCTCCATCTGTGTTGCTTTCAAGATTTAGTAATTTTGAAAAATTATAAAGTAAGTTTCCTGCAAGCTCGAACTTGATTCTAAAAATTGAGAAATCAGTATCGAAAGGATTTTCTCGACTATCACGAACGTAATTAAAGTTACTTGCAAGAATAAAATTATCTTGTGTCAACCTGTTTTTTCGTTCTCTAATGTCTCCAACAGCTTGAAAGACGTTTGGGTTTAAGTTTTGAAATAGATTATCTGAACTCACTAAGTTGATAAACTCATCAGCCATAGAAATTATTAATTCTGATTGTCCATTTGAGTTTGTAGTAATAAAATTTGCTGGGGTATCATAAATATCAGTAGCTATATTATCAAGACGACTAAAAGAATTTTGATAAACATTAAAATAATTCCCGGGATTTAGATTTCTTACATACTGGAAATTAATAAGATCAAGGGAGTTAGTTATTTTTTCAGAAGGAAACCAGTTGTAGCTTAGAATTCCATTGAAAGTTTGTTTGTCGAGTCCTATGTTAGTTTGTCCCGTAAAACCTGTGCTAATTCGTGTAGTTGGGGACATGTATTTTGGAATTATTTTTTCTGTTTTAATTGGAAAAAATAAACGAGGGATATTAAGTTTAACATCCGCTCCCAATTCATTAATATCAAAAAATTTATCTGCAGTTTTTGCTCCATCTTTAGAAGCTCCTATCGCTCCAAGGATCGATAATTGTAGAGTTTCTGCTCCCTTAAAAATGTTTCTAACAAAAACTCCAGATGAGAACGAAAGCCCTACCTTTTGGATGTTACTTTGAGATATATTTATATCAAAACCTAATCCATATTTTTTCTTTGGAATTAAAAAGATATTAGCTGTTAGTGTTGAGTCTCCTGGGTTTTTTTTATATTCAATATTTGGATATTTGAACGACTTAAGTTCATTTAGATATCGATAGGTTCTAGTTCTATCGAGGTCTTTGAATAGACTGTTTTTTGCAATCAGTACAGCGTCGGTTAGTGCCTTAGGTTTGTATTTTAGCTTATCAAAAGCAAATATATTGTAGCCGTTAAAACTGATAGAGTCACTAATTTTTTTTGAACGATTTTCAAATGTTGCATCAGTAAAAATATTAACTTCTTGAATTTTGTATGTTTGAAATGGGACCCTTACAATTGAATCATCATTTCGAATAATTCTATTTTGTATTTGTACTGATACATTTACCTTGTTTTTAGTGTCGATAGTATCATTTTCAAAACGAATGTAGTCTTGACTGAAATGATAAACTCCTAAGTTTCTTAATGATTTGGTGAGTCGACTTCGTTCTTCCTCAAAGTTAGATATTAAAAACTGTTCTCCTTTTTTTATCCTGGATTTAGATATTATGTTTCTGTATAATGAATCAATAACTGGAGATTCTATTTTTTCAGAAATATCTCCAATTTTATACGGATTTCCTGTTTGTATTTCAAATGTTAACCCAGCCTTTTTCAAATCTAAGGAATCTACTCTAAAATTAATTTCTCTATCAAACCAACCATTTGAAAAATAATAGCGCTCAAGATTAGTTAATGTTTTTTTTATTTTTAACGAATCTAATAAGCTTGGTTTTTCTCCAGCATCCATTAACCATTGATTAAATCCAATTGATGAGTTTTTTAATCGATTAAGTTGTTTTCTGGATAATTTTGATATTAATTTTTTCTCTCTATTGGGTTTTTTTTGAAGCCATATTTCAAAAAGGGAGTCTTTGTTAGGTTTGGCTAGATTGTATATATGAAGTTGAATTGGAATTCCAAATAATTGGGTGTTTTTTTTCTGAAATGAGAGTTTGTTTAGTTCTTCTGATTTTCTTTTTTTGCCATTTATGTAGAAGCTACTTTCAGTCAATAAATAATCTGTTGGCTTAACTTGTTTGACTACATTACAAGCAGTAAAAAAAGTTATCAGTATGCATACGGCTATTATTTTTGTCAGAGTTTCTTTCAACAATCAATAAATAAAATTTAGCTTTACTGTCTAAACTAATAATAATCAAAAGTACATTTTTTAGATGTTAACTAAAAACCAAATAAAGTTAATCCATAGTCTCAGACAAAAAAAATTTCGAATATCACAAAAGATGTTTATTGTTGAAGGGGTTAAAGTGGTTGGGGAGTTTTTAAACTCAAAGTATGAACTAGTTGAAATCTTCTCAAGTGATGAAGAATACAGTTGGTGTGGTCCAAATTTTACAGAGGTTAGTTCTAAAGAACTATCTAAAATAAGTAATTTCACAGCTGCCAATAAAGTATTGGCAATCTTTAAAATACCAAACCCTTTACCAGTCGATTGGACTGGCCTTGTGTTGGCCCTAGATTCCGTAAATGACCCGGGGAATTTAGGAACTATTATTCGCCTTTGTGATTGGTTTGGAATTC
>Ga0206677_10003147_pt1 | contig 14063 bp, 14 predicted proteins | sample M130m12015metaG_FD_155475 | JGI IMG/M metagenome (GOLD analysis project Ga0206677, IMG submission 155475) | Ammonia-oxidizing marine archaeal communities from Monterey Bay, California, United States - M1 30m 12015 | ecosystem: Environmental > Aquatic > Marine > Intertidal zone | place: USA... | reverse complement strand
TCCTTGACTTCCTCCTTCACTTCCTCTTTGACTTCCTCTTTGACTTCTTCCTTCACTTCTTCCTTGACTTCTTTTTTAGGTTCAGTTTCTAAATATGTTTTTATTTCATTTAATTTTTCATCAGAATAGTTGTTAAGTTTACTAATTATAGATGATCTAATAGGATTAACATTAGTAATAAAATCATTATTCAAGTATTCCTTTAGTAAATCTTTAAGAGGTAGTTCCTTCCTTATAGTTTCTATAATAGATTTTTCTATAATTTTATCACATTCTCTTCGATTCTTTTGTTTATCTTTATTGGAAACACGGTCATCAAAGAGTAAAGAATTTTTCCAAATATTTCTTGCAACATCAACATAGCATTTATGAATGAAATGACTTCTTTTAGGTATGTTAAGATTAATTTTACCTTTATCTTTATTCATGTTGATAGATGTTAAAATACGTGTATGGCTCATAAAAACCGCAGTAATAAGATCCTCTAACCAATCGCAATTAGACATAGACATAATGTTGTTGTATTCTTTATCTATTATATCTTGATTCCAAAGAGGTATTTGACTTAATTCCTCTTGGAATTTTTTCAAAACATATTTGGATTCCTTAGATTTTATAAAAAGTTTATGGACCGTTTTATAGACACATGGTTTCAAAATGTTTATAAATTGTTGGGTATATTCAGTCTTAGCGTCGACAAGAACTGCTAAACTTCCTTCTTCCATATTATAAAAAAAATATAAATAAAAAATGTTTATAACGCAAATTATAATTTATCAATTTCTTGTTGTATTTGTTGTTCCATAGTTAGTCCTGTACTTTCTTTAGGTTTAAAATTATTAGATTTATCATCAATTTCTACAATAGGATAATCATATTTTCCAGCAGTTTTAATATGATATGGATTATCTGTTAATGAAGATAATAATTCTGGATTAATTCTATCGGAATTATCGCTATAAGAATGGTCCCTATAATTAGAAAGGTTTATTTTTGTTTGTCCTTTGCTAACTTTAACAGAACTTCTAGGCCTTTGTGTTTTAGTTTCAGCCATTTGTTTTTTATGGGTAATTTGTACATCTTTACTACCTATACTCTTTTTAGCACCAGATAATGTTGGAGCTCTACCTTTTGAAATTAGTTCTTTATTAATATTTAATGAAGCATTATAGGAAGCATCATATGATTTAGGTAGTTTGTTTTTAGAACCAGCAATACCTGAATACTTATGGTTAGATGTAAACTGACGATTCGTATTAGGTGCTTTTGCATTAGCAATCTGGTAACCACCATCTTTGTTGAATTTAGGTTGACCATGATTCTTTTGTTCTATAGTTGTTTGTTTAATAGTAGCTTTAATAGGCTGATTAGAAAACTGTTTTAATTTGGGTGTGTTTGTACCTATATTCAAATTAGTATCTACATTATCGAGTGTATTTCTAATAGTTATTTTGGGTAGTGTATCGTATTCATACACTTTGTTTTTCTCACCACTTTTTATATTACCTTCGCGTTTGTTATGAATAGTAGTTTCTTTTATTGTTGTTCTAGCTATATCATTTGGATCATATACTGTTTGTTTTTTAGGTACACTCATACCAAGGTTACCTTCTGGTCGGATATTACCTTCGAAATTTTCTTTCTTAGTTCTTTTAAATTTATCTAATAATGGAGAAATGATAGACTTAACTGTAGTATTAAAGTTAGATTTATATGTTCTTTGCTGTGTAACATCTCTTTCATTTGGATAGGCAATAAAGGTATGTTTGCCATAATCAGAGATTTTTTCTACAGAACTCCATGTTCCCTTAGAATGAATGTTTCTAACTCCATCATTTTTATAGTTATTTTTAGTAGATTTTTTAACATTAGGATTTATTTTATGATAATTTTTATCAGATTTAGCAGGACCTAAAAAGGCTCTACTTCTTGTTCTATTAGTTGTTTTTTCATCAACATTAAAATTCAAACGATTTTTATCTTTAAGATATGCACCAGTAGTCTTGAAATAACGGGACTGGTCGTTTTTATAGAAGGTATCAGGACGTCTTTTACTAATTCTACCAATGTGTTTACGTTTACCATTAATAGATTTACCTTTAATAACTACACCTTTATAACTGATTTGCTGATTATTTTTAGTTCTAAGCTGATCTATAGTTTTAGGTCTAATAATATCCTGAATTTCTGCTTGGTGGAATCCACCTGTTGGTTTATTACCATATTCTTGACCTAAACCAGGACCAACTTTAATTTGGTCGAAAGGAAGTTCGCCTCGTCTTATACTAGACCTATGGAGACGGTCCTTTTCATATTCATTAATATTTGGGGCACCATTAACATGTGTTAGGTTTTTAACTGGTTTAAAAAAAGGTCTGGATTCAGATTTTTTATAATTAAATTCACTTTTACCACTAAGTGCTTGGAAGACTCTATTTTCTCTTTGCATCAATCTTTCTTTATTAGGATCTTCTATAGTTTTATCTATTTCAGAATACATAGGAACCATTCCAGTATCATCCATTAAGAAATTTTCCTTAGTTAAGAATTTACTTTTAGGTGTTAATCCGTTAGCGAACTGTTGTCCTATATAAGTTTCATTATGTTGTCTCTTTAAAACAGGCTGTTTATTTAGTAAATTAAGTTTCCTTTGTTCATCGGCACCTTTAACTTCATTATCTTGAACACTGAGTTGTTTCGGTTTAGAATTAAATGACTCCTTTACCTCCTTAGTTTCATCATCTTTTTTATTGTTGACGTATAAAAATCCTAATAATCCCAATGCCATATACAGCTGTATCATTTATATATTATAATATATTATTTAAAAGAAAAAACACAATAAATTAAATGACATCTATTATTTATAATACCGACAAATTTTTTGAAATAAAAAAGAATTATGTTGCTAGCAATAAAGACATTGATAAATTATTTAGTGACCTATTTAATTTAAAAAAAAAAACTTATTTTAAACAGGATTTTTCTATGGTTGATAAGAAAAAAAATGAATTGGTTAGTTATCTAAATAAAATTACACCAAATAACTATAATGATATGTTTAAAATTATGTTTGATATATGCAAAGAACACAAACTAACACCATTTCTTATTGAAAATATTTTTAAATTATCTACATCCCAATCTATTTATTGTACCTATTACGTTAAAATTATTAAACAATTTCTGGAAAAAGCAGAAGATAAGAAGGAAATTATGGATTATATCGTAGAAAAGAGTAATGAATTTAAAAATGTTTCTATAAAAAACAATATAAAAGACAATTTTGGTCTAACCTATGATGAATTTTGCGAGAATAATAAACTAAAATTATTTAAAAAGGGATACTCGCAATTCCTAGGAGAACTTTATCTAAATAATATTATTGAATATTCGTTGGTGATTGATACACTTAATACTATTATCTCTAATCTTAAAACAATTCTTAAAACTTCAAATACAGATTTTGTTGAAGATTCTATCCTGTGTATAGAAAAGATTTGTAGCACTATTTCTAAGAAAATGAATGTATATGATAGAAAAAAAATTCTTTCAGATTTTGAAGAAATACAAAACCACGAAGCGATTTCAAAAAGACTAAAGTTTAAAATTATGGATTTAAAGGAGAGTCTTTAATATTTTATCAATGGCCGAAGTTCAAAACCGTTTGTTATCTATTTTTGAAAATAAAAAACCAGAATTAATACAATTATATATTACAGAAAGACAAAGATATAATGAATTAGGAGCTCTATTTAACTTTACTAAGGGTGATGAGTTAAAGTCTGTATTTTATCCAATCTCTGATCCTGTTGTTTCAGAAGAAACAAAAAAAGATATTATTGAAAAAAATAATTACAGGAACACCTATGCATTTTTCTTTTTTACGGATGTTCCTACAAATACAACCATTCTTACTATTGAAGACTTAGATTCAAAAGTTTAATTAAAACATACTTAAGAATGAATTAATCAATATAATTATAATGTGCGGCATTCTTGGTGTTCTTGGTGACATTAGGGAACGTGAGTATTACCTTAATAAAAGTAAATTGATGCGTCATCGTGGTCCTGACTGGAATGGGATGTACTATTCTCCGGATGAAAAAATTGCTATTTGTCATGAGCGTCTTTCTATTATTGGTGTTGATAATGGTTCACAGCCAATCATTTCAGAGTGTGGTAAATATATTCTATCAGTGAATGGGGAAATATATAACTATAAAACACTACTTAGTGAAGTGTTGGGGGATAAATATAAAGGAAATACTGATAGTGATTGTGAGGTAATTATTTATCTCTATAAAGAATTTGGTATTAATTTTATTAAAATGCTTGATGGTATTTTTTCATTTATTCTGTATGATATTGAAAATAAAAAGGTTGTTGTTGCCAGAGATCCGATTGGTATTATCCCTCTCTATCATGGACATGATTCCTCTGGTTCCTTTACTATCGCATCGGAACTAAAATGTTTTCATGATGTAGATAAGGCCGAAGCAGTTACGCCTGGTTCTTATTTGTGTTATGATTATACTACTAAATGGGAACAGATTGATTCTGGTATTTATTATACCCCAGAATGGAAAACTTCTAAATACTCGACAGATATGGACGAAGAAAAAATTAAAGAAACTATCAGAACTTCACTAACAGAAGCAGTTGAAAAACGTCTAATGTCAGATGTTCCTTTTGGGGTTCTTCTGAGCGGTGGTCTTGATTCGAGTCTTATTGCATCTATTGCCAATAAAAGTATTAAAGCAAAAACGAATTCATTTTGTGGGAAACTACACACATTTTCTATCGGTCTAAAGAATTCTCCGGATATTCTTGCTGCTCGTAAAGTGGCAGATTATCTTAAATCCGAACACCATGAATTGAGTTTTACAGTCCAGGATGGATTGGATTCTATTAAAGATTTGATTTACCATCTAGAAACGTTTGATGTTACAACGATTCGTGCCAGTACTCCTATGTTCCTAATGTCCAGAAAAATTAAATCATATGGAGTTAAAATGGTTCTTTCAGGTGAAGGAGCTGATGAGATTTTTGGAGGATATTTGTATTTCCACCAGGCACCAAATAATGAAGAATTCCACAGTGAATGTGTTAAACGTGTTAACGAACTTCATCATTTTGATTGTCTACGTGCAAACAAATCTACTATGTCATGGGGAATAGAGGCGAGGGTTCCCTTTTTGGATAAGAAGGTTATTTCTAAATGTATTCCAATTCACCCAGAACTTAAATGTAAAAAGATTGAAAAGTATATTCTAAGGGCTGCTTTTGATAAAGACTATCTTCCGGATGATATTCTATGGAGACAGAAGGAACAATTTACCGATGGTGTTGGATATAGTTGGCTAGATACTCTAGTTGAGCACTGTAACAGTTCTGTTTCAGATGTAGAATTTGCGTCTCTACAAAAGCAGTATGGTGTTAAAAACAAAGAGGAGGGGTACTACCGAAAAATCTTTGAAGAACTATTCCCAAACAAAGGTAGCATTGTTCCAAGATGGATTCCTAAAACAGAATGGGATGGTGTAAGTTATGATCCATCGGGAAGATCACAACTTGTCCATAACTCAAACTAAATAAATTAACAAAAAATTTTAAAAAAGAAGCATTTTCCTTTTTTCTTTAACACAATATTTTTCTTATCAACCTTTATAAGATTATCTATTATAGAAGGCGCGATACTTTTTAGGATAGGATCAACAATTGCATCATCACCAAATCCATCGGTTTTATCAATAAAACGTATTAACAATTCTAAAACTAATTCTTTTTTTTCTGAACCATTTAATGCTTTGTATTTTTCAACGCATTTAATGAGTGGTGGGATTATATCCACTAAAGTTGTTATACTTAAATTACTTAATTCCTTAGTAAACATTTTTTCTATTTTTTCATAATCATTATTTATTACAGCATGTGCTTTATACCTATGGACGGACATTATATAATATTATACAATATAAAAATTATTAAATAAAATAAGAACTAATAGAAACTATTAGCAATAACATAAATTCTTTATTTCTTTCTGTTAGATTATATAAATCTTCACCAATTAACCGAATATCTTTTATACTTTCCTTATATTTTTTGTAATAGTTAAGTAGGTAGTATCCAATAGTAAATGTAATAATAGGTTTTAATAGACTCATTATTATATGATTATATATTTATACGGATTGCTTCTCTTTTAATTCAGATTTAGCTCTTTCTATTGCAGCCTTTTCAGCAGCAGCAAGACCAAAATAAAATCCTAATGTGAAAGAAACAAATGGTTTTAGTAACCGCATTATATTAATAAAATATTTTTATACAGCCATTTCAGCTTTGATGTTTGGATATGGTTCATAACCAATTACCTCAAAATCTTCAAATTCAAAATCCATAATATTAGTATGTTTTTTATTAACCTTTAGCATCGGATACGGTCTAGGTTCTCGTTTGAGATTTTCCTCAACCTGTTCTACATGAGAACTATAAATATGTGTGTCTCCTGTTACAACCGTCAACATACCTGGCGTATATTTAACACCTTCCAGATTACAAATCATATAAACCAGAAACGCGCCAGTACAAACATTCCAATTATTAGCCAGAAAGAAATCAGAACTTCTAAGATATATCATCAAATCCAACTTATTATCCGTACTATTTACATAGAATTGATATTTACATAGACAAGGTGGTAGTGCCGCGTTGGCAAGGGTAGATCCATTCCACAGGTCAATAATAATTCTTCTGCTGGAAGGATTATTTTTAATTAGATCAATAACATATTCTAACTGGTCAAATCCCTTCCCAGTATAGTCTTCTTTACACGTTTTGTATTCTGCACCGTAGTGTCTGAAATTAAACCCATATGACTCACCCATATCATTTTCAGGATAATGAGATAGACCTCTCGAATCTAAAAACTCTCTGGTTGTATTTCCCTTCCAAATTGTAATACCTTTATTATTTAGAATCTGATTATCGGTTTTACCACTTAGATAAAACTTAAGCTCTTCAAAAATTGCTCTTACCCACATTCGTTTTGTAGTAAGCAATGGGAACGTTTTACTAATATCATATTTAAAAGTCATACCAAACTGGGAATAAGTTCCAATACCGGTTCTATCAACATTTTTATATCCGGTTTTAATAATAGAATTTAGACAGCACATGTATTGGTATTCTTCATGATTTTTCCATTTATTAGTTCCATTTTTACCATACACAAATTTACGATAGTAAATACCCTTTTCTTCACAAAAATCGGATACTGTATTTAGAACAAACTCTTCTGGTATTTTAGGGAAAAACACATCACATTCATATTTTTTATAAACCTTAGTCATAAATATTTTATCACACATTTTCTTATCCAAACATTCTTTATAAAGAGAACCTCCTCCAATTAAAAATACATTGGTTTTACTACTATTATCTATAGAATTAATAACGGTATCAACTTCTTCAAGAGAGTTACAAGTAAATACACCATGAGGAACTTTATAATCTAGATTTCTTGTTAGAACAATATTAATACGATCGCTTAATGGTCGGTGTTTTTCAGGAATAGATTCCCAAGTTTTTCTTCCCATTACAACCACATTTTTATAAATAGTTGTAGTTGTATGAGTTGTTACCTTTTTAAAATAGTTTAGTTCCCCACTAAGATACCACGGGATAGTATTACCTTTACCAATACCATTTTTATTGCAGCAAGCAACAATAATTTGAAAACCCATTATAGAATAATTTATATACTAAAACTTTAAATAATCAAATTATTTTTTTAATAAATATGAAAATAATGATTCAGAATTACTTGAAACAGAGAAAGTATCTGAAAGGTTATATTCAGAATACCACCATCCATAAGGTATATAAATCATTTGTTTTTCCTTTAGTATAACTTCAATATATTTTAACTTGAAAAAATTAGGTACTGTTGATTTATCCTTACTCCAAAAATCTAAATTACTATAACCATTATGTATATATAAGTTAGGTTCCTGTAACGGGTTAAATATTATAATTTTTTTCATACCCTTTAAATTTACCTTCAAAAACCTATAACTATTTACCTTAACAATCGGTTTATATGAATCTTGTTCTTCACTTTCTATTTTAAAATTATATGTAAATGAAATAGGTAGATGATAGTATTTGAAATAATCAAATAGTATCTTTTTGTTTTCATTATTAGTTCCGTTTAGTTGTCCAGCTTCCAAATCTGTAAAAATATTTGTAAATACTGCAACTGATTTATTTATTAAAACGGTTTCATATTCATCTTTTATTGGATTATTCCCTTGAAGAATCTCATATGTATTATTTGGTTTATTAATAAATATATATTGACTATAAATTATAATTAAAACTACAAAAAATAGTAAAATAAATAAATTATTTATATTAAAAATATATTTTTTTTTTTTATTTTTTCAACTTATTAAACAGAATTAGTTAATTTATATTTATATTTAAAGTTATACTACTTTATATAATTATAATGGAAACTCCTGCCTCGAACGTACCAGTTTTTACCGATTCCTATGGAACTCATGTTGGAAGGGTGAAATGGTTTAGATCCAAACTTGGATATGGGTTTATTACAATCTGGGATAATGAAAAATCTGAAGAAGTTGATGTGTTTATCCATCAGTCGCACATCAAAACTCAACATAGCCAATACCGCACACTTAAGGAGGGCGAATATGTTTCTCTAAATGTTAGTGTCGGTGATGATTCGCAACAAGCGGTTGATGTTACTGGCGTCCATGGTGGTCCACTAATGTGTGACAATCAACACGCTCGCCAACAGAGTCAGACTGAACACCACGATGAACACCATGATGAACACCACGCTGATGCATCTGAATAAATTTATAAATCTACTATTAGCATAGAATGATCACTTAGGTCAAAATTAGAATAGTTATAATATTGTTTTATATCAATTCCCTTATAAAATATATAATCTACCCTTCTTTTATGGATATGTGTGTACTGATTAGTATTATTTAGTTCATGACTATCTTTATATTTTTTTTTAATTATTTCTACTACTTTGTTATCCTCTGGAGTATGAATATATTCATAATTTTTCATATACCGCATTTCTTTATCGGTATAATCACTTGATGTCAATGAGTTAAAATCTCCTAATATAATAGATTTGTTATTAGGAATATTATTAAGAATCTTTTTGACTTGTTTATATCTGATGTCTTCTTCTTTCTGGTTGTTATTTTTAAATTTATTTGTATCTGTAAATAAATGAGTGTTTACAATAGTAATAGTTTCGTTTAATTTGATATCAAATAACAAGGCCTTTCTGTCGTATTTAAGATCTAATACCTTTTTATTTTCTAATTTTATTTTGGATGCAACAAACAGAAAGGATTTCTTATCAAACATAAAATAACTATATCCTAGTTTGGTAAAAGTTTTCTTTACTGTTTCATAATTATATAAATAGACCCCTTCTACCATTTTTCTTGGTACTACTACTTCCTGTAAACATAAAACATCTATATCTTTGGATTTAATATAATCAGCTAATCTATCTAGTGTTGCTTTATCTTCTGTATCCCTAAAATAGTGAATATTATAAGTCGCTATTCTAAGACTACCTATCTTTTTAATTTGTTGGTTATTGCTATATAACTGTTTAAATTCAATTAAATCCGTCAATTGATTTTTTTTTATATTGTTTGTTATATTCTTTACACTTTTATCGAACATGAAATTAAAAAACATCAAACATATTATGAATATATAATAAACTGTAACAGAATAAGATATATTAATTTTAGGTGTGTCTATCTTCTTAACATCAAAAGGGGTAGTTTCATCTATTAATATTAGATATACATTAGAAGTAATGTTTTTAAAACTTTTTTTAGTAAAAAACCCATTCAGTTTATTTTTTTTAAGAAAATAGATAAGTTTCTGGTTACTTAATTTCATTTGTAAAATATTTAGAATTAATTCATCGTCTATTTTAAGCAACTTAAGTTTAGTTTTATTATTAAATACAAACATAGATGAATTGTCACCATAATTACCAAATGCCTTTAGTAAGAAATTAAGACCCTTTATTTGATTTATTTGATAATCTGTATTATCTGATAAATAGATTAATCTACCATTAATTATATTTTTGAATGAATTTGAAATATGATAAAAATTCATAGGACTTATATTTTTTATATACATATAATATGTATAACAATTTTTTATCGACTATTTTAGCAGTCATACACACAATTGCATTTCTATCTGTAATAATACCCTTCGTTTCTAATAATAAATTTATACTAAAATTATACCTATATTGGCTCATATTTATCTATGCTGGGTGGATATTTTTTAAAGATAAATGCTGGCTTTCAATAATAGAAAATAATGTTTCAAATAACAGTAGCGATGAATGGGCACTACACCTATATATTACAAAAATATTCCCTAATTTCAAAAAAAAACACACCGCTATCTTCTTCTATTGGTTAAATTATACCGCTCTTATATTGGTAACTTATAAATTAGATATGCTACATTTAGGAATATTATGGGTATTTTTTTATGAATTTTTCAAAACACTAATAAATAAAAATTGATATAAAAATAAGTAAATTATTTCAATAAAGACACAGAAATGATTTCCCCCACAGTTCAAAGGAGAATCGATAAAGCTTTCAATGATAACTTACAAGAAAAGATAGGATTACCTAAAGACCACAAAAAATATACTATGAATGTATATGGTAAAAAGGGCAAGAATAGAATAATACTTGAAGTAGAGTTTTGTTATAAACATGATGGATATTATTTTGAAAATCTTCCCCCAGAACTAAATAATAAAATTAATGATTATTTAGATGATAAACTTAAATTATCCTTTGTTATTAACATACCAACAGACTATCCATTTAACCCTCCAATATGGATTCTTTCTGACATATCTACTACTATTTATAATTACAAGTTACTTATTTCATATTATTCTAGTAAAGCTATTTCTCATAATGAAATCAATTCAAAAAACTGGTCACCTGTTATACTAATAGACAAAGACATATTAGGATTTATTAATACAATCATAAATTTTGACGAGGTTATAGCTAATATTTATGCTTAAAATACGGTATCACATTTACCACTTATAATCCGTAATACATTGTAATTAATTGCATATATATTATCTGAGCTTGTTAGTGGAGAATCTGTAACTAATTTAACTGTTTTTATATTGGAAAAATTACATGCTCCTGAAGGCATTGGATCTTCTGGTTTAAGAGAAAATGAATAGCAATTAATTTTTTTTGATAATTTAGTAACATTATAACCATGTGTGTCTAGTTTATAGATAGATGAAATATTTATAAGACCTGCTGATTGTCTCATTGTGGGAATACCTGTACCTCTATTTCTACCAAAATGAGTATCAGCATCATTTGGATTATTATTATTAATTTTATTATATATTGGAACCGATAGTCTTAATCCTATAGCAACACCTTCTTTTATGATTGCTTCATTATTTGTTATAGTTGGGGTTTCTATACCTTTATCTATATCTATAATTTTTGATATAATATTAATACTTTTAGTTGTACTGGTCGAGGTATAATTCGCACCGTCATAAGATAGTCGATTACCTAAAGTTTGTTCTCCAAAAACAGTAAATAGTAATGTATCTCCTATAGATAATTCATTAAACTTATGCTTATCATCTGCTGAAAAAAAATAATAATCTGGGTTACTTTCATTATTTTCATTATTTGGTAACACTCTTTGATATCTTTTCGGATCATCATTTATATTTATTGCTCTACCTATTGAAAACGTATCACGACCAACTGTATCATTTAATGGAATTCCTTCGGTGGGCGTAGAATTAGTAACTCCAACATCGTCATTTACTGTTTTAGACAAATCATTATCTGCAAAAATAAGTTGTGATGTTATTGTATTATTTATAATAGATGTGTTATTTACTGTGTCTAATGGAGTTGTTGTTATATTCTGGAATGGTATCGTAGTATGATAGTCATATGTCTGTCTTAACTGAAAATATTCTTCGGGTTGGCTAGAAAATCTATCTTCATTATCAATTGTTAGTTTGGCACTACCATATGTATTAACTAAATTACTAGTCCATATAATTTCTTTAACAGGTTGAAAGAAATTTAGTATAGTTGAGGTTTTATTACTTGCCTGTTGAACCTGCACTTGTTCTATAAGATATTCGTGGGATATAGTTGAAAATCGCCTTTTTTCATCTACATCTAAATGTATATAATCAGCATGTACTTCCAAAGAAGCATTTGTTCCAACATCATTACCTATACCCCAAGTAAAATTTAAAACAACTGGCTGAGTTTGTATTGCTATTAGTGGTAGAGCCTGTCCAGGACTTTTACAGAACCAGAAATTTAAAGGTATTTGTGTTGTTTCTATAGTATTCGGAAATAACGTTTCATTTAATGTATTACCTACATTGTTAAGCATAGATTTAAATCCCCTTATTTTAGAGCCAGGTGTAGTTAATTCGTTTTCTATATCCATCCATTCTTGTGTTTTTTTACATATAATTTTTCCACCTATTTCTAATTCTACTGTATTTATTATTTTTGAACCATTTGTTATATTACTATCATGTGATACTACATAAACATTTTTTAGAAGGTCTCCATCTCTGGATATAACAACATTACATTTAGTATTATTTGTTGGATGTAATTCAAAGTATCCAGTAATAAATTGTTTTACTGTATCTATTGTAAAATTAGTATGGCGTCTATATACAACTTTAAAAAAACTTATCTGTGGATTACCAACAATATATAAATCATTATTATTAGATGCGGATTGTATAAATGAACCATTAATATTTTTACGTAATTTATTATTAAGATTTTCACTTGATTTCATATTATATAATTTGTTTATATAATATTATTTAAATTAAATTAAAAGGAAAAAATAAAAACTATAAGTTTAGTTGGAGTATGCGAGACCACCCATACCACTCATGATACGGAGGACGTTGTAGTTAATAGCATAGCAATCAACAGTACCTCGCAAAGCTTTACTTGAAACTAGGTGAGCACTATCAATTCTCGAGAAGTTGCATGTGCCAGATGGCTGGTGTTCCTCAGGCTTAAGAGCAAAGGAATACACGCAAATACCATTAAGACAACCACCACCATTAGACACCTGCACGTCGGCGTTCGCGCCCTGGACATTAAGACCACCATAGCCCGAATGGTATTCGTTAACCTGGAGACGCGAGAAATATGTAGACTCACGAGGAGAAAAGCGGTCGTGACCATTTAGTTTCAAATGAAACGTGCAGTCCGCGTTTGCAGTAACATTAGCAATACTTGTACCACACAACCCAATAGCACTAAAGCCGTCGGCGGCCGGTTCGGCCGTATCGGCGTGGTTTCCTGCCCAAATCAATTCTTTAACCGGATGATTAAAGTTTAGTTCGTGATCACCAGAGGCGTTCTGGAGTCTACGTTCCTGGACCTGTTCGATAAGGTATTCGTGCGAAACCTGTGCGAAACGTCTGCGTTCATCTGTATCAAGATAGATATAGTCAACCCATAGTTTGTTAGCAACGACACCCTGATTGAATAGAGTGGCAATTCTGTGGTTCAAATTAACCTTGACCTCGTGGTACTGGAGGGCAATAAGCGGGAGAGCAAGACCTGGGTTTTTGCAGAACCAGAATCTAAGTGGGATATGCATGTGGCGGAGTAACCTATCAAGATTCATATCGACGGCGTCCTGGGTATAACCACCAACTTGACCACCCATACCAGACATATTCTGGAACAAAGTACCCATACCATTGGCACCCTTTCTATGTCCAGAACTAACCATACCATTCGGGTTTCTCTCAGTTAACTCAGCCCAAACCTCTAAGAATTTACCACTATGTTTATCAATTTTCTGACCACCAATTTCAATCTCAACATCAGTAATCCAAGCCGAACCAGGATTAAAACATTTTCCAGCAAGAGTGGTCTCGTTACTTCTACCAGTGG
>Ga0206677_10003143_pt1 | contig 14073 bp, 11 predicted proteins | sample M130m12015metaG_FD_155475 | JGI IMG/M metagenome (GOLD analysis project Ga0206677, IMG submission 155475) | Ammonia-oxidizing marine archaeal communities from Monterey Bay, California, United States - M1 30m 12015 | ecosystem: Environmental > Aquatic > Marine > Intertidal zone | place: USA... | reverse complement strand
GCGGGTCAGATGACCAAATCCTAGAACCATCGAGAAGCCGTCTGCTCAAAGCAGGACTGCTCCCGGCAATTGAGGGTTGGCATCCAGACACAATCGCAGAAGATCTCGATTGCGTGATCCTCGGAATGCATGCGCGACCCGATAACCCCGAACTGCTCCAGGCTCAGAAATTAGGGGTGCTGATTCAATCCTATCCAGAATTTCTCTTCAGCGCCGCAGAACGAGACCGTCGCATTGTTATTGGTGGATCGCACGGCAAAACAACCATCACTTCGATGCTTCTGCATGCATTTAAAGCAGTCGAACAACCCGTAAACTTTATGGTTGGTGCCCAACTCGAGGGCTTTGACCGTATGGTCAAGCTCGACCCCAAGGTGCGCACAGCAGTTTTCGAAGGCGATGAATACCTCAGCTCTCCGATTGATCGTCGACCGAAATTCTTTTGGTACAAAGCACATTTCACTCTTCTTACCGGAATAGCGTGGGACCACATCAATGTCTTTCCGACTCAAGAGGATTACATCTCACAATTCGATGCGTACTTGGAAAGCCTTTCACCCTGTGCGACCGTCGTATGGTGTGAAGAAGACAAGCACCTCGCCGCTGTCATCCAACGCACAAAGCGCGATGACCTCATCTTCATTCCATACCGCACGCCGCAATGCATCGTTGAATCTGATGGCTTGACCGAGGTAATGTGGAGTGATGACTCCAAATCTCTCACCCCGCTCATTGGCACCCACAACATCCAAAACTTAGCTGGCGCACGAGCACTCGCGGCCGCAGTTGGAATCAACAAATCGGAATTTGATCAAGCGATGATCAATTTTACGGGAGCGGCACGCCGATTGGAATTATTGAAGAAAACCAAAACCTTTACAGCGTTTCGTGACTTTGCTCATGCTCCCTCCAAGCTTCGAGCAACAACCGCTGGAGTAAAAGATTCCTTTCCAAATCGGCACCTCACCGCTGTATTTGAATTGCACACCTTTTCGAGTCTGAATAGAGATTTTTTGCCCACCTATAAGGACACCTTGGCACCGGCCGATGAACAAGTTGTTTACTACGATCCGGAAGTCTTGAAGCATAAGAAATTGCCCCCTCTCGACCCATCCTACATTGCAGAATGCTTTGGAAACACAAAACAACTTCGAATCATTGATTCGAAACACGTATTGCAATCGTTTTTGGACGCTCAGTATTCAGCTGACCGGGTTTTGCTACTGATGAGTTCGGGGTGGTTCAGCAAAGTGACTCCAAACTGGCTGGATTGAACACGTGCAAAAGGCAACGAATCAACCCAACCCGACGTCGAGTGACATCATGACGAGAAATCCTCCGATGAAGCCGAGCGTCGCAAAATCCGTGTACTTATCACGCTGGGTTTCCGGGATCACCTCTTCAACTACCACATAAATCATAGCACCTGCCGCGAAAGCAAGTGCATAGGGAAGAATCACCTGCATCTGCATCACTGCGATCGCTCCAACAGCGGCGGCGACTGGCTCGACCACTGCCGAGAGCTGACCAAACCAGACTGATCGACCAGCGCTCACGCCTTGCCGGCGAAGCGGCATGCTGACAGCAAGCCCTTCCGGAAAATTCTGAATACCAATCCCAATGGCCAACGCAACAGCTGCACCGACCGAAGCACCGTCGAGTCCCAAGGCTGCAGCTCCGAAGAGCACACCAACAGCGAGCCCTTCCGGTATATTGTGCAGGGTAATCGCCAATACGAGTAAAGTCGAACGATGCCAATCTGTGCTTGGCCCTTCTGCTTCATCCTGTTTGAAATTGATGTGCAAGTGAGGGGTGAATTTATCCAACGCAAAAATGAATAATGCTCCCAACCCAAATCCAATGGATGCGGGAACAACCTTGGCAAACCCTTCCCCGCTCGACATTTCAATGGCTGGAGAAAGCAATGACCAAAAACTTGCAGCGACCATAACGCCTCCCGTAAAACCCAACATGCTGTCAAACCATTTGCGATGCATGTCCTTGAAAAACAACACCAGAGAAGCTCCCGCGGCAGTCATAAACCAAGTGAAAAACGTCGCCAAAAGTGCCGCTTCGAGGGCACCAAGCTCTGACATGAATGCTACTATTTCCTTCATCTCTGCTTATTTGCTCAATTCCACCAACAATTGACCTGCTACCTCTCGCGAAATTCGGAGACGATCCCCACGCTCATCTTTCCACTCCCAACTGCCATCAAAAGGAAAATGCTGCAGGACTTCGAAACGTTTTCCCAAATGAATATTCAATGTATCGAGGTGCCTCAAAAAATCCGAAGCACTGTTTGAAACGCCTCGAACCGTAAACATTTGTTCTGGTGATAGTGCATCGGCACCAATAACCCGTTCGTTTCCCGCCCAATCACCATTGGCATCAGGAATCGGATCGCCATGCGGATCAGTCGATGGACAACCGAGGAAAGCGTCCAAACGATCTGTGAAATCGTTATCACCGATGTGCTCCAATTCTTCCGCCCATTGATGCACAGCGTCCCACTTGAATTTCAACTTCTCAACCAAAAAAACTTCCCATAACCGATGCTTTCGAATGATTGCAGTAGCGATGCGCTGGCCCGTAGGAGTCAACACGGCTCCGTGGTAAGCCGTGTGCTCCACCCATTCCAAAGATGCCAATTTGCGCAACATGCCTGTGACCGCTGCTGGAGTCGCTTCAAGCTTCTCTGCAATCGACTGATTGGAGGCAATGCCATGCTCGTTTTGAAGTTTAAAAATCACCTTGAGGTAATTTTCTTGACTAATGCTGACGGTGTTTTTCATCGCAGCAAAAATAATTTTTTAATCTTACCTAAACAACTGCATCATCCGATTTTAAAAACCACGATGCCATCTGCCATTGTTGATGTAATTTGCCCATCCAACTACACCCCTCCAACCTATGCGCTTCAAGCCCTCTACAAACTCAATTATTGGCCTGATTGGCTTTGTCATATTGGGCGTTGCTATTTGGCGTTTCAATGAACTTGTCAGCTACTTGCTCATTTCCGTCGCATTGAGCTTTGTTGGCCGCCCCATTGTGTTGTTGACCCAACGGATCACTATCCGTGACAAGCGACTTCCTTCTTCTGTTGGGGCCGCATTGGCATTGGCGATGATGCTCGGCCTTACCATTTGTTTGACCCAACTCTTCGCACCACTTTTTGCCGAACAAGCCATCGCGGTGCAAGGGATGAATGAAATAGGTGTCGAACGCATGGCCAGCGAAACGTTTTCGTGGATTGATGAAAACCTCAGTTGGCTCAATTTAAGCGGAGATGAACGAAAGAATAGCGCCTTTTTACTCGAACAAATCCAAGGCTTCGTTCAACTCGATGGAATTGGAAGCTTCTTTGGAGCCCTATTGCAAGGCTTGGGGGATGGTTTCGTCGCTCTCTTTTCAATCCTGTTCATGACCTTCTTCTTCTTGAAGGATGGTGCTCTTTTTCGAAATATGATTCAAGCACTCACACCGGATCATCTTGTGCCTAAAATCAATTCGATCATGGATCGAACCAGCGCATTGTTGACACGCTATTTCGGTGGCTTGGTTGTTCAGGTCAGCATCATTACCACAATCGTTTCATTGGGGCTAAGCATCATCGGCGCACCCAACGCATTCCTCATTGGTTTCATGGCAGGCATCTTCAATTTGATTCCTTACATCGGACCAATGGCAGGTACCGCACTCGGCTTGATTTTGATTGCCACATCTTCCCTGACAGGTGCCGCAGACACCAGCGGAATCCTGCTTGGCAGCCTCGGTGTGTTTGCCGTCGCCCAGCTTGCCGATAATTTTTTCACTCAGCCCATTGTATTTGCCAATCGCGTGCATGCACATCCGCTTGAGATCTTTATCGTCATAAGCTTGGCAGGCAATTTGGCAGGAGCCGCTGGGATGGTTCTGGCCATTCCGGCCTATACATTGTTTCGAATCATCGGCCAAGAACTGTTCAGTGGATTCAAAGTGATTGATCAGTTGACCAAAAATTTGAATGGGTAAAGGATTTAGTCAGTCGTCTCTTTTTGGCTTGTCTTTTCCATTTCATCCAGGCCTTCAAAGTTCTTTAAAAGATGTTCACAAAGGGTCTTTTCGCCGGAGTTTGGAACTAACTTTGAATCCCGTATCCTTCATTCAGTTACGGGCATGTCTCCATCTCCTTCAGAAACCAAAACAAATCCTACGAATTCAGCCAAGCCTGAGACCGTAAGAAATAGCCGTTACATTTTTGTCACAGGAGGAGTGAGTTCAAGTTTGGGTAAAGGCATTGTAAGTGCGTCTTTGGCCAAACTCCTGCAAGCCCGAGGATACTCCGTAACCATCCAGAAACTGGATCCCTACATCAACGTGGACCCCGGCACGCTCAACCCATACGAGCACGGCGAATGCTACGTGACTGTCGATGGTGCCGAAACCGACCTCGACTTAGGCCACTATGAGCGTTTTTTAAACGTTCCGACAACCCAAGCCAACAACATCACCACAGGACGCATTTATCAATCGGTCATTGATAAGGAGCGACGCGGAGAATACCTCGGTCGGACGGTACAAATCATTCCGCACATTACCGATGAAATCAAGCGAAGCGTGCAAATTCTTGGCGCTGAATCCAATTATGATTTTGTCATTACCGAGATCGGTGGCACCGTAGGGGACATTGAGTCTCTCCCCTACATTGAAGCTGTTCGTCAAATGAAGTGGGAATGCCCCGAAGAGACTTTGGTCGTGCACCTCACCCTGATTCCATACTTAGCTGCAGCCGGCGAACTCAAAACCAAACCGACACAGCACTCAGTGAAGCAACTCCTGGAATTCGGTGTTCAACCTGATATCTTGGTTTGCAGAACTGAGCACAAATTGACTGATGCCATCCGCACCAAGGTGGCTCGATTTTGCAATGTTGCGCCCAATGCAGTCATCGAAAGCATCGACGCGGAGACCATTTATGACGTCCCCTTGCTTATGCAATCGGAAAAATTCGACGAGGTGGTCTTACAAAAACTCGGAATGTCATTCGAAGACACTGAGCCTGACCTCACCACTTGGAAACAATTTCTGGATCACCACAAAAACCCAAAGTCCACCGTTAAAATTGGACTCATTGGCAAATATGTCGAACTGAAAGACAGCTATAAGTCAATCGCAGAATCATTGATCCATGCGGGTGCAAAACTGGAAGCAAAAGTTGAACTCGAATGGATTCACAGTGAAACTGTGATGGCCAAGAATGCCGGTCAGATACTGGGAGAACTGGATGGCATTTTAGTTGCGCCGGGTTTTGGCTCTCGTGGCATCGATGGAAAAATCGAGACCATTACTTATGCGCGGAAACATCAGGTCCCATTCTTCGGGATTTGCCTCGGTATGCAGTGCGCAGTCATCGAATTTGCGCGCAATGTGCTGCAATTGGAAGATGCACATTCCACCGAAATCAAAGAGTACACCCAACATCCCGTCATTGACTTGATGGCTGAACAGAAAAGCATTCAAAACATGGGTGGAACGATGAGACTCGGGGCCTATCCTTGTGATTTGCAGGCAGGAACGAAGGCTCGGGAAGCGTACGGTGCAGATCGCATCGAAGAGCGCCACCGTCACCGCTATGAGTTCAATGGTGCTTATTTGGAACAGTTTGAATCCAATGGCATGATTGCGTCGGGGAGAAATCCTAATTCCGGATTGGTCGAAATGGTCGAAATCCCCGAACACCCTTGGTACGTCGCATCGCAGTTTCATCCCGAATATGCCAGCACAGTGGAAGCACCGCATCCGCTGTTCATCTCTTTCGTGGAAGCATCCATCCAAAACCGACTGACCAGAACAAACGCGTCAACTGAGCATCCCAACAAAGCGTCATAGATTTTGATCCTCTTCGTCGACCTTTCGTTCAGAGCTCAATAAGAGCCCGAAAAACAGAAAAGCAACGACACCCTGCTGCAATTCAAATAAGCTTTCTACAGTCCCGTTCATTGCAACAGCGAGGGTCAAAAGCGCAATTTTATACGCGCCTGATTGAATGGCTTTCCAGGCAAAGACCAAAAAGAACGTGATCATGCTGAGCAGTGCAAGCCAACCTAAACGGACCCCAACCTGCATCCAGATGCTGTGAGGGTTCATGTTTTTATTCATGGCGTACAATGAGCCCTCTTGCTCATAAATCTCAGCCAGTGTAGCGGACACATCCCCAGTCCCAACCCCAAAAGGATGCGTGTGGATTACCTGAACGGCAGCGTTCCATGCTTGCATTCTGCCACCTGTTGAACCCGTTTTGACGGAGGCATGCTCTTCCAAAGGATCGACGGAATCAACGGTCTTGATCAATTCACCGCTCGCGTTTCCTGAAACATCAGTCGATGACTCTTGCCCAACGTAAGACTGGAATTCCTGCATTCTCCCCCCATCAGCCCACCAAGCGCCCGAAACCAACAAAACAACCGAAGCTAATAGCCAGCGGACATCCTTTTGCCTCCCTTTCAATCTTCGCATGGATTCAACGCCGAGGATCAAGATTCCAACTCCCCATCCGGCTTTTGAAGCGAGAAGGCCTATGGCCAACCCACCGATTACAATTACTGCTTTCCCCAATGCGTCTCGAACAGAACTCAGAAGAATGCCCGTGAGCAAATACAAGGCCATGTAAGATGGATGAAAAGGACCTGCAAAACCATCGTAACGCAACAAAGACCAATCGCCAGCCCAAAGAGCTTCAAAAAAACGCCAACCGAGATAAGTCAGCAACCCACACTGAAAAGCTCGCTTCGTTCGTTGCTTCCATAGCGAATCAAACGAGGCCGAAATCAACTGCAAAAACAGTATCGGCAGCAATAAAAAACTGAATTTTACTTCTAACGTAAACCACCCCTCGGTACGCTCTTCTGTCCAAAACATTCCAATGCACATCGCAGCAAAATAGAGCGTCGAAACGCCCCCAATCAACTTAAATAAAAAACTTAATCTAGGGATTCTTAACGACTGATTTTGAGTTATTAAGCTGTTGAAAAAATAAACCACCGCGATGACAGTCCAGAACGCAAGGGTCAGCGAACTAAAACGCGGATGAATGGGAATTAGAAACGCCGTAATGATCGGCATGCAAGACAAAACCCTCACCAACGTTTGGTTCATTGTCTGGCTCATCGAGTAAGCTTTGCAGCGTGCTCCATTGGCTGGGAGCGCAAAAGGATAAACCTGAAAATTCCGCGCCAGTAACCCCAACCGTAGCCAAAATGAATCATGGCATAAGCACGCAAAATCCCCATGACATCGCGCATTGATTCTGAAACAGCAATTGCCGATCCCATGCCAACAATCAACCACATCAATGCCGAACTCATGAAAATAGAAGCTCCAAATCCGTTCCATAGGTTATCCCAGACACCCACTCCTTCAAGAATCCAACAAAACCCGGATAGAACGAGAGTCACCAAGAAAATAGCGGGTATGGTTTGACGCCACGTCGTAATGGTTCCATGCTTTCGATTGACAAAAACCTTCCAATATCCATATTGATGGTATTGCTTCAACAGCTGCTCGTACGTGGATCGGACGTGGTATCGGCTGCGAATGCGCGGATCAAACCAAATGCGCCAACCGGAATGCAACAACCGATAATTCAACTCATCGTCTTGATTCCGGATCAGAGCTTCGTCAAACCAACCAATTTCATCAAGCACCTCCTTTCGATAAGCACCAAAGGCAACTGTATCCACATGCCCTGCGATTCCACCCGTGCGAAATCGTGCATCTCCAACACCGAACGGTGTGCTCATCGCAGCTCCAATTTGACGAGAACGGTCCGAACCATGCACCTGCTCCACCACGCCTCCCACGCAGCCTGATTCAGGATGCGCTTTCAGTAATTCTGCGTTGCGCAAAAGAAAATCCGAATCGACTTGCGCATGAGCACCGAGGATGATGATGGTATCGCCTTGGGAAGCGGCAATTCCAGCATTCAAGGCATGGGGAGTCGTACGCCGCGGATTGTCGACCCAGCTGAACTGCGCATGCGCATCCTGCCATTGGACGAGGTGCTCCCGGGTACCGTCGTCGCTCCCACCGTCAGCCACAATCACTTCCCAAGGTTCCCCTGGATCCATTTGGTCTAGCAAACTCTGCAAAGTAGCATCAATGAAGTGAGCTTCGTTGAGGCATGGAATGACAACAGAAATCATAAGATTGCCTTAAGCTTGCAGCCTATCCAGCTGCTTAATGTGGTGATCAATGTGCGCATTTGCGAAGGCAAAAGTATCGGATAGTGAGAGGTATCCTGCTACCGGGTGCCGAAATAACTTGATGGTCCACCAACCTAAATCTTGATAGAACTCCTTCAATTGGTGCCACATCTCATCTTGCGTCTTCAACCAATCACTCAAAGAATCCTCAAGATTGACACCATTCAGATCGGGCGAAATCAAGCCACCCGTGGGATCTTTCCACCGTCGATCGGAGAGCAACGCTCGAATCAGCTCCATCCCTGCTTGGTCAGACGCTAGATCTGATTGCGGCAACTCCGACCATTGGGCTTTGGATTTCTTGACCAAATAGCGCCACATTCCTTGTTCAGAAAGGTGCAAATGTTGAATCACCTCAGCAGCTCCCCAATCATGGCTACTGCGGCGTAAAGCATCTGCTGGAACAGAATCCAAAGCCAACCGGAATCGCTCAACAGCAGCTCGATGTTGTTCCTGCCAAAAGTTCAAATCTTCCGCAGGTCGAATCATTTCGATGTGCGGAATACCGTCTTCTAAGTAACCTTCTCCGGTGCACGAAAAGCCTAAGTTTTGGTAAAATTGAATCAAATACTGTTGAGCAGAAATCCGAACAGCTTGACCAGGCCAGCGTCGCTGGCAAATACGAATGGCACGTTGCATCAATTCTCGTCCAAGCCCACTACCACGTTCAGAATGCGCTGTGACCACCCTGCCAATGCTCGGCTCTGCGTACGACACTCCCGGCGGAACCATACGAACGGTTGCCAGGGCACTTTGCCCAGGCTGAGCCTCCAGCGCCAATGCCACAAGATGAATAGACTGAGGATCTTTGTCATCCAAATCAGGATAGACACAATCTTGTTCAACGACAAAAACATCCGAGCGCAAGCGCAATGCCGCATACATCGTTGATGCCTTCCAATCTTTCCAGTTCGTTTCGGTCCAATTCACGCGGCAATTTACAATGTGAACGGCGGTAATATTCGCCGCGCTCCGCAGTACTTTCGCATCCATGGCCGCCACAAACATTTTATCCGTTGAAAACCTCAGCAAGCGCTTCGGCGAAAGGCTTTTGTTCGAAGGCATCACTTTTGGACTTTCACAAGGACAGAAAACCGCTCTGGTCGCACGAAACGGAAGCGGAAAAAGCACACTGCTCCACTGCATATGCGAACTGGAACCATACGATGAAGGTCGAGTGAGTGTGGGTGGTGAGGTGCGATGGTGCATCCTGCAGCAAGAGCCACCTTACCAGAAAGAAGAGAGCATTCTCGATAATCTCTATTCCGGGGATCTTGATGCAGTACAGGCGCTGCACGCCTATACCCTTGCCTTGCAAAATCCTGATGATGCCTCTGCTACTCAACTTGCCTATGACGACATGGACCGCACCCAAGCATGGGATTTTGAAGCCCGAGGCAAGGAAATTCTGGGGAAACTGAATTTGCATGACCTGACGCGAAAAATGGGTTCCTTGAGCGGCGGGGAGCGCCGACGTGTGGCACTAGCCAAGGTACTGATCGAAGAACCAGACCTGCTCTTTCTCGATGAGCCAACCAATCATCTCGATCTGGACATGATTCAATGGCTTGAAAAATACTTGGCTCGCTCCAAGATGACGCTGTTGATGATTACTCATGACCGCTACTTTCTGGAAAACGTGTGCGACACCATTTTGGAATTGGATGCCGAATCACTTTACCGTTACAAAGGGAATTACAGTTATTACCTCGAGAAGCGAGAAGAGCGTCAAGAAATCGCCATGATTAATCGTGATCGCGCGCGCAGCTCATTTAAGCGTGAATTAGCATGGATGCGCTCCACTCCATCTGCTCGAACGGGCAAGTCCAAAGCACGAATTGATCGATTTTACGAAATCAAAAAGCAAGCCCGCGTGAATCTCGAGGAAGACCCTATGCACATCAAACTCAACCCTCATCGACTCGGCGGGAAGGTGGTAGAGCTGCATAAGATCAGCCAAGGGTTTGGAGAGAGGACGCTTTTCAGCAGCCTCACCCATCACTTTAAACGTTTTGAACGCATTGGCATCGTCGGAGCCAATGGCTCCGGAAAATCCTCGTTGCTCGAATTGATCACGCAACAAGCTGAACCCAAAACTGGAAAGGTCGTGGTCGGCGAAACTGTCGTCTTTGGACATTACCACCAATCGGGGGCTCAGTTTCCAGACGGCATGCGCGTGATTGAAGCGATTTATGAGATTGCAGAATTCATGCAATTGCAAGGGGGGCAAAAAATCACTGCTTCGCAACTGTTGGAACGCTTTCTTTTCCCACGTTCTTCACATCACCAGCTCATTTCATTGCTGAGCGGTGGCGAAAAAAAACGATTGCACCTGCTGCAGGTGTTGATGGCCAACCCCAACTTTTTAATCCTCGACGAGCCCACCAATGACCTCGATATTTACAGCCTTCAAATACTCGAAGAATTCCTCCTTGACTTTCCCGGATGCCTCATCATCGTGAGCCATGATCGTTATTTCATGGACCGATTGGTCGAACACATCTGGGTCCTGGGCTCTGACCTCGGCGAGCCTGGTTCGATACAGGATTTTCCCGGCAATTACTCTCAATATCGACTCGAAGCCGCTGAGCGTAAAGCCCTTCAGCGCAATGTGAAATCAAGTCCAATCGTTGATTCCGCCGCGAAAAGCAACGAAAGCGCAGCATCCGCGCCAAAAAACGATTACTCCAAGCGCCTTTCTTTTAAGGAGAAATTCGAATTGGAACAGCTTGAAAAAGACCTGGAAAAGCTAGAAAAAAAGAAAGAAGAATTGACCACTCAGCTCTATGACACACAAGAGCACATGGAGTTGCAACGCCTTGGCGACGAGTTGAAAGTCGTGACGGAAGAGCTAGAATCTGCTGAGTTTCGATGGCTCGAACTCTCTGAACGCGAATCATAAATGCAGCCCAAGAAGTGGGCAGAAATTACTGTTGATCAAAATCCACTTCAAACGGACCTTCTCCAACCAACTTAGACTGACAGGTCAGAGCAAATCCAGCTTCTGTCTCAGAAGCTTCAAGGGCGTAATTCACGTCCATTTCAATTTCACCCTTGGTCATTTTGGCTCTGCATGTGCAGCACACGCCGCCAAGACAACTGTACGGAGCATCAAGACCTGCATCAAGGGCAGCATCAATGATGGACTTTCCTTCAGGCACACGGACCACGGTCGTAAGGCCATCAAGAACAATGGACAACTCTTTTCCATCTGCTGCAGCGACTGAGGACGCACTTGCAACCTTGGACGATACCGCTGTTTTCGGAACGCTGGACGTGAAGAGTTCAAACCTTACCTTCTCCGCACTCATTCCAGCCTCTTCGAGTGCTGCTTTGCAACCCCAAATCATATCCTCAGGACCACACAGAAAAGCCGCGTCCATTTCTGATGCGTCAACCCATTGGCTTGACAATATGGCCGCGCACTTCTCTTGATCAAGTCGACCATTGAACAGGGCAATGTCTTGAGGCTCTCGGGTCATGATGTTGAACAACCTGAACCGGTTGAGGTACTCATCCTTCAATTCTTGGAGTTTTTCCCGGAAGATGATGGAGTGGGTCTCGCGGTTCACATAAAACAGCGTGAACTCGCTGTCTACCTCACTGCGAAGAACTTCTTGGATTTGACTCAAAATTGGCGTGATGCCAGATCCAGCAGCAAATGCCAAGAATTTTCGCTTGGATGCTGGTTGAATGTCCAAAACAAACTTCCCATTCGGAGCCATGGATTCGAGCGTACTGCCTTCCTTGAGTTCGTGATTCGCCCAAGTGCTGAACTTGCCCTGCTCCACACGCTTGACGGCAACACGCAACTCACCGTCGCTAGGAGCACTGCACAAAGAATAACTCCGGCGCACTTCCTCCCCCCCGATCTGCGCTTTCAAGGTCAAGTACTGTCCTGCTTTGAATGTGAAGTTTGACACTTCCGCAGTCTCTGGTTTCAGAGCTATAGACACACAGTCTTGGGTTTCTTTTCGAACGTCGGTAACCCGCAGTGTATGGAATTCATTCATGGTGCAAAAATAGAAGAGTTTGTAAGGTTAAAACCATTGGGAGCCCCGATTGTTATCTTTGTAACAATATTGCTAGAAATGACTCAAGCTATGGACCTCAACGCTCGCTTTGAAGCGTACATCTCCGCCGATCAAAAAATCGAAGCGAAGGACTGGATGCCGGATGCCTACCGGAAAACACTGATTCGCCAAATCAGTCAGCACGCTCACAGTGAAATTGTGGGAATGTTACCAGAGGGAAACTGGATCACTCGTGCTCCTAGTCTCAAAAGAAAAGCCATTCTATTAGCCAAAGTGCAAGATGAAGCCGGACATGGCCTTTACTTGTATTCCGCTGCCGAGACCTTGGGAGCCAACCGGGACGACTTGATTGAAGCCCTTCACGAAGGAAGAGCGAAGTATTCAAGCATCTTCAATTATCCAACACTGACATGGGCTGACATGGGCGCCGTTGGTTGGTTGGTTGATGGTGCCGCTATCATGAACCAGGTTCCACTTTGCAAGTGCAGCTATGGGCCGTATGCGCGCGCAATGGTCCGCGTATGCAAAGAAGAGAGCTTTCACCAGCGCCAGGGATTCCAAATCATGGTCAACCTTACTGACGGCACGAATGAGCAAAAAGCCATGGCACAGGATGCCTTGAACCGTTGGTGGTGGCCATCACTGATGATGTTTGGCCCAAGTGACGGCGAATCGACTCACAGCGCACGATCAATGAAGTGGAAAATCAAGCGTTTCAGCAATGACGAATTGCGCCAGCGATTCGTCGACATGACCGTTCCCCAAGCTGAGCTCTTAGGCCTTACGATTCCCGACCCCGACTTAAAATGGAATGAGGAATCCGGGCATTATGACTTTGGAGCAATCGACTGGAGTGAATTTGAAAATGTCATTGCCGGCAACGGACCTTGTAATAAGGAGCGCCTTCAGGCACGAAAGGACGCCCATGAAAATGGCGCGTGGGTGCGAGAGGCTGCAGCAGCATATGCTGAAAAAGTGGCGAAACGAAAATCAGCACAACCCAACGCAGCATGAGTCGAAAGCACGGAGATTGGCCGTTGTGGGAGGTGTTCATTCGAAGCCGCCAAGGGTTGAGCCACAAACACGTTGGCAGCTTGCATGCCGCGGATGAAGTGATGGCGCTGGAAAACGCCCGTGATGTGTACACCCGACGCCAAGAAGGGATGAGTATTTGGGTCGTTCCCGCTGAAGCCATCACGGCTTCTTCCCCTGCAGACAAAGACGTGATGTTTGACCCTGCCAACGATAAAGTTTATCGGCACCCCACTTTTTATGAGTTGCCCGATGAAATCAAAAACATGTGACTCATGGCGAATGAAAACGCCTCATTGTTGCTGTGGCTAGCAGACGATGCTCTCATTCTTGGACAGCGACTGTCTGAATGGTGCGGCCACGCAGCTGTGCTTGAAGAAGACATCGCGCTTTCCAATGTCGCACTTGATCTCATTGGACAAGCCCGTGCCCTACTCTCGCTTGCAGGCGCGGAAGAAAACGCAGGGAGGGATGAAGATCAACTGGCCTATTTTCGTTCAGACCGAGAATACCATAACCTGTTGTTGGTGGAGCTACCGAACGGAGACTTTGGGGATACCATCGCTAGGCAATTCCTCTTCGATCAATTCTCCATGTTACGCTATGAAGCCTTAGCGAATCAAACTGCGAATAAAGAAATCGCTGCCATCGCGTTAAAGGCGATCAAAGAAGTGCGCTACCACGCCGCGCATTCAGCCAAGTGGATCATCCGACTTGGCGATGGCACAGACGAGAGCAAAGTCAGAATTCAAAGAAGCATCACA
>Ga0206677_10003142_pt1 | contig 14073 bp, 20 predicted proteins | sample M130m12015metaG_FD_155475 | JGI IMG/M metagenome (GOLD analysis project Ga0206677, IMG submission 155475) | Ammonia-oxidizing marine archaeal communities from Monterey Bay, California, United States - M1 30m 12015 | ecosystem: Environmental > Aquatic > Marine > Intertidal zone | place: USA... | reverse complement strand
TGGTAAAAGCAATATAACTTCTTCGTGGTCAGAAAAGTATAACGCCAGTGTTGTTGAAAGCTGGGCAGCGTTAGATAGATGAATGAAGCCATCATTTAGATCGAGTTCTGTGGTTATAAATCCGCTAGCTTTTGATATTTCCCACTCTTGATGTGTAAGAATTTTGTATAAGTTATCTTTCATTTTTATAGGTCGGTCATTATTTATTAAGTAACTGCATGCTCATATTTAAACATAATTAAAAATATTAAAAGGAATAAAAATGTGTCAAACTTTTAAGAAAATTACTAAGGGCCATATGAACTTCAGAGAATTTGCAGAATCAAGAAAGAGTGTTAGAGGATTTTTAGATAAGCCAGTTCCCAAGGAGCTTGTTGATGAAATTATAGATGCTGCCAAGTGGGCACCCTCTTCATACAATACACAAACATGGCATATCCATGCAGTTACAGGTGAGGTATTAGATAAAATAAGAGAAGGCAATATTGAAGAAACCATGGCTGGTAAACCTCATGTGCGTGATTTTCCATATAAAGAAGAATATGAGGGGGTTCATAGAAAAAATCAGGTCGACGTTGCTATTCAACTTTTTGAAGCAATGGGCATTGAAAGAGATGACAAAGAAAAACGAATGGACTGGATGCTTAGAGGCTTTAGGCAGTTTGATGCGCCAGTATCTTTGGTTCTAACTTATGATAAATATCTTGAGCCTGCTGCAATTAGTCAGTTTGCATTAGGTTCTTTGGCATATGGGATAGTGCTTGCCGCATGGGAAAGGGGTATTGGATGCGTTATAAATGGTCAGGGGATTATGCAATCTCATATCGTTAGAGAGCACGCGAAAATACCTGATGATCAAAATATAATGATCTGTATCGCAATGGGATATCCCGATAATAGCTTCGCTGCAAATGATGTTAGGTCAATTAGAGCTAATAATAAGGATTTTGTTAAATATATAGGTTTTGATAAAGGGTGATCTATTAAATTACTTTTTTTAGTCCTTCAATAGATATGAGCATTCCTTGATGAATTGCTTCCGCAAAAATATCAGGCTCTATTTCTGTAGACCAATTAAGTATGCACGAATTATCTGAATCTTCTTCAATTTGTATGGTTGCCAGATGATGATCGATTGGAGTTCTTGTCTCTATAGCAGAGTATTGAAGTGTCATGGTTTCATTATCAAGCAGTAAGATCTGTTCTTTTATTTGCCCCATCCCCTCCATTTCAAATACTCTACAATCATCCTCTAATTCTATTTTTTTAATTGTTGGGACCCAGTCACACCTGGTAACGTCTGATAATATATTCCACAAAGTAGATGCGGAGCAGTCTAAAATCTTTTTTTCTTTTAATACTTTCATAATATTCTCAATACCTAAAACTTTAAATATAAACTATATTTTTAGATACTATTGCTCCATTTTCTTTATTTTTAGGATCGTGGCCGCCACAAGAGATAATCTCTGCTAAAACCTTGTTATTTTTTATTTTAAATAGTGTGAAACCGTTTTCTTCTCTTATTTTATATATTGATTTACAAACTAGATCTTGCGGACTTTCCGCTATTATACCTCTTGCAAAAGAGGGCCAGCCAGCACTTGAACTTCCTACAGACCCTACTAAAAAAGTTTTTACTTCATTTTTTAAATTAATACTTCCAGATTTAATTATTGATGCTGCACCAATCGCATGTATATCTCCTGAAAAAGTAAATCTTGAGCCCTTTCTTTCAGACATAGATTTAATTAGTCTTTGATGTTGCATAAACCAACCCTCTTGCCATAAATATTTATCTGCATCAGTTGTGAGAGTACCTTTGGTGCTTGATAGCAGTTGATTTACTACTGTTCCTTTTTTTCCATCCTCGGCTACAACATCAGGGTACCATTCTCTCCATTTGCCAGCAGTATATCCAAATGGATGCGAAGGAATAAATGCTAAATGCATTGCATTAGAATCCTTAATTCTAGACAAGATCCAATTTTCATTTTCTCTGGAGATCAAACAAGCATTTTTATTTCCAAGAGACATATCCCCTGCGCAATCTGCAATCAAACCCTCAAATATTTTTCCATATCTTATTTTTCCAATTTTTCTTCCAGGTATGCCATCAGGAGTATCTAGCAAGGGTGGGTAGAATAAATTGGACATGTTTTTAAATGCGTCTTTACTAAAATCATCAGCAGGGAAAGTTACTATTTCTTTTTCTGCATCATCATTTTCAAAATAATCATGATCATCAGGAATAAAAAAAATGGGTGTGCTTTTAAATCTAGTTCCATAAAGAGAGGCTATTTGTTCACTGCCAATTTTTTTTAGAACTTTTTCATTAGATGGGCTAGTTGCGCTTTCTGATCTATTAAATCTTCCATATCTAAGTCCTATATAACTTCCTAAAAAAAATTTAATTAGTTTGCTGTTTCTGCCAACTGGTGGGGAGTTTTCTCCTCTAAGGTCCCAATAAATATGATCTCCAATAGAAATAACGAAATCTGGTTTTTTAGAAAGCCCTTCTTCAAATATCTTTTGTCTAAATTTCAAAGGCTTAAAAAGTTCTTTTCCAGAAATTTTAAATCCCTGCGGGCCACCCGCACAGGTGAAAGACATAATTGAAACATTTTCAACTTCTGAATTCGGACTGGGAAAGGTTTTGATCTCCCAAGGTTTATAAATAGCTTCTTCTTCTGATAATAATTGAAGTTTATATGTAGTGTTGCTTTCAAGTTTAGGTGATATAAATTGCCAATTCGTTCCCAAGCTGTCTACTTGAGTGCCATTAACCTTTTGATTGTTTAATACAAGATCAAGTTTTGAAGTCTTTTTTGATACGGATACCGAAAGAGCTAATTTTTCATGACTTGCAGAAGCCAATATATGTTTCACCCTTAAACTTTTAAAGTTTTGAAAAATTAATCCACTTCCCAGCAATGCAATTATTCCCGTTGAAATTTTTAAAAAGGATCGCCTTGAAGTCATTCCTTTTTAATTTTTTGGAGTTGTTGGTGGTCCAAAGAATAAGTACATTGCGTCTCTAAGATTCTTTGCATTTTTTATGTCAGTCATAATAGATCGCCAGCCCATAAAAGTTATTTTAATAGGATTGAATGTATCAACATTTTTAACAAGACCAAATTTAACGGGTTCGATTTCTGGCTCAAAGGTACCAAACATTTTGTCCCAAATAATTAATAAATTGCCATAATTTTTATCAATGTATTTTTCATTTGAGCCATGGTGGACTCTGTGATGTGAAGGGGTATTGAAAATCCACTCTAGAGGTCCCAACTTATTGATAATTTGTGTATGTCCAACTATTCCCCACAAAGTACTAATCACCCCTGCTACTGCAATGATAGTTGGGTCCAAGCCTACAAGCGGGAGTGAAATAAAAAAAGGTATCTTTGAAATGGGTCCAAACCAAGCCTGCCTAAAAGATACGGCAAAATTCATTTCTTCGCTAGAATGATGGCTCATATGAATTGCCCATAGAAACCTTACTCTATGTGACATGCGATGATATATATAAAAAACTAAGTCTATTAAAATAAAGGTTATTGCCCACAATGCCCAAATTGGCAATGCCTCACTTAAATCAAAAAGTCTAAATTGGTATAAATAAAAATGAATTCCTAAAGTCAGCCCTTTAAAGGCATAGACCATAAAAATATTTCCAACTAACAGCCCTACCGTACACAAAGTATCGCCTTTTTTGTAAAGAGATTTTTTGTTAAAACTAGATATCATTACCTCGAAAAGAATCATCGCCAATACAATTGGCGCCCCTACTGCATATACTTGATTAAAAGTTAGGTCGGTCATAATTTGAAATTATTTATTAAACATGTTCTATAAGCAAGGTCGGAACATTGTGCGTATGAGATTTAATTGTTGCTACTAGAGTATTCTCTTTGATTCCCTCTTTGATTGGGCTTATATCAACACCCTCCTCTGTGAGCCTTTTGTGAGCATCTTTGATATTTTTTACATCCCAGGCAAGACCCCATAATTTGTCCTGTGGTTCTTGACCATCTTTCTTTTCTATTACTTCAATAGTGGTTTTATTAAATCTAAAAAAAAGCATTCTGCTTTCCCATTCTTCAACTACTTTGTCTAATGCAAGTCTAATATTAAACAAATCTTTATAAATATTAATAAAGCCATCAGCATCATTTGTATTGATAACTACATGATCTAATTTATTTGGGTTCGATGGATTGGTTTTATTTTGTGAAGGTAGTTCGCCATCGGTATGTTCAATGATGAAAGAAAAAAGCCCCCTAGTTAACTCTGGAGGTAAAAATAGGTTTTTCCATTTTCTGATATTGCTATCTTTGAAGTTGGAGCCTTCTCCAAGAGTTGGTTCTGCAATGGCATACCCTTTTTCTCTAATAGAGCTCGTGGCACTTTCAATGTTATCTGTACCAAGAACTAATCCAATTAAACCCTCGCCGTCTTGGTCAAGATAATAATTTACAAGAGCGGCCCCCAGGCCATCTCCCGTTGCCGATAAAAGCTCAAAATATGTGTTATCAAAGTTAAAGAGAGAGTTGCTTGTCCCTAATTCCTTATGCTCACCTCTCCAGACAGGATCCATACCAAATATTTTTTTATAATTATTTTCTGCTTCATCTAAGTCCTTAACAGCAATTATTAGATGGTCCAGTGTATTAATCATTGTAAAAATAGGATTAAAGTTTTTTAAATAACAAAGTCATTCTGTCACTTTCACCAATACTTATATATTTCTCTTTTTCTACTTCCTTAAGTCTTAGATTGGGTGGAAGTGTCCAGACTCCTTTAGGGTGATCTTTGGTATCTTTGCTGTTTGCATTAATTTCTGATTTTGCAACTAAGGTGAAGCCATGTTTCTTTGCAACCTTAATTGCATGCTCTTCTGTTACATAGCCACTTTTTTTCATTGCGTCCATTGAGGTTCCTGGATTGGCTCTATGTTCTACAACTCCAAAAATGCCTCCTGTCTTCAGAGCTTTGAAGCTATTAGCAAATATAGAATCCATTTGTGGGCCTAGCCAGTTATGAAGATTTCTAAAAGTTATTACTGCATCTACAGAGCTTTCTTCAGCAAGATTTGAGCTTAAATCTACTATTTCAACATTTGAATACATTGGGCTAGATGCTATTTTCTTTTCAAAGTTTGCTCTGCCTCTTTTAAAATAGCCAATCTCTGAATCTTTATCAAAATGTGCAGCTATCAACATTCCCGGTTCATGCAGATAGTTCGCTAAAATTTCTGTGTACCAACCCCCGCCAGGAGAAAGTTCAATGACTTTCATATTGGGTTTAATTTCAAAGAAGGATAATGTTTCAGCAGGATTCCTATATTGATCTCGTTCAATATTTTTAGTACTTCTATCTTCACTTTGAACTGCAGCCATTAGATCATGTGCTGAAATATAAGATGGAACAGAAATTAAAAAGACGAGTGTTAAAAAATTTAATAGTTTATTCATTTTTCAATTCTAAACTCATTAAGTCTTTCTTTGAAGTATTTCTTAAGTTGAGCTTGATTTATATACATTGACTATCGTGACTCCAATGACAATAAAAAATAGTCCTAAAATTGTTTGCCAGTTAAGTGACTGCTTATAAAAAATGTAACTTAGTAGTGCAACAGAGAAAACACCAATGCCAGCCCAAGAGGCATAAACAACTGATAAAGGTAATTTGGTAGAAACAATCGCAAGTAAATAAAAAGATAAGCAATAAGATGCTATTAAAAATGCTGTTGGAAATACTTTTGTAAAGTTTTGAGATAAAGGCAGCATCATTGTTCCTGCTACCTCAAATGCGATTGCCACAAAAAGAAGTAAGTAGGTATTGATCATTAAATTATTAAAACATATTAAGAATTTGATTGTAACCTTTACTTCTCATATTAAAGATGATAAGTTTGCGTTACATTTAATTGGAGAATTAACATGATTGGAGAATTAACACATGTACTGGGAGTTTTAACTGGATGGATTGCTATCTTGATGCCAGTACTTCTGATATGGGTTATTTTTTACTTTAGTACAAAAAATGATAAAGAGAAATATGCGACTATGGTAGAAATTGCTAAAAATCTAGAAAACCCATCTGATGTTGAGGATTTATTAGAAAATTTCAAAGAAAAGAAAAGACCAATAGACTATAGAAGAACTGGTGTTATTACTATATTTGTTGGTTTAGGTTTGCTTCTCTTTGGTCTGGTGAGTATATCAATCTTAAAAGGCGTTGGTCTTTTAGTTATTTGTATTGGTGTGGGCTCCTTAGTTGCAGGTTATATATATCCAAATAACAGCCATGAAATAGCTGAAGCTGTTGAAAAATTTGAAAAAAAATAGGAGATGATCATGAATCCAGAAGTAATAATACCGGTATTGGGAATGATGACAGGAATAATAATTCCTTTAATAGTCTTTGTTTTTTTATATTTAGAAAGCAAGGATAAAAACAAAACAATTCTAGAGATATCTAAAAACATAGATGATCCGTCAAAGCTCGAAGACTTAGTGGGTTTGCTGGATGAGCGAAAAAAAGAACCAATTGATTACAGAAGGGCTGGAGTGGTCACATTTTTTACTGGCCTTGGTCTTTTTCTTTTTGGCGTATTCTTCCTTGGATCAATCTTAAAAGGGATTGGAGCCTTGGTAGCAGCAATTGGTGTTGGCCAAATTGTTGCTGGATACCTTTATCCAAATACAAGCGAAGAAATTACACATGCAGTAAATGCATTTGAAAGGAAATAAGGTAATTAAATGAAGAAATATTTCAAAATACATTCAGTTTTTATTGGAGCTGGGATTGGTTTTTTTAGCTTTTATTTTATTTTCCACTTATGGGAAATGTCTTGGCAAATTAGTTTTTTAACTGCATTTACTTTTGGCTATCTTGCGGGTAATGCGCAAGATATCTATGTGGGTAAGCTTACTCAGAGAGATCTTGATAAGCATGAAGCCGAAAAAGTTTCTAAAGCTATTAATAATTTTGAAGAGAATGAACTACTTTAGAAGATTTTTAATTGTTTTTGTCTGCGGCATTGTTCAGATATTGTTTGCTGCATACTCTGCTTTAGTTCTATATGGTGTAGGCATCGACTGGCATATAAATAATCATATATTTATGTTTATTCCAGGAATATTGATCTTTGCTAGCTCAGGAATTTTGACTGCATCTTATTACCTTGGAGATAAGAAGGCCAATAACATTTTGTACGATGAGTATACAGCCCTCAGATATTACAAGATTGCAGCTGCTGGATATGCTTTAAATGGAATAGGTATATTTATACTTTTCTCAATCCAAGATTGGGCCAATTGGGATTTTCAAAATGCAAACAATATGATTTATCAAATTGCAGCTTTTGCATGGCTTACTTTTGGAGTTCTTTTAACGATATTTTCTTTTGGTGATTATAAAGAATATAAAAATGGGTAAGCATCACCAAAATCTTTTAAATAATCTTGAAGAGTTAAGGAAATCAGCCGGTCTAACTCAGCAGGACTTATCTGAGAGTGCAGAGGTTTCAAGAAAGAGTATCAACGCTATTGAAAATGGTATCTATGTGCCCTCAACTGTTTTAGCATTAAAAATTGCAAAAACTTTAAAGTGTAATGTTGAAGATCTATTTAAGTTACCATAGACACTTTTTTAGGAGATGAAATGGAAGGATTGGCGGCAGCAGGATTTGTATTTGGGGTTTTGGGTCTAGTTGCATTTGTACGTCTAGAAAAATTAACAAAGACTTTAAAAGAAAAAGGGATTCTTGAAGAAGATTACAAAGACGAATAAGTGGTATCAGTGTCTAGGCCTTACAGACCGGTAAAAAATTTGGCAATTGATACATTCTTTTTTTAGGGCTTGATTCATCTTCCATATCAATAGTTAAATTAAACTTCTCATCAAATGAGCTTGGATCATATACTTTAACTTCAGTAAAAACTTCTCTATAACGATCAAAATAATCTACTCCGGTTTCTCGAATTATTCTTTTATTTGGCGGTCTTTCTTTAAAATCAATAGTTTTATCATGAAGCATGGGTACTGGTAAAAATGCTAGTCCACCTGGTCTTAAGACTCTTTTTATTTCATTAATGGCCTTCTTGTCGTTTTTTACATATTCCAAAACATGGGATGCAAAGACAAGATCAAAAGAGTTATCTGGGTAAGGTATTTCCTCTATATCAAATTGATGATCAACATCTTTTCTATAAAGATCAGATGAGATATAGCTTTTATATTTCTTTTTAAAAATTTTACGTAAAAAATTTTCGGGTGATATATGAAGAACATCGGTTTGTGAAGCTTTGTGGTCATCGTATATCTCGTTGGCAACTAACATCGCCATCCTAGCTCTTTCTAGCTCACCACATTTTGGACATTTGGCACGATGTCGATTGTTTTTATCCATAAATGGTCCTTTATAATTGCATATAGGACATATGTATTTATGCTTTGAATTAATATTTATTAACTTGAAGATGGGTGCTCTTAAGCCTTTTAGAAAATACTCTACTTCTTTATATTTTCCTTCATTGTAGCCGTCTCCTTTTCTTTTTCTTCCCATAATTTTTAATAATAATTATTTTTTAAATCCATTCATCATTTTCTGCTGTTAGCTCGCTTTCAACTTCACCGGTGTTAAGCACACCTCTTGGTTCTACCAACATGATTTTTGCTTCTTTTTCAGAGAATGGTTTATGCTTCTTCCCTTTTGGAACAACTATCATTTCGCCTGCCTCAAGTTCAACAGTCTCATCTTCAAATTCAATGCCCATTTTACCTTCTAGAACAACAAAGACCTCATCTGTATTCTCATGACAGTGCCAGATAAATTTATTTTCAATTTTAGCAAGTTTGAACTGATAGTCATTCATCTCAGCAATGACTTTTGGTGACCATTTGTCATTAAATTTATTAAATTTAGATAAAAAATTTATTTTTTTCATTTAAAAATAGACTAAAGAATCCAAATAATTAAATTCAAATTTTAAGGTTTGCTTTTTTAAATTTTTACTTTGAGCAACAAGCGCACTCGCAGCAACTACAACAATCACACATATCAATATTATAGACTAATTTAAGTAATCAAAAAGTATTGAGAACCCATATCATTATAAAGTGTCCTATAAAGCCATATAAACTTAGGGCAAAAATTGCCTTGAATGAAACCATTCTCTCAGCTGCTATTAATACTGATTTTATGTATAAGGGTAAAAATAAAAATAATGCCGTTATCATGCCTGGGCTGTAATCACTTTGTATAGTTGCGCCTCCAAGGTGAAACATGCCGTTGCCAAGCAAGCTGCCTGCAATAAAAAGATAAGCCAATGAAAAAAACTTGTTTGATTGTTTGAGAAGAAATGGGAGTAAGGCAATGAGATAACCGATTAAATTAATTACCACAACGGCCATGGGGGTAACATCGACTCCTGATCGATAAGCCCAGTTCAAGAAATGATATTCATCTCCAAAAAGAAACGGTGAGATTAGATATTCATCTACTTGGTGAAAAGTAACTATAAAAATAGGTAAAGCAGCTAACAGATGGGGGCTCTTTTTCTTATTTAAGAAAAATAGCATTGTCGATGTGGCTAAAAACCCTAACAAGAAAACATATTGCATGTTTACTACATAGGGATGCTCAAATAACGGATTCATTTCTCTTTTCTAAATTGTTGATTGTAATGTAGTAGATTGGCATCAGAATTAATGCGTACCCAAGCACCTGAGGGCCTATCATTTCAAAAAGAGTAAAAGTAGCAATTCCTGAGAGAAATAGAATTAGTAATTCAACATAACTTTTAATGTAGCCCTCTCGAAGTCCTGCTCTAATAATAAAATAATTAACAGGGAGGTAAAGTAGCACTGCTGTTATAGCGCCGGGACTAAAATCATTAAAATAAAAGCTAAAGAACACATGAAAAAATGCATTTATAACCTGCGTTGTCATTAAGAAAAATAAAACTAAGTGCGCACTGCCCCTATTATTCTTTATTAGATGTACAAAAATAAAAATTAAAAGCTGTGAAATAAGTATTATAAGAATGGCTTCTGTGGTTATAGAGTTGTTGTCGGAAAAATAGCTTAATCGCCATTCTCTAAAATTAAATATTACATGTTCCTCGAAATGATGAATTGCATAGATTAAGGGACCTAAAACTATTAGATTCTTGAACCTATTCAAAAGTTAGGCCTCTTTATTTGGATCCCACAAAACTAAATTCTTAGATTTGAGCCTATTCATAACCAGTTTGTATCTTGATTGTTCCTCTTTCCATTCCTGCAACCATTTCTCACCATCTCTCTCCGCATCAACAAAAATTGCATTGGTGAAGGCAAGAGGCAATATTATTGCAACGTGAATAACTATACTTACAATTGTATTGTAGTTAAAAAACCCTAGATAGTTTGCTGCCAAGGATCCAAAGAAAACACTCCATATAACAAACAACACCAACATAAAGTAGGTCTGTAGACTTGGATCAGGTATATGCTTAAGTGGATTATATCTAACATCCATTATTCTTCTCCAACCACTTACAAGTTTCATAACACTTCTTCTAAACAGGCTAGGTTTTTTTACGCTTGGTTCAATCATCTTTCCTCCTATTGAATCTTATAAACTCTTTAGTAACATGCATGCCGACTGTTAACCATGTCACTACAACTATACTCCAAAATAATATCTCAATCATTTAAGTTTCACTAGTTTGTATGTATCTTTCGTTATTACTAATTCTATATATTTAATATTTTACCTTGTTTCATCGCCTTGATAGTATGACCATCCAGCGACCAAGGTTTAAAATGTCGGCAAGCGCGGCCGACACGTAAGTCAGGGCTGCTGCCCTCAGAATACTACTAACGGCTTTTTCATTTGATTGCGACACATATTTCCCTTCTCTTAATAAAGGGAGTGCCTTAGAAAAACTTGCATCAAATTCAATCGGTAGAGTCACTGCATGAATCATCATGCGAGCGATAAAGCCAGATAAGCCCAAGAAAAGCAATAAAGAAAATGGCATTGGATGCCTCGTAATAATACCAATCACTGGCGATAAAGAGATAATGACAACACTCCAACGGGCTACCTTATCAACAATGGGAACCATCTTTGTTCTTGTGGCCAGACGTTTATCGCCCAGATGGTCCTGAATTGCATGACCAACCTCATGCGCTGCAATAGCAATTGCGGTTAACGATTTAGATTGATAATGTTCTGGTAAAAGCCTAACTTTTTTTTCAATTGGATCATAATGATCTCCTAACTCAGTTACTTCGACCTTTACATCTTTTAAAGAAAATTGCTCAATCAAATGCTTTGCAAGCTCTCCCCCAGTACCTGGCATTTCAGGCTTTTCTGATGAATACCTCTTCATAACCAACTTCACCCACAAAGATGGTCCAAATATCAGTGCTAGAACTATCAGCATGCCCGCCGCTAAAGCCATATTTTATCCTTCTAGAAATTATTCGCTGCTTTACCCTACTCCACAGTCTCTGTTTAAGTTTGAAAAGTGAATTAGATTTTCCACTATTATTATAATACAGTGACACATAATGAAAAAACTTGTATCAAATTAAAAGATTTGCGTAATTTGGTAAGATATATATTATGCGAAGTTATATATTAATATAGTACTTCTACTCTACTGAACTTCTAATGATAGTTAGGTCTTTCGTTAATACACTCCCTATTGCTGTATGCGATAAATTATCTCTAGTGATGCCAATAATATCAGCAATAGTTTCTGCAGCATAAATACCAGTGCAATGCCCGCCCATAAATTTTGTAAGACCATTTTCTTTTAGCCAACTAGCAGTTTGTGTAATTGTTTTATCAGTTGCTTTAAATAAATGAAATCCTCCGATTGCACCATAAACAGGAACGTTTTTAATTGATTGTAGTTTCTTTGCAGTATTGATAATTCCTGAATGACCACAACCAGACATCATAACCCAGCCATTATCAGTTAACATACCAACAGACTGATCATCCTTAATAAGGTCAGGTATTGTGAGTTTTTCATCAAGAAAGTAACCTTTAGGACCATTATATGATTCTACGGTTCTTTCAACTGTCCCTGTTACATAGATATTATTAGCAATCATTTTATAATCATCAAGTATTATGAATTTGATACCCTCTCTCTCAGCATCTTTTTTAAATTCTAATGAATCCTGATAGTTACCAGGACCCTCTTTCCTTCCATTTTTAGCATATCTTTGATCAAAAAAACCTCTCGCTACATAGACTTCTGAGAAAGCATATTTATTAATTTCTTTATAGGCTTTTCTTAGTTTTATAAGACCGCCTGTATGATCGCTATGAAAGTGACTTAAAATAACTTTATTAACTTTGGATAAATCTTTATTTAGAACATTTGCGTTATGTAAGACAGTATCTTCATGAAATCCTGTGTCAAATAAGACTGATTCGTTTTCACTTTCATATAGGGCTGAAAAACTCCATTCACCGAAACCACCATAATTGGAGATATTTGTAGCCAAAACAGTTATTTTATATTCAGAATATAAGTTAAATGTTGTAAATAAAATTAATAGGGATTTTATTAATATGTTCATAATATTTTTCGCTGTAGATGTGTAATTACTATAACAATAAAAAAATATAATTTATTCTTTATTTAGATAAATCATTTCAACGGAAATATTGAGGTTTAGTTTTTTATTTTTATGAGAACTTATAGAGAGTTCATGGAGTATTGATGAGGATAATTGTCGTTTAAATTTACTCCACTGTCACTGTTTAGATTTGAACAGAGAATAAGATTTTTATCATTTTTGAACTTTTTATGAAAGGTTTTATAAAACTTAATATATTTCTTTTCCATTTGGTTTGGTTATTTATTAAATGATGCGTCAGGTTCTCCCTTAAGGCAATTAATGATATATGGATATGAGTCAGTTATGTAATATCCATACTCTCCTTTATAGTCCATTCCATTACACTCATCTAAATCACCGGAATCAGTCCACTCCCAATCTTCTTCGTAGAGTCCTGTGTAGTCTCCACCAGGATTTGTATTGGTTTTTGTAGATCTAATGCCCCAGGACTGATAAATGGATAAACTTTCTTGGCACTCTTCTGTCTTTAATTCTCTAATTAAGTGAACAGGGTTGCCTCCTCCTCCTTCACGCGCATCATTCTGATCTACTGTAACGCATAGGTTAGGGTCACTATTTACCACAATATTACCGTTTGTAAGAAATGTAAATTTTTGGAGTTCGCTGCCATTGCAAACACTTAATGCTAAGTCATTATCTGTACTATTAAAAGTCATGCAAACCTCAAAACTAGGCATAAAAAATTCATATTCACTAATTCGATTTTTATCAAATCCTTGATCAACGGAAATCTCTCCTTGATAGGAATAGCATGTATGTGCCTGAAGTCCACGTTGAGTATCGGCACTCTCTTTAGATCCTACAATATCTATGCAGAAATTCCTTGAATCTTCTAATGGATCTAGTAAATAAATTTCAACTGTTGATCCTCGCGTTCCTTTTTTTAAGGTATATCCTGAAAGTGCTTTTCGATAGTTGCCGGTTTGTTCATCTAAAATATAAGAACCATAAATTGGAAAACCGTCTGCGGCAAAACCAATTACTGGTGAACCATCTCCTGAGGGTGAGTCGTCAAACATAGCATTTGGATTTCCATGATAATGATAAGTTCCATCAGGTTGAACGTGAGCATTATGTATGTCTGCACCAAATTTTGTTGAATACTCAAGAGGTATTAGCATCCATTCATCATTTGGACCGCAACCTGCTTCAGTGTTTCCATCGGCATCTGCTCTTGATTCAGATGGTTTATAGCAACCAGCACTCCTAACATCTACTACCACTCCATTTAACATGACTGCATCCCATGCTTGACCATTAATTTGACTAATTTCTGCTGCCATTTGAGGGTCTCTTTTAACACTAAACACTCTATCTATCTCAGCAACATTAGTTCTAAAATTTGCACTAGAATCATTAAAATCATGGTTTGGAATGTTGTCACTTGATAAATTGCAATAGGTATCAAAAACT